>OGPL01002031.1_pt1 | contig 16258 bp, 10 predicted proteins | sample 1552901 | NCBI WGS metagenome assembly OGPL01 (sample SAMEA2580244, study PRJEB22360) | human gut metagenome | biome: human gut; feature: human-associated habitat; material: faeces | place: Denmark | collected 2008/2010 | reverse complement strand
TGATAAATACTGGATGGATCACATTGACCAGATGAGTGATTTACGACAAAGTATAGGATTACAATCATATGCTCAAATTAATCCGCTTCGTGAATATCAAGAGATTGGTTATCAAACTTTTAATGATATGATTGCAACAATAAATGATGAGGTAACATTAACTGTTAATAGAGCTGTTTTAAGAGAAAATTTACAACGTGAAGAACAAGCTAAAGTAACAGGTACAAATGCGGGTAATTCAGAAACAACTAAGCGTAAACCAATTGTTAATAAAAATAAAGTTGGAAGAAATGATCCGTGTCCATGTGGATCGGGAAAAAAATATAAGCATTGCTGCGGCATGAATGAAAAATAGAACAATAAAGCAAGCTTAGGAGAAACTAAACTTGCTTTTTATATAGTTATGAAAGGGGAATGTATGGAAAAATATGAAATAATAAAATGGTTAGAAATTTTTGATAAAAGAATAAAGGATATCAAAGAAGTTTTAAATATTGATCAAATTTCCTCTCAAATAAAATTATATGAAGAACAAATGTTAGAAGAAGGATTTTGGGATAATGCTAAAGAGGCCTCAAATTTAACACAAAAAAACAATAATTTAAAAGATAGTTTAAATAATTATAATCAACTTATAAAAGAATATGAAGATTTAGCAATGATAGTAGAATTGAATGATGTAACATTATTTTTAGAAGCTGAAGATTTAGTAACAAATTTAGATAAACATTTAGAAAAAACTGAAATTGAATTACTATTAGATGAAGATTATGATCATATGAATGCGATAGTAGAATTACATCCAGGGGCTGGTGGTACAGAATCACAGGATTGGGCTTTAATGCTTTTTAGAATGTATAAAAGATATGCAGAAAGAAATCATTTTGATTTTGAATTAATTGATTATCTTGAGGCAAATGATGCAGGTATTAAAAGTGTAACCTTTTTAATAAAAGGTTTAAATACATATGGTATATTAAAAGGGGAAAAAGGGGTTCATCGGCTTGTTCGCATTTCTCCTTTTGATGCGAATTCAAGAAGACATACATCTTTTGCTTCGGTAGATGTTATTCCAGAACTTGATGATACGATTGAAATTGATATTAAACCAGAAGATTTAAGAATTGATACTTATCGTGCAAGTGGTGCGGGAGGACAACATATCAACAAAACAGATTCAGCTGTTCGTATCACTCACTTACCTACAGGAATTGTGGCAACAAGCCAAGATGGGCGTTCTCAACATGATAACCGTGATAAAGCAATGAAAGCTTTTCTGGTTCCGTTTGCACGGCGGGCGGTTCTTAGCTTGGAATATAAACTTAGTAAGATGCTAATATTATGATGAAGAGTCAGAATTCGGCAATTGGCCGATCGCATGTTGTTTGGCTGGATGTGGTACGTTTTGTTGCCATGTTTACCGTGGTTTGTTGCCATAGTGCAGATCCGTTTAACTTTTATCCGGGTGAACCACCAGCTAATATCGATCAGATTAAGTTCTGGGGAGCAGCTTATGGATCGTTTCTCCGTCCTTGTGTCCCCCTGTTTGTGATGATTACGGGAGCCTTGCTGTTGCCATTGAAGGACGATACTTCCGTCTTTTATAAAAAAAGGATCAGCCGTGTCTTTTGGCCTTTCCTGATTTGGTCTGTGCTTTATAACCTGTTCCCTTGGATAACCGGACAGCTAGGCTTGTCACCGGAGGTGATCTTGGACTTTTTTCCCTATTCGGGCGAAGAAGTGGCTCGTCAGTCATTGGATGTTTCCTTGAGATATATTGCGGAGATCCCATTGAATTTCTCGATTGTAGATGTGCATATGTGGTATATCTATCTATTGATCGGGTTATACTTGTACTTGCCTGTTTTCTCTGCCTGGGTGGAAAAAGCCTCTGAAAAGGCCAAGCTATGGTTTTTGCTGGCCTGGGGCGTGTCGACACTGTTGCCTTATTACTATCAGTTCGTTTCACCTTATGTATGGGGAGGCTGTTCCTGGAACTCCTTCAATATGTTGTATTATTTTGCCGGGTTCAACGGCTATCTGCTTTTAGGACATTACCTGCGCAATCACGACTGGAGTCTGAATAAAATCTTGTTGGTCGGGATCCCGATGTTTTTGATCGGCTATGTCGTAACTTTTTTCGGTTTCCGCTATGTAACCGCTCTGCCGGAATACAGCGAAGAATTGCTGGAACTTTTCTTTACCTATTGTTCTCTTAACGTCGTGATGATGACGGTCCCCGTTTTCCTATTGATGAAAAAGGTGGATGTGCGATCCGAAAAGATCAAGAGTTTGCTGGCAAACCTGACGACTTGTGGGTTCGGAATCTATATGGTGCATTATTTCTTTACCGGTCCGGGTGTCGTTCTGATGCGTGCCTTGCATGTACCGGTGGCTTTACAGATACCTGCCGCCGCGGTTGTCGCATTTGCCATTTCCTGGTTGATCGTAGCTTCCATTTATCGATTGATGGGGAAGAATGCCAGGTATGTAGTAGGGTAACTTTATACTGTAATAAAGTAAAGCTATTCAAGTCGATGTGCCTATGTGTCAGGAAGGATGTGTGGGTAATTTTTGAACAGCATCTTCTCAGATGGTCGTCGAATGCTTGGGGGGAGCTCAAAGTTAAGTCAGAAGAAAAAATGCTCGATTTTCTGGTTGACACTCCCTTATTATCCGTCTTAGCATTGGCTTGATGTCAATGATCGTATCCTGGCTAATGGGACGTTTTTGCCATAATGTGGCTCAAATACAAGCATATTAGGTTCTTGAAATGAAAAAATGCTGTACATTTGCAGGTATAGTCTAATAACAACGGGATAATGATGCTAAATGGCAAGTTGATAATCGACGAACTGCTGATAATTTTATTTGTTTTTACTCTTTCTCTTTTCCCTGTGGAGGCAAGGACGACAAGCGGCAATGGTCAGAAGGTTTTGGTCATTAGCTCTTATTCTCCGATCAAGGAAGAGGGAAACCATCTGATTGCGTCTTTCATAGATCAGATGCAGGTAGATTCGGAAGCGAAAATATTTGTTGAGTATATGGACTGCGAGGCTTCTCCCGTCTTTGAAACCTGGGTAGGATGGATGCGGCAGCTTTTTGCTGCCTATAAGGTAAAGCCGGATGTGGTCGTGCTGCTAGGCAATGAGGCTTGGTCTTCCTATCGGGTCACTTGTGTGGATAGCTGGCATGAGATTCCTGTCGTGTTGGGTTATGTGAAAGGAGCCTTCATTGATTATGAGAATAAAGACAAGAAGCTGTTTTCGGTTGCCGATATGATGCCGATGAAAGAGTCGTTCGGCGATTTCAGAATAACGGGATATTCCTATAAGGATTTTGTCATTGAGAACCTGTCGCTGATAAAACAACTTCAGCCACATATCCGCAAAGTGGCGTTTTGTTATGACAATCGTTATAATATGGCGTTTTTCGAGTCTTATATCAACGATCTTTTCGAGCAGATCGATTCGCTCGACCTTCGCTATATGGATGGCTGTAAGCTGTCTACTCCCCAACTACTCGATTCGATTGCCTGTATGGATGATTCCTATGCCATCTTATCGGCGGGATGGTATACCGATGCCCTTCAATATCCCCATGCACATTCGATGCTCCACAATGAGCTGGCACGTTATACGTCCAAGCCGGTTTATCAGGTTTTGGATCAGGGCACGTCGAACATGAATTACATTGGTGGCTATTTTATTTCCGGAGAGGATTTGGGTAAGGACTTGGCATTGCTGACTCATTGTGTTCTGACGAAAGGATTCGAAAATAGTCCGGCTTTTCAGTTCACTCCTTCACTTCCCAATTACTATATCAACTATCCGACGCTCGTAGCTTCAGGGATCGACCCCTCGTTGTTGCCTGAAAATACGGTGTTCTATAACGAAGAACCTTCATTATGGCAAGAACATCCGGTAGAAGTGATCCTGTTTGTCTGTTTGGTTATTTTGATGGTGGTTATTTTTATTGGTATCTTAAATTACAGGAAACGAAAGGAAGACGCTTACAAGACGGCAAATACCAAAATGATGGAACTCTTGAGTCGGATGCCGGACATGGCGACCATCTATGACTCCGATCTGAATATAGTGGATATCGTGAACCCTGATAATCACAATTGGAAAGATGTCGACACGAGATGCCAGATAGGGAAGAATCTGAAGGATCTTCATCTTGAATATCCGCAGGCTAAAGAGATGCTGGATGAAATTATCTTGCATGTGAAACGGACGGTCGAAACGGGTGAGGTGACTGTCTTTAATTGCAAGTACGGGAAAAAGGATCGGATCAAATATACAAAGGCACGTGTTGTGCCGTTTGAGAATAATTCGGTTATCTGCTTTACCCATGACGTGACTCCTTATGTTGTTGCCGAAAAGGAAATCCTGCGTTTGAAAACATTCCTGCAATCGATCATGGATAATCTGCCGGTAGGATTGTTTATCAAGGATGTGAGTAATGAGTACCGCTATCTGTTCTACAACAACAAAGTCTCCGAATTTTATAAAGAGGCCTTTGATTGTATGTTGGGGAAGAATGATTTTGAAGTGAACGATTTGAAAGCTTCTCTTTTCAGGGAAGAAGATAACCGGGTGTTACAAAGCGACAAGCCGATTTCTTTTAACCGGGTATTGTTTGATGAAGAAACCGGGTTACCTGTCCGTTGGGCTGTTACTACTAAGACGCGCTTGGAAGATAAAGAGGGAAACCTATATATTGTTGCTACAATGGTTGATACGACGGATATTCGTAGGAATGAACTCGAGCTTGATGATATACGCCGGGAATTGTCCGTTGCCCTTGATGCCGGTTCCCTGTCGGCTTGGTGCTATGATGTGCAGAAGGATACATTCACCTCTCTTTACCGGAAGACGCTTGCCAACGATGGTTTGAGCAATAAAGGTGCACTGGATTTATTGCATCCGGACGACAAAGAAAAATACAGTCGGTTTATGTCCCGCCTGTCCAGGGGAGTAGAAAACAAACTGAGGGAAGTGTTTCGCTTCCGGCGGGGTGAAGGCTATGATTGGTTCGAAACCTATGCAATCGGGTTGAAGTCGGAAAAGACTGGCGAAGTCGAACAGATTATCGGGACGGAAAGAAATATAACGGGTGAGATGAAGAGACGGCAGGAACTTGAAGAGAACAAACTACAGTTGGACTTCACTCTTGATGCTGCTCAGATTATTTCGTGGGAGTACAATCCGGATACTCGGATTTTCTACTCGCCGCGGTCTACCGTGTTCGAAGGAATGACAATTTCGTTGGATGAGTATCTTTCGTTCGTAGATCTCGAAGACCGTGATTTGCTTCGGAAAGGTTTGGAAGACCTTGCCTGTGGAAAGATCCATGTGATGGAGGTCCAGATCAGGACAATGGTCCCAGCACTGGGAGATCGCTGGTTCGAGATGCATGCCGTTCCCTATGGACGGAATGAAAATGGAAAGATACGTAAACTCATCGGGTTGAGGCGCGATATTACGGACTTGAAGATGACGAACGAACTGATCCGCCTGCGTAATAAGGCGGAGGAGGCCAATCGGTTGAAAAGCGCTTTCCTAGCCAATATGAGCCATGAGATACGAACGCCCCTGAACGCGATTGTCGGCTTCTCGAATCTGATTGCGATGGCGGAAGAGCCGGATGAGATCGGTGAATATGTCAAGATCATCGAGACGAATAATGAGCTTTTGCTCCAGTTGGTCAATGATATTCTCGACCTTTCGAAGATCGAAGCCGGGCAGATGGATTTCAATTATTCGGCAGTCGACTTGTCCGAGATATTCAATAACTTGCAGCAGGTCTATAAGTCGCGTGTGAAGGATGGTGTCGATTTGGTTTGCCATCTGCCGTCTGTCGCTTGTGTGATCCATTCGGAAAAGAATCGGCTGACACAGGTTCTCTCCAATTTCCTCAGTAATGCTTGCAAATACACTTCGGAGGGTTCTATTACGATGGGATATGAGAGGATAGGCGCTATCCTGCGCTTTTATGTGGCGGACACCGGCAAAGGACTTGCCGAGGAGAATATTCCGCATGTTTTTGAACGTTTTGCTAAATTTGACAGCTTTGTCCAGGGAACGGGGTTGGGGCTTTCCATCTGCGAGTCCATCATACAGTCTTTGGATGGCAAGATCGGTGTGGATTCGGAGTTAGGTAAAGGCTCGACTTTCTGGTTCACGATTCCCTACAATCCGGTAAATGAATAAGATGAGTATAAAACAAATAACAATAAAATGGAAAAAGTAAAGAAATCGTTGGTAAAGAAAGAGTATCTGGTTCCTTTTGTATTAGTCACATCTCTGTTTTTCTTATGGGGTTTTGCACATGCTATTTTAGATGTGCTGAACAAGCATTTCCAGGAGGCGCTTGTCATGACGAAGGCTCATTCTGCTTTGATCCAGGCAACGATGTACACTGGTTATTTCACAATGGCTATCCCAGCCGGACTTTTTATTAATAAATACGGATACCGCCAGGGGGTGGTGTTCGGTCTGATCCTTTACGGGATCGGATCGTTGCTTTTCATTCCGAGCGAACAGTTGATGTCATTCAACTTCTTTCTCTTTTCCCTGTTTGTGATCGGTTGCGGACTGACGTTCTTGGAGACGGCAGCCAATCCTTACGTGACAGAGCTTGGGGATCGCGAGACGGCAGCCAGTCGTTTGAATCTGGCACAATCCTTCAACGGGTTAGGTTGTATCTGTGCACCTGTAATCGGTGGGATGCTGTTGTTTTCCGGCAACGGAGATGCTAACATTGCTTTGCCCTATACCGTGATGGGCGTTATCGTCCTGTCTGTTGCTCTTATTTTCTTCCGCATCCGCTTGCCGGAGATCAACCATGACGATTGCGAAGATACGACTGCTGAGGCTAAAGCCGGATTGAAAGGATTGTGGAAACATCGTTGTTTTACCTGGGGGGTGATGGCCTTGTTCTGCTACGAAATAGCGGAAATATCGATTAACAGTTTCTTTATTAATTATGTGACTGACGATGGGTGGATGGATGCGCATGAGGCAGCGATCGTTCTTTCCTTCGGTGGATTGGGCTTGTTTATGATCGGGCGTATTATCGGTAGTTGGATTATGAGTTATATCCGGGCAGAGAAAGTCTTGTTTATTTGTGCGATTTTTACTGTTTTGGGCGCTCTGTTCGTTACCCTGAATTTAGGTACTCTGTCGAAAGGTGCTCTATTTGCCTGCTATATCTTCGAGGCTATTATGTTCCCGACGATTTTTGCTATCTCGCTGAGGGGATTGGGTGACTATACCAAGCGTGCTTCGTCCTTCTTGATGATGTCTCCGATAGGAGGAGCTGTCGGACCGTTATTGATGGGCTATGTAGCCGATATCTCGACAATGTCGTTTTCGTTCGTCGTACCGCTATTCGGGTATGCCGTAGTCCTTATTTATTCCTATATGGTGATGGCTAAGAAACTGCGTTGATTTATGATTTCAGATTTATGATTTATCAGTGATACATAGCTCATAAATCATAAATCTGAAATCATAAATCGTTTCACTTATACCTTTCGATAATATCCCAAACATCCTTCTCTGTTCCCCCGAAAGGTCCCGAGGCTTCCAGCTTGATTGTACACATGGCGGCGGCAAAACATCCTGCTTCTTTGTATGAAGCTCCTTTGTTTCGCATGTACAGATAGCCGGCCATATAGGTATCGCCACATCCCGTAGCGTCCACAATCTCTGTTGGAGGGTATGCGGGTATTTCATGAAATTCGCCGTCGGCATAAATGACAGATCCCATGCTTCCTAATGTCAGCAAAACCTCCTTAACGCCCCAGTTGGCTAATTTCAGAGCAGCTTCACGCGGATTTTTGCATCCGGTGAGAACTTCCGTTTCGTGTTCGTTGGCTTTCAGGATATGGATGTATTTCAGTGCCTCTTCCTTTTCCGGCCAGTCTACGGCGAAAACATTCTCACCGCGAACTTCACGCAGGTAGCCTTGGGCATCGACCGATAACATCCCTTTGGTCGATAAATATTTGATTACATCTAAAGAAAAATCGTCCGCCAGCAAACTTCCCAAATGATAGATGCGGGCATCGACATCCTGTAACCCTTCAACTGTGAACGGATCGGCTTTTGCCAATACCCGCTGCGTCCGGTTGTTCTGGTTCTCGCCATATGTATTTTCAAAATAGACGGAATGGGTACTGGGCAAAACCTTTACATCGATCCCTTTCCTGCGTATTTCTTCCACCGCGTCCATCTCACTGACAGCAAGAGCTGTTACCAACAGGAAGTCGGAAGTATCTAATTTGCTCATTCCATGCGCGAAATAGAAAGATGTTCCTCCCGGCATATGCAGTGTCCTTTTCGGCGTTACAATCTTATCCAACGTAATGTGGCCGATGCAACAAAGATTATGTGTATTCATATTACTTATTTAATCAGGCTGCAAAAGTATATAAAAACAAGAAATAAATTGTTGCTATGAATATTTTTAGCTCTTCCTTCGCCAGTTTGAATAATGAAACTTGCCATTAATAGTTTGTCATAGGCTCAAACAATGGAAATTTCTGATAACTCATGCCCTATCATGCGAATTGTTTCCACTAGATCCGAGAAACGCTGTTTGGAGAACTTATAGGTTCCTTCTCTCGGAAGTTCTTGTACTTTATACACTGCTATCGACTAAAAATTAGATACGTTTGTCTTGAATACAATATACAGTTTACTTGTCTAACCAATAACTATTACTATATTTGCATTGTGCAAATAGCACAATTGCGTTGTTTAACTGATTCTTTCAAATAAAAATCTGGAAAATTTGAAAGGGGGAAGAATGGGTTAGCATATCCCGCATCGTATCCGTAAGTATGGTGTGGGAGTATGTTGCTTATTTACTCCCAAAGGTTTTCCAGAGCCCTATTTGATAGATAAGTCACAGCTCTCACACTCTATATAATAATTTAAAGATTAAAGTTTGGAGATCGAGAACGCCGTGATTTTATTCACACAGAAGAAAGATGCTGGTTGAAAAGAAAATACTATCCGACCATTTTGAAGAAATATATGTCTCTTGGTTTTCCCGGATGAAATATTTCGCTCTGGAGTATGTCGTGTCAGAAGAAGACGCAGAAAATATCGTCCAGGACGTATTTACCGAATTGTGGGAAAGAAAAGAGATCTTGGCTTATGATGTGAATCTGGTTGCCCTGCTTTTTACTTCGATCAAAAACCGTTGTATCGACCTTTTACGTCACCGCATTGTTGTAAAGGAAGCTGTCAACCTGATACAGGAAGAGTATCAGGCTACTTTGCGGATGAAACTTGCCTCCTTGGAATTATTCGATCAGTCTCTACTCTCCGAGCAGGATATCGAACGGATCATTACTGAAGTGGTAGACTCTTTGCCTGAAAAATGTCGGGAAATTTTTATCAAAAGCAAAATAGAGGGGAAAAAACAGAAAGACATAGCTGCTGAATTGAATATTTCCCTTAAAACTGTTGAAAATCAGATGGCTATCGCCTATAAGAAAATTAAAAGCGAATTGAAAGACTATCTCCCTTTATTAATATTTTTACTCGCTAATTAAAAAAATCCGTTTATCCTCTTGGGGGTTTTGGTTCCCTGATCCGTTTATTAAGAACAAAAGCGGAAAATATGAACGAACGGATACATAAATACTTTTATGAGGAACTTTCCACGGAAGAGCGACTATCCCTGCTGCGCGATGTCGAGGCGAGTGAAGAACTCAAAAAAGAATTTGTAGAGTATCAAAATCTATATGCCTTGTTGAACTTAGGACATCAGGTGCAGGATAAAACAATCGGCAAACAGAAATACGACTGCTTTATTTTGCAAAAGCAACACTCCGTGATGTGGAAGCGTTGGACACGCCGGATCGGGTATGCGGCTGCTATCCTGATATTAGTCGTTTCAACAAGTATATTGACATATTGGTATGCACAGCCTGAGCAAGCGGAGTTTTTATCGGAGAATGTGATGAATACTCTGTACACTCCTGCCGGACAGCGGGCACAACTGGTCTTGCAGGATGGGACGGAAGTTTGGCTGAATGCGAAGTCGAAGTTGATCTATCCAGCCAGTTTTACCGATGATAAAAGGAATGTTACGATCGAAGGAGAAGCCTTCTTCAAAGTGGCGAAAGACCCTTCCCGCCCTTTCATTGTTTCTACGCATGATGTCGATATGGAAGTTTTAGGCACCCAATTTAACGTGTGCAGCTATCCTGCGACCGGCTATGTACAAACCAGTTTGTTGGAAGGTTCCGTACGCGTCTTTTTCCGGAATAAGGAATCTGACGGGATCATTTTGGAACCGGATCAACAAGTGACTGTCTCGAACGGAAAGATGAAGGTAGAACCGATTCGCCTGAAAGCTCATTTTTTATGGCTTGACGGTATATATGCCTTTGAAAATGAACCTTTGATCAATATTCTGGAAAAAATGGAACTTTACTATGACGTAAAGATCGTAGTAAAAGACACATCTTTATTCAAAGATACTTATACGGGAAAATTCAGGCAGCGCGACAGTCTCGACGATGTTTTCCGCGTATTGCAGCAAATCCGCAAATTCAAAGTAGAGAAAGACACAGAGCGGAACATAGTGACCTTAAAATAAGAACATGTCAAACATAAAAATGTATAGCCTATGATGAAAGAACAGTAGAAAAACAAAAGCGGCAGAAGCTACCAACAACTGCCGCAGAAGTTAAAGCAAACACAAGTCGTAATTTTTTAGTATTCACTTTAAATTTAGAACAAAGATATGAAAAGAAAAACTTTGTTGTTGCCTTTTATTATCTATAATAGTAACATTAAATATTTTTTTAGGATTATGAGAATATCACTTTTCCTATTGTTTGTATGTGTGTTTCAATTGATGGCAGAAGAAGCAGATGCACAAAATGCAGAGATCAAACTTAGCCAGAATAGCATGACAATAAAACAATTGGTCAAAGAGATTGAGGCGCAAACTGACTATTTGGTTGTGTTTCGGGATCAGGATGTGGATGTCAACAAGACTGTTTCTTTTAACACAAAAACAGCTACAGTTGCAGACTATCTAGAAATGATTACTAAAAACACAGGTATTAGTTATCAGTTTGAAAATAACTATATTACGTTATTGTCTACCTCTTCTAAATCTGTAAATCAAGAGAAAAAGAAAAAAATAAGTGGACAAATAGTTGATACTTACGGTTTAGCGGTTATAGGGGCAAATGTTGTAGAAAAGGGAACGACGAATGGTACGATAACGGATGTAGACGGAAATTTTTCTTTGGAAGTCGATGAAAACAGCACGTTGGTTGTAAGCTATATTGGGTATACTCCACAAGAAATAATCGTAGCAAATAAATCAAATTTTAGTATTAAATTGAAAGAAGATACCGAAGTTTTGGATGAGGTTGTAGTGGTAGGTTATGGAACAGCGAAGAAAAAGGATCTTACAGGAGCTGTTTCTAGTGTAAAAGCCGAAAAATTATCAGCTCAGGCTCCTCGAAATGTACAAGATATTTTACGTTCGAATGCCGCTGGTTTGAATATTGGTATAGCTACTGATGCTAAAGCTGAGGCTGATTTATCTGTTCGGGGTAAAGGTACTTTATCTGCGGGCAGTTCACCTCTTATTGTTTTAGATGGAGTGATTTATGAAGGAAATTTGTCAGATATAACTCCTGAAGATATTGCAAGTGTAGATGTTTTGAAAGATGCGAGTTCGTCTGCCGTATATGGAGCAAAAGCCGCAAATGGAGTTATTGCAATTACAACAAAAAAAGGAATTCAAGGGAAACCTGTGATTAATTTCAATGCAAATATCTCTTTTGCAAAATCTGCGAATCAACCTAAAATATTGGATGCTGAGGGATTCTTGAAATTTAGGCAGGATTATAATGAAGGGAGAAATTCGGATGAATATTTGGCTAAATATCCTCAAATATTTGTAAATCCATTTAAGCTACAAGGTGTCGATCCGCTTGTTTGGTATAATTATGACCAAAGTGTACCTGCCACATCTGTCACTGATAAACAATTGGAAACTCAATGGTTATCCCGTCTGAATTTACTGACTCCTGAAATTGATAATTATTTTGCAGGTAGAATTACGAAATGGGATGATCTTGTATTTCAAACGGGATTACAACAAGATTATACAGTTAGTGTATCGAATGCTACAGAAAGGACTTCGCAATATTACTCATTGAACTGGGCGGATAGGGAAGGTATTATTACCGGAGATAAATATACAAATTTTAGAGCAAGAATGAATGTGAAAACAGAAATCACATCATTCCTTTCTGTAGGTATGAATGCTCAATTTTCCTCTCGAAATGAAGGCTTTTTGAAGTGTCTTTGGGAGCAAATGACTATGATTTCACCTTATGGAGCAAATGAGGTGGATAATTTAGAAAGCCCTTATAGACGAAATCCGACAGGAATGGACCCTGTCAATCCTTTCTATGATAATATGTATACAGAAAGGAAAGATTTGTATCAGAATTTAAATGCAAAACTGTATGCAGAAGTTAAACTTCCATTTGGAATCGAATATACTTTGAATTTCACTCCTTACTATAGTTGGCATGATTATTATAATCATTATTCATCTGAAGGAGAAAAATGGGAAGCTATAGGAGGAGCTTCAGTTAGAACGAATACTAAACAGTTCAGTTGGCAAATAGATAATATCATTCGCTGGAAGAGAGAATTTGCTCAGAAGCATAAAGTAGAAGTCACACTGTTAGCGAATGCAGAAAAAGCTCAGTATTGGTCCACTACGGCAGAGGCTCAAGGATATACGCCTAATGATGTTTTGGGATATCATCAGTTGCAATCGGGATCAGTACAAAAAGTATCAAGTGATGATACGTATCAAACAGGGGATGCTTTAATGGCTCGTCTATTTTATTCGTTTAATAACAAATATATGTTGACAACTTCTATCCGACGTGACGGATATTCTGCATTTGGAAAGAAAAACCCTCGAGCAACATTTCCTTCTGTCGCTTTAGGATGGGTTTTTACTCAAGAACAATTTATGCAACAAGCAAATTCGTGGCTGAATTATGCAAAATTGAGAATTTCTTGGGGAGAAAATGGAAATAGAGATATTGGCCAGTATGCAGCATTGGCTCAAATGAAATCAAGTTTGAGACCTTATATTGACCAAACAGGCAATATTTATACAATTTCTCAGATGTTTGTAAATACGATGGCAAACCATAATTTAAAATGGGAAAGAACTGCTGCGTTTAATTTTGGTTTGGATTTCTCTTTATTCGATGAATTGTTGAGTGGTTCCATTGAAACTTACGTATCTAAGACAAATGATTTGTTAGTAAAACGAGCATTACCCGATGTTACTGGTTTTAATAGTGTAACTGCCAATTTGGGGCAGTTACAGAATAAAGGATTTGAATTAACTTTAAATGCAAATATTATTAATTCAAAAGATTTCAAATGGTTCGCTTCTGGTAATTTTTCTTTAAATAGAAGAAAAATAAATAGCCTTTATGGTGATATGGTCGATGTTTTGGATGAGAATGGAAATGTTATTGGACAAAAAGAGTCGGATGATGAAACCAATAAATGGTTTATTGGTCAAGATCCGGATCGTATTTGGGATTATGAGAGAGCTGGAGTCTGGCAAAAAGATGAACGTGAAGAAGCTGCGATTTATGGGTGTCAACCTGGTGATTTTAAATATGTCGACCAAAACGGAGACGGTATCATGAATAATAAAGATAAAGTTTTTCAAGGATATACAACTCCTCGTTTTCGTTGGACTTTGAGGAATGAATGGACTTATAAAAATCTCTCATTATCGGCTGTCTTATATTCTTATTTAGGACATTACGGCGCTTTTCAAAGGGCTGCCAATAATTATTCGTTTCCAGATAGAACTTCGGACTATGATTTCCCAAGATGGACGGCTACAAATCCAATAAATGATTATGCACGTATTGGCTCAAAGAACATAGGAACTAATTATGTAAATAAGTCATTTGTACGTTTGGAAAATGTGACGTTATCTTATCATTTTCCGAAAGAGTGGATAAATAAATTTGCTATACAGTCTTTACGTTTATCGGGTAGTATTCAGAATGCTGCAGTTTTTGCTCCTCATTGGAATTTCTGGGATCCAGAGAGCGGCTCTGTTACTCCTCGTACGTTTAATTTAGGTATTAATGTTACATTGTAAAAATTAGATTATGAAAAGTAGGAATATATATATATGCGTTGCTGTAGCTTTTTTATCGCTCAATTCTTGTACAGATAGTTGGTTAGAGCCTAAGCCATTATCTTTTCATACTCCAGAAGATACTTATGTTGGAGTTGATGGGTTTGAAGCTACTTTGTCTGCATGCGAAGCTGAAATGCACGATGAGTATAATGGAGATGGATGTGCCATCCTTACAGAGATGATACAATCGGATATTTGTGTGGAAGGAACTACTGATAAAGCTGGGCCTCAAATGGATATGGATAAATCTTTATTACCTGATATGCCTTTGGACAATATGGATTATACTCGTGTCGGATGGTATTGGACACATGGTTACAAAGCCATTAAATCTGCAAATATAATCATTGCTCGTATTGATGAAGGAAAATTTGCAAATGAAGAAGATAAGAGTCGGATTTTGGGACAGGCTTATTTTCATAGGGCTTATTGGTATTATAAATTAGTTCATCAATTCGGCGATATCCCTTGGTTAGATTACGAATTGGCAGAACCTAAGACCGATTTTTATTCTTACGACAGATGGAGTATTTTGGAAGAATTAAAAAGAAATTTGGAATATTCTTATCAAAATGTACCTGATAATGTCAATCGTGGGAAAGTTTCAAAAAGTGCTTGTGGGGTTTTGTTGATGAAAATAAATATATGCTTGGGATATTTTGACGAAGCAATACAAATAGGACAATCTATAGTAGCCGAACATCCATTAATGACAACTCGTTTTACATCAAATCAAAACAAACCTAAAACCAATTTAATGCATGATCTGCACAGTGTTGAAGCAAAAATGGATATATCAAATACCGAGGGGTTGATGTATATTGTATCATACCCTAATGCTCAAGGATCTGTAAGATCTCAATTGATGAGAAATACAATTCCACGTGTAGTTGGAGTTACGACCCCAGACGGAATGTCTGGAATTGTTTATACTGATAATGTGGAATCTCAATATGAAATAAATAAAACGTATGGAAGAGGTATTGGTGGAGCCCGTTGTACTAATTATTATCAGTACACAATATGGACGGAAAAGGAGAAAAACGATTTAAGAGGTGTTTATAATCGTGATAGTTGGATAAGTCCATCTGATTTGTATTATAATGATCCGACGTTAAAAACAAGTGGAAACATTTATTATGGTACACATTTGGTGAAAAACCCAGCAATGTCTGTAGAAGATTCTATTCGAGCTTGGTATCAATGGCCTCATTATAAACTATATGTACCTGATCCACTTTCTTCGAGTTGGTATTGGGGAGGTGAAACTCCTATGTATATTTATCGCTCGGCGGAAGTTTATCTATTGATGGCAGAAGCTTATTATTGGAAAGAACAACCAGCTAAAGTTGCAGAGATGTTGAATGTCGTACGTAATCGAGCTGGAGCAGAATCTTTGACCGCTTCAGATATTAATATCGGTTCAATTTTAGATGAACGGGCGCGTGAGCTGTATTATGAAGAAAATAGGCACGTAGAAATTACTCGTATAGCTTTTACTTATGCTCGTACTGGTAGAAATTGTGAATATTTTGGAAGAAGTTATAGTCTTGATAATATATCGGGACCCGGAGGTGCTGGTTCTAATATTAAACAAGAGGGAATCAATTTTTGGTATGATTGGGTAAATGCTAAGAATAATTTTTATAATAAAGGCATCAAGCATCGTTGGGCTGAATATAAAATCAGTGTCCATCATCTGTTATGGCCTGTTCCTGCATCAGCTATTAATGCGAATACGAAAGGGGTTATAAATCAGAATATCGGTTATCCTGGTGCAGAGAAAAATGTAGAGCCACTGAAAGTTGGTCAATTATAACAAATGGATGTTTTATTAAAAATAGAATGAATCATGAGATCATTTTCTTATATATTATTTCTTTCTTTGATTTGTAATTTTGCTTATGGTCAAGCGATCATAAAAGGAATAAATTATGATGAAAGTAAAGTCCCTGATTTTGTGCTGCCGGATCCTCTTATTTGTAATGACGGACAGCAAGTAACCACT
>OGPL01002018.1_pt1 | contig 16339 bp, 14 predicted proteins | sample 1552901 | NCBI WGS metagenome assembly OGPL01 (sample SAMEA2580244, study PRJEB22360) | human gut metagenome | biome: human gut; feature: human-associated habitat; material: faeces | place: Denmark | collected 2008/2010 | reverse complement strand
AGATGAGCCACATCTCAACAGGTGGCGGTGCTTCCCTTGAGTTCCTTGAGGGCAAGGAGCTTCCTGGCGTAGCTTGTGCTGATGATAAATAAGCCGAAAGCAGCTTAATGAATTAAGCCGCAGGCAAAAAATATTTGTATACAAATACAAGGAGATATAAAATGGCAAGAAAGAAAATTGTAGCCGGCAACTGGAAGATGAACATGACTCCAAGCCAGGCTGTTAAATTAGTAGAAGAGTTAAAACCACTCGTAGTTTCAGATGATGTTGAAGTTGTTTACTGTGTACCTGCAATCGACATCGTACCTGTTGTAGAAGCATTAAAGGGTACAAATGTTGCTGTTGGAGCAGAGAATATGTACTTCGAGGAGAAGGGGGCTTACACAGGAGAAATCTCAGCAGAGATGCTTCTTGATGCAGGTGTTAAGTATGTTATCATCGGACATTCAGAGAGAAGAGATTACTTCAAAGAGGATGACGCGCTTCTCAACAAGAAGGTAAAGAAGGCTATCGAGGCTGGACTTACACCTATCCTTTGCTGTGGTGAGACACTTGAGCAGAGAGAGAGCGGTGTTACACTTGACTGGATCAGACTTCAGATTAAGTCAGATCTCGCAGGTGTTGCTGCATCAGATGTTGCAAACATGGTTATCGCTTACGAGCCAATCTGGGCAATCGGAACAGGAAAGACAGCTACTTCTGACCAGGCTCAGGAGGTCTGCGGTGCAATTCGTGAGTGCGTAGCTGAGATCTATGATCAGGCTACAGCAGATTCAGTTCGTATCCAGTACGGCGGATCTGTAAATGCAGGAAATGCAGCAGAGCTTTTTGCAAAGCCTGACATCGACGGTGGATTAGTTGGTGGCGCTTCACTCAAGGCTGATTTTGGAAAGATTGTAAACTACAAGTAATTATTAAATCATAATTTAATATTTGATTTGACAATCACAATAACTAAATGTCACTAAATTCACCAGCTTAGCTGCATTTAGTGGCATTTATTATGTAATGAAATTTTTTGTGAGCTTGCATATGTCGCTGTAATAGAGCATTTTGCAAGCCTCATATGAAGAATAGAGGAAATATAAATGAGTAAGAAACCGGTAGTATTAATGGTACTTGATGGTTACGGCTTAAGTGACCACAAAGAGGGAAATGCCATAGCTATGGCAAATACCCCTGTTATGGATAAATTGATGGCAGAGTGTCCTTTTGTAAAGGGCGCAGCTTCAGGTCTTGCAGTTGGACTTCCTGACGGACAGATGGGAAACTCTGAGGTAGGACATATGAATATCGGCGCAGGCCGTATCATATATCAGGATCTTACAAGAATCACAAAGGCAATTGCTGATGGTGATTTCTTCAAGAACAAGGTATTAATTTCTGCAATCGAAAACTGCAAGAAGAATGACTCCGATCTGCATCTTTGGGGACTTCTTTCAGATGGTGGAGTTCACAGCCATATCGAGCATCTTTACGGACTTCTTGAGCTTTGCAAGAAAGAGAATTTTGACAGAGTATATGTACACGCATTCCTTGATGGTCGTGATACACCTCCTGCATCAGGCAAGGACTATATCGAGCAGCTTCTCGCCAAGATGAAGGAAATCGGTGTAGGAAAGATTGCATCTCTTTCAGGACGTTACTATGCAATGGACAGAGATAACAACTGGGATCGTGTGCAGAAGGCTTATGATTCACTCACTAAGGGTGAAGGCGTAAAAGCTACATGCCCTGTAAAGGCTATGGAGGAGTCATACGCGAATGACGTTACAGATGAGTTCGTGCTTCCTACAGTTATCACAAACGAGGATGGCACACCAGTATCTGTTGTAAAGGACAATGATTCTGTTATCTTCTTCAACTTCCGTCCGGACCGTGCTCGTGAGATGACAAGAGCATTTTGCGATGATAAGTTTACCGGCTTTGAGCGCCAATTCCTTAAGACAACATTTGTATGCTTCAAGGATTATGACGAGTCAATTCCTAACAAGCTTATTGCTTTTGAGAAGGAAGAAATCAAGAATACATTTGGTGAGTATCTTGCAGCAAATGGCAAGAAACAGCTTCGTCTCGCAGAGACAGAGAAGTATGCACACGTAACCTTTTTCTTTAATGGTGGAGTAGAGGAGCCGAATATCGATGAGGCACGTCTTCTTGTAAACAGTCCTAAGGACGTTGCAACATATGACTTAAAGCCTGAGATGAGCGCTCCTGAGGTTGGAATGGATCTTGTTGAGGCTATCAAGTCAGATAAGTATGATGTTATTATCATCAACTTTGCTAACCCTGACATGGTTGGACATACAGGTGTGATTCCGGCTGCTGTAAAGGCTGTTGAGAGAGTTGATTCACTCGTAGGTGATGCAGTTCAGGCAATCAAGGATGTGGATGGAGTATTATTCATCTGTGCTGACCACGGAAACGCAGAGAAGATGATTGATTATGAGACAGGAAAACCTCATACAGCTCATACAACCAATCCTGTTCCTTTCATTCTTGTAAACGCTGACCCTTCTTACAAGCTTCGTGAGGGCGGATGTCTTGCAGATATCGCTCCAACACTGCTTGAGATTATGGGACTTCCACAGCCAAAAGAGATGACAGGAAAGTCACTTATCGTTAAATAAAATCTGTATTATATAGGCTCCGGCGCAGACAAAGGGTTTGAACCGGAGCTTTTGTTTTGATATATTAAAGATATAATAATAAATATAAGAATTGCTTATAAATAGTACAAAATTATTTAAAAAAACTTATAATATACGTTGACTTTACAAATTGAGCTGGTATATAATTTAAGGGTAGCATTTGATTTGTAAAATAAATTACACATAAGATGGAGGACAATCATGCAGGAATTTAAACCATTCAAAGAAGGAAAAGTAAGAGAAGTATATGATAACGGGGACAGCCTTATTATGGTCGCAACAGATCGTATTTCCGCTTTTGACCATATTTTAAAGAATAAAATTACAGACAAGGGAGCCATCCTCACACAGATGTCTAAGTTCTGGTTTGAATTCACAAAGGATGTTGTTCCTAACCATATGATTTCAGTAGACGCAAAGGATATGCCGGAGTTCTTCGGTCAGGACAGGTTCAACGGAAACAGCATGCTCTGCAAGAAGCTTGAGATGCTTCCAATCGAGTGTATAGTTCGTGGATATATCACAGGAAGCGGCTGGGCAAGCTACCAGGAGAACGGTACAGTCTGCGGAATCAGACTTCCGGAGGGACTTGTTGAGTCTGATAAGCTCCCTGAGCCTATTTATACACCATCTACCAAGGCTGATCTTGGAGATCATGATGAGAATATCTCATTCGAAAAATCAGTAGAAGTATTAGAGAAGATTTATCCTGAGAAGGGCAGAGAGTACGCAGAGAAGATTCGCGATTATACAATTGCTCTCTACAAGAAATGTGCAGAGTATGCTCTTACAAAGGGCATTATCATCGCAGATACCAAGTTTGAGTTTGGCTTAAATGAGCAGGGTGAGGTAGTGCTTGCCGATGAGATGCTCACACCTGACAGCTCACGCTTCTGGCCACTTGATGGATATAAGCCTGGACAGGGACAGCCTTCATTTGACAAGCAGTATGTAAGAGACTGGCTCAAGGCAAATCCGGACAATGACCTTCTTTTACCTGATGAGGTTGTTGTGAAGACTGTAGAGAAATATAAAGAGGCATTTGAGCTTCTTACAGGAAGCAAATTCAGCCGCTAATATATTATTTATTCCGCGTTACTATTTCGCAATTATAAACGGAGATATTATGAACCAGGACAATAACATAAATCAGTATATAAATACTAGTATAGATACAAAAAGTCATACCGGTACAAAATTAAAAAGGTGTTCTGATATTGACGAGCATAACCATGTATTTGATGAGCTTCATGAGGAGTGTGGTGTGTTCGGCATGTATGATTTTGATGGAGGAAATGTCGCATCCACTATCTATTATGGCCTTTTTGCGCTTCAGCACAGAGGACAGGAAAGCTGTGGTATTGCAGTGAGTGATACACACGGACCAAAGGGAAAGGTGACCACACACAAGGGTATGGGCCTTGTAAATGAGGTATTTACTCCTGATATTTTAGAGCCTATGAAGGGTGATATCGGAGTGGGACATGTGCGCTATTCAACAGCAGGCTCATCAACACGTGAGAATGCACAGCCTCTCGTATTAAATTATGTCAAGGGCACACTTGCCATGGCACACAACGGAAACCTCATTAACGCAAAGGAGCTTCGCAAGGAGCTTGAGTATACAGGAGCAATTTTCCAGACCACAATCGACTCTGAGGTTATAGCTTATCATATCGCCAGAGAGCGTCTTAACTCAAAAACAGCGGAGGAGGCGGTCAGACGTGCCTGCCAGAAGCTTAAGGGAGCCTATGCACTTGTGGTTGAGAGCCCGAGAAAGCTTATTGCAGCCAGAGACCCATTTGGTTTTAAGCCTCTTTGCATCGGAAAAAGAGACAATGCATATATCGTTACATCCGAGACCTGTGCACTTGATACAATCGGTGCAGAGTTTGTCAGGGATATAGAGCCGGGAGAGGTTATCACCATCACTCCTGAAAAGGGCATTGAGTCTGATATGACTATGGCACTTGCCCCTGAAAAACAGGCCAGATGCGTGTTTGAATACATTTATTTCGCAAGACCTGACAGCCATATTGACGGAGTAAGCGTGTATAGCAGCCGTATCAAGGCTGGCAGATTCCTTGCAATGGATTCACCGGTTGAGGCTGATATCGTGACAGGAGTACCGGAGTCAGGAAATGCCGCTGCTCTTGGTTATTCACTTGAGTCGGGCATTCCATATGGCACAGCATTTGTCAAGAACGGTTATGTCGGCAGGACATTTATCAAGCCTAAGCAGTCAAGCCGTGAATCAAGCGTGCAGATAAAGCTCAATGTATTAAAGGAGGCTGTTAAGGGCAAGAGAGTTGTTATGATTGATGATTCAATTGTGCGAGGAACAACCTCAGACAGAATAGTGCGTATGTTAAGAGAAGCGGGTGCCACAGAGGTACATGTGCGCATCAGTTCACCGCCATTCTTATGGCCTTGCTATTTCGGTACAGATATTCCTGCAAGAGAGCAGCTTATCGCTTACAACAGGACTATTGATGATATCAGACAGATTATAGGTGCAGATTCTTTAGGCTACCTTGGAATTGACAGACTTCATGAGATGGTAGAGGGATTGCCAATCTGTATGGGCTGTTTCACAGGAAAATATCCGATGGAGCCACCGAAGGATGATATCAGAGGCGAGTATTTTGATAAAGAAATAGACCTCGAGAGAAAAATGCTTAATCGCTAATAAAGGAGAGAATATGAGTACAGACAGATACACAAGTCCTCTTTCTGAGCGCTATGCCAGCAAAGAGATGCAGTATATTTTTTCGCAGGATATGAAATTTACCACTTGGAGAAAGCTCTGGATTGCCCTTGCAGAGACTGAGATGGAGCTTGGGCTTTCACAGGATGGCAAGCCGGTTATCACACAGGAACAGATTGATGAATTAAAGGCACATGTGGATGACATCAATTATGATGTGGCAAAGGAGCGTGAGAAGCTTGTGCGTCACGATGTAATGAGCCATGTCTATGCATATGGACAGCAGTGCCCTAAGGCAGCAGGAATTATACATCTTGGAGCAACCTCATGCTATGTAGGTGACAATACAGATATCATCATCATGAATGAAGCATTAAAGCTTGTTCACAAAAAGCTTATAAGTGTTATTGCAGAGCTTGCAAACTTTGCTGATAAGTATAAGAATCAGCCAACTCTTGCATTTACACATTTCCAGCCGGCACAGCCGACAACAGTTGGAAAGCGTGCCACACTGTGGCTGAATGAGTTTATGCTGGATCTCGAGGATTTAGAGTATGTGCAGGGCACATTAAAGCTCCTTGGCTCAAAGGGCACTACAGGAACACAGGCCAGCTTCCTTGAGCTCTTCAACGGAGACGATGAGACAATAGACAAGATTGATCCGATGATCGCAAAGAAGATGGGCTTTAAGGATTGTTATCCGGTGTCAGGCCAGACATATTCCCGTAAGGTAGATACAAGAGTGGTAAATGTGCTCGCAGGCATTGCTGCATCGGCTACAAAGATGTCAAACGATATCAGACTGCTCCAGCATCTTAAGGAAGTAGAGGAGCCGTTTGAGAAGAATCAGATAGGTTCATCAGCCATGGCATACAAGAGAAATCCTATGAGAAGTGAGAGAATTGCATCTCTTTCAAGATATGTTCTTGCAGATGTAATGAATCCTGCAATTACTTCAGCTACACAATGGTTTGAGAGAACACTTGACGATTCAGCAAACAAGCGTCTTTCAATACCTGAGGGCTTCCTTGCAATAGACGGAATCCTTGACCTTTGCCTCAATGTGGTAGATGGACTGGTAGTATATCCAAAGGTTATTGAAAAGCACTTTATGGCAGAGATTCCATTCATGGCAACAGAGAACATCATGATGGATGCTGTAAAGAACGGTGGAAATCGTCAGGAGCTCCATGAGAAGATCAGACAGCTCTCAATGCAGGCAGGAAAGACAGTAAAGGAAGAGGGAAAAGAGAATAACCTCGTAGACTTAATCGCTGCAGATCCTGCATTCGGATTGACAAAAGCTGATATCGAAAAGAACCTTAAGCCTGAGCTTTATGTGGGACGTGCGCCTCGTCAGGTAGAAGTATATCTGCGTGATGTAGTTAATCCGGTGCTTGAAGCACATAAGGATGAGAGTGGAGTAAAGGCAGAGATTAACGTATAATATCGAAAGTATAGATAACGGTAATTTGCTTGTTTTAACATATTTATCTAAATGAAAAGCCCCGGCATATAAACCTGTTTCATGGTTTATATGCCGGGTTTTTATATATCCGTCAAGTATGAAGTTAGTTTAAATTAATTCTCTTTGACATCATCTCAGGATTGGTAGCCTCGCTGATTGCCACATGCTTGCTGATTACACCGGCCTTGTACAGATTGAAGATGCTTGTATCCATTGCAATCATATTCTCAGCTGCAGAGGTGTAGATGATACCGTCAATCTGATGGACCTTGCCTTCACGGATTAAGTTCCTTATTGCAGGCGTGAGTACCATGATTTCAAAAGCAGGCACCATCTCACCGTTTGTGGCAGGTAAAAGCTTCTGGCAGACAACAGCCTGCAGCACAGATGCAAGCTGGATGGCTATCTGGTGCTGCTGGGAAGCAGGAAACGCATCGATTATTCGGTCAATGGTATTTGCGGCACCAATTGTGTGAAGTGATGAAAATATGAGGTGACCGGTTTCAGCCGCTGTGACAGCTGTATTGATGGTCTCATAGTCTCGCATCTCTCCAAGCAATATGACGTCAGGACTCTGGCGGAGTGCGGCGCGAAGTGCAGTGAGATAGCTTTCTGTATCTGTGTTGATTTCACGCTGTGACACAATACATTTGTCATGACGATGTAAAAACTCAAGCGGATCCTCAAGAGTGATAATATGCTCTTCCTTCTCATGGTTGATCTGATCAATAATACATGCTAGTGTGGTAGATTTACCGCTTCCGGCTGGGCCGGTAACCAGCACCATGCCGTTGTTTGTTTCCGCAAGCTCCATAACAGAGTCCGGTATATGTAAATCGCTTGGCTTTGGCAGTGTGAATGAGATAACACGGATGACAGCAGAGTAAGAGCCACGCTGCTTGAAAGTGCTCACTCTGTAACGTGATACTCCCGGTATAGCGAAGGAAAAGTCATCATCTCCGGTTTCCTCGAATTTTGAAATATCTCTCTCGGCAAGAGCATAGATTGATGTGACAAATTCAAAGGTTTCTTTTGGAATCATTCTGATTTCATTGAGGCACTCCATCACTCCCTTTGATTTGTATGTGAGAGGGCGGCCGGCCACTATGAAAATATCCGATGCTCCGTTGTCAGTCGCTTCCTTTAATATCTTTTTAACATCCATTTTAGTTTCCTCCAATTAAGTTTAGTGTATCATTTTCCTCGAAAGCTGTGTCGGTATTGAGCTTCCATTGTTTTATTTTATAAAAAGCATCCTGCCTGTGGACAGGATAGTTGATATCAAGCTTTACAGTGAGAGTCTGCGTATCGCTTACAGTACAGGTGATGGTATAGGTCAGACCGGTAACCTTGCCGTTTGATTCATTTTCAGCGAGGTTTTTATTTATGGCAGTATCGTTGTCTGATAGAGCAGTCTTTATGGCCTCATAGTATGCTGCTTTATCAGGACTGCCCTCGTAGGTGGATGCAAGAATGGCATCAATCTGTGATATCTCATCCCATACATTTTCACATGCACGGTAATACGAGCTGTTGTTATCAGCAACGCGTTTGCTCAGCTTATAGTCAGAGTTTGCTGTGACAAAGGCGAGTGCCGAGAACGTGACAATGCATATCATGGAAAAGGTAAGCAGGATGGTCGAAAAACCGAAATTTGAAAATTCTCTTCTTTTTTTCATGGGGTGCTCACCGTCCTTCCATCAGAGGAAAGTGCAGTATAGCTGCACGCGGTAATGCTGTATACACAGTGGCTGTCTGCTGCTATAAACTCTATGTCAGCCTTTTGTACTCCGTAGGCATCCTGCCCAAGCCTGCTTACAATAACCTTGTATGCGGCATCATCCTTATCACATGGATGATAGCTTTTGTCAAGATAAATGAATAGCTTTTCATCTGCACAGATGGAGCCGTTAAAGAGCGATGATACGGCGTTTAAATCGCCATGCTCCTGTTCGTATGCGCTTGCTGCATTGCTGCATGCATTAACAGCCTCATGCAGCACCTGAGTTTCTTCTGTCAGCTTGTGGGTCTTTATGAAGAAAAGCAGTCCCACAATCAAAAGAGCTGAAAAAAGCAGCAGATTAATGGTAATCTCAAGCAGGAATATTCTGTTTTTCGATTGTTTAAGCTTTGTTGAAATCATGGTTTATTCCTTGTGGTATGTAAGTTTGTGTGGCATCGAGTGGCATATCGTGGAGCGGTGTACGTGATATTGCTGCATTTATTGTCGGACGATGGTTAGTCGGAATTGACGGAGCAGTAGGTATCGGTAGTGCCACCGGATGTATCGGTGATAGTTACGGTAATCATTTTGTCGGTGGTTTCTGTCATGTCAAGTCCCCCGATTTCGACAATCCTTTGTCCGCTGTCCAGACTGTATGAGGAACCATCCTGTACATAGAGCTCTCTTAGAGAACCGTCATAATAGTATATGAAGGTATTATACACGATGTCATTTATTGTGTTTTTCAGACATAGAGCCTTTGTGCCATTTATTGTTTCTACACTGATTGCAGCGTCAGAATCATTCTGTCTGACTTTTTCGCGCAGATAAGATGTGACAGTGCGTACCTCGTAGTTGTAATTCATGGCATTGGCAGTGGACTTGTATTGCTTTACGCCAATCAGCACGAGGATAAAAGCAGTCAGCGCAAAAAGAAAAAACAGCAGCATCACAAAAAAACTGTCAGCCTGATGTGATCTTGATTTTAGCTTGAACATGGGTTATTTCCTCTCTATTATTGTCACATCGGGACGCAGATTGGAGCCGATGTATTGATAGTCTATGTAATAATAGTCGCTGTCGTAGGTGAGACCATAGTGGTCTGTTAGATAATTTATGTCCGGAGGGTATGTTCCCTCAAGAGCATAGCACTGTGTGATACTTCGTGTGAGGGCGCGTTCCAGCGTGCTCTTGCTTCTTTGGGTATTGTCATCTGATAGCTTTGAAGAGAAAACACCAAACAAAACGGTACATGCGGCCAAAATCACAATTGGTATGAATTTCCATATGGTTGATTTCTTTTTCTGAACAAAAAACAGCATACTGTGCCTCCGTAAGCTATCCTATGCTTGATATAATTCCAAGCAGTGGGAGTAAAAATGATACTAGTATGAAGCCAATGAATATACAAAGCAGGATAACCATGGCAGGTTCAATCACTGATATGAATCGTGACAGCCTTGCATCTGTGTCATCCTCACAGGATGTACATATATGCTGCATGACCTCGTCCATAGACCCGGTTTTGCTGCCGATTGCAATCCAGCTTGAGTACATCTTTGAAAAAATATTGGAGTGCAGCAGTGCCTCCGAAAATGTCTCGCCGTTAGATATATTTTTACGGCAGTCATTTATTTTAGAATCAAGGACAGGATTGTTTACGAGAGCCTGTGCCAGATCAAGACCACGGTCTGTGTCAAGTCCGCTTGAGAGTGCTAAAAACATGCAGTTTGCAAAGCGGCTGGATGCGATTGACATGGAAAGAGCAGTTTTCATAAGGAGCCTTTTTCCGAAGCGTGTCTTAAAAAATATAAAAAGAACCAGTGCGACAAAGAGCATGACAGCTATAATGATAAGCAGATATCTGTTGATGTATTCACTGAGCTTCATGAGCACGGCAGCGGTGCCGGTAAGCTCACTTCCAAGCTCTGCATATATCTGTGAGAATACAGGTAAAACCTTGGCAATCATTACGACAATAACGGCAATCATCACGGCAGAAAGCACGAGAGGATAGGCAACGGCACTTTTGATGCCTGAAGCTATTTCGTCTTCGCGGTCATAGTACTTTGAGAGTGAGTTTAAGACCTCTTCAAGACGGCCGGTTTCTTCACCCAGCTGTATCATATTTATCATATATTTTGGAAAGTATCCTGTATCTTTAAGCGCACGGTGAAGCGTTGCACCAAGCTCCATTGGTTTATATATCTGCTCAAGCAGATCATGTGTCTGCTTATCAGGTGCTTCATCACATAATATGGAAACACCATAGTATGTAGGAAGCCCGGCTGCTATGATAAGAGAAATCTGCTGACAGAAGGCAGAAAGCTCTGCATTGCTTAAAATCTTGGATTTTCTAGACATTTATGTCCTCCTAATAGACGTATTTGGTAATGTAATCATTTTTTTGTGCTATGAACTTCTTTGGCGAATCACTGGTAGATGCAAATGTTGGATCCAGCATGTTCCATGAGGTACCATCAAACTCGATGATGCCGTTTATCCAGCCCTTGTCCTTTATATAAGTACTGATCCAGGCATGATATTCTTCACCGGCATATCCTACCTCTAAACGTGTGGGAATAGCCTGAGTCCTTAGCATAGTGGCCATGACTGCCGCATAGTCAAAGCATATACCGGTATTTTCGGTAAAGACCTTGTCCACATCAGGCAGATAGCCGCTTTTGACATTTTTAGCCTTGTCATAGTCGTATTTGAAGTTTGAAATGATATAATTGTATACACTTTCCACGACCTCAGTATCGCTGCTGCAGTAGTACGCCAGTGAGCTGCCTTCCTTCACAGCCAGAGAATCGGCAGTGAAATTTACATACTGGTTAGGGTACAGATACGGTCCGAATTCATCGGTGATGGAGACAGAAATCACCTGCGACAGCACGGTGGCATATTGTGTCCCCTCAACATTTTCAAACACGGTTACAGTATATGAACCACTTGAAGCAACCAGAGGAAACACTTCATTTCCTCCATGCAGATCAAAGGTGTACGTGACACTGTCAGACCCGGTTATCTGAAGCTTGACCTTTTGATTAGAACCGTGATAATTCACTATGATATAGCCGCTGCCGCTGTTTGAAGCATCGATACTGGCTACATCACATGTATAGGTTTGTGTGCCGTCGGCAGTTGGAGTAAGCACCTTTGGAGCAGAGTCCCAGGTGCCCTTTTCAGTAGAAGTATGGGAAAGAGGCTCCTTAGATACACTGTCATTTTTGGAATTACCGCATGCACCAAGCAAAAGGCATGATAATAATATGAGTGGAAGTGCTTTTTTATACAGTATGCACTTCATAAAAATCTCCTAAATATAAAGTTGTTTCTTTTTTTAATTATATTATAATGTATTTTCTTGTAAAATAAAATGGAAAAATGTATAATATTAAAAATGGTTTAGATTATCAAAAGAAGAGAGCAAAAAGAAAGGATACTGGTGATGAAAAGTTTCTTACCGCAGTAGTCAATTTCTTTATCATGACACTCATCGTATTTTGCATAGTAAAGGCTATGAATGCAGCAGGAGAGAGATTTGGACACAAAGAGGAAAAGGCGCCGGACACAAAGGGGTGCCCATACTGTAAGAGCAAGATAGCCATTGCATAAAGTGTGAAAATCTGTTACATAAAGTATAAAACTCTTGACTGTGCAATAAAAATGTTGTATATTAGTTCTGTTATTTAGAAATTAACTTAGGAGGTATTATCGTGGCAACTTTAAAAATTGTTTTATCGGTATTATTTATAATCGTCAGTTTAGTAATTACTATAGTTATTCTTTTCCAGGAGGGCAAGTCAGCAGGACTTGGCACTATCGCCGGAGTTGCTGATACATATTGGGGCAAGAACAAGGGACGTTCAAAGGAAGGACGTCTGGTTAAAGCAACAATTGTATGTGTTGTTCTTTTCTTTATTATTTCAATTGCTTTAAATATGGGAATATGGTAAATACTTAGACTGTCGAGAAATCGGCAGTCTTTTTTATCGCATCAACATCCAGATGATGAAATTTTATTTAAAGCCTGTGCATTTGAAATCAGATGGGGCAACGAAAAGGAGAGATAATGGGTAATATAGATAAATATGAAACACGAAAAAAGATGGTCTATGACTTCATGTGTGATGACATGTATGTTCCGATGAAAATCAAGGAACTTTGCATAGTACTCGGAGTAAAAAAAGAGGACAGGCCACAGCTTGAACAGATTCTTTTGGATTTGCAGGCAGAGGGAAGGATAACACTCTCAAAGCGCGGCAAATACTCAAAGTCGGAAATTAAAAAGACAGTCGGCGTATTCACAGCGCATCAAAGGGGATTTGGCTTTGTCACTGTGGAGGGAGAGCCTGATGATATTTTTATCCCTGCAGAGTATGTAAATGGTGCTATGCACATGGACACTGTTGAGATTACAATCTCACCTGTCACAACAGGACGCCGCAAGGAGGGAAAGGTTGTTTCCGTCATAGAGCGAGGCATGAAGCAGGTAGTCTGCACCTATGAGGCAAGTGATAATTTTGGTTTTGCAGTGCCTGACAATACCAGATTTGGCACAGATATTTTCATACCAAAGGAACGCTCAAAGGGTGCTATGTCGGGCCATAAGGTAGTGGTTGAAATCACAAGCTATGGTAAAAAGGGCAAAAAGCCGGAGGGCAAGGTTGTTGAAATAATCGGACATATAGATGACCCAGGTACGGATATTCTTTCTATAGTAAAGGCTTATGATCTGCCGGTGGATTTTTCGGAGAAAATCATGCATCAGGTGCAGAATGTGGCAAAGGATGTGACACCTGCGGATATGGCCGGCAGGATGGATTTACGCGACTGGATGATGGTCACGATAGACGGAGAGGATGCAAAGGATCTTGATGATGCCGTGTCTTTATACATGGATGGCGACAATTATGTACTTGGAGTACACATAGCAGATGTGTCGAATTATGTGCAGGAGCACAGTGCCCTTGATGTGGAGGCACTTAAGAGAGGAACATCTGTTTATCTTGTAGACAGAGTGATTCCGATGCTTCCAAGAGAGCTTTCAAATGGCATATGCTCCTTGAATGAGGGATGTGACAGGCTGGCTCTTTCATGCATTATGACAATAAATAAAAAGGGTGAAGTTATCGATCATAAGATTGCAGAGACAGTCATAAAGACAAACCGCAGGATGACATACACAAATGTAAAAAAGATTCTTGCAGATCAGGATGCCACTGTGATTGAAGAATATAAGGAGCTTGTGCCTATGTTTGAAAAAATGGCAGAGCTTGCAGCAATTCTACGCAAAAAGAGAATGAAACGAGGTTCTATAGACTTTGACTTTCCGGAGACTAAAGTCGTGCTCGACGAAGCAGGTCATCCGATAGATATAAAGCCGTATGACAGAAATGTGGCAACAAAGCTCATTGAGGATTTTATGCTTATAGCAAATGAAACTGTGGCTGAGGATTATTTCTGGCAGGAAATACCTTTTGTATACAGAACACATGACAAGCCGGACTCAGAAAAAATCGCAAAGCTTTCCACATTTATCAATAATTTTGGCTATACGCTTCATATTGGAGCTGATGAGGTACACCCAAAGGAGCTTCAGAAGCTTTTGATGAAGGTGGAGGGCACAGACGAGGAATCGCTGATAAGCAGACTGACACTGCGCTCTATGAAGCAGGCGAGGTATACAACAGCATGTACAGGACATTTTGGACTGGCGGCAAATTATTATTGTCACTTTACATCACCAATCCGCAGATATCCTGATTTGCAGATACACCGTATCATCAAGGAAAATATCCGCGGCAGGATGAATGATAACCGCAGGGAGCACTATGAGTCTATACTCGATGCTGTTGCAAAGCAGGCAAGTGAGACCGAACGACGTGCAGAAGAGGCAGAGCGTGAAACAGTCAAGCTTAAAAAATGTGAATACATGTCAAATCATATTGGTGAATGCTTTGAAGGAGTTATATCAGGTGTCACGGAGTGGGGCTTTTTCGTGGAGCTTCCAAATACAGTTGAGGGACTTGTGCGCGTGACAGACCTGACAGACGATTTCTATGAGTTTTACGAGGATACCTATGAGCTGGCCGGTTCAGCCACCAATAAGAGATACAAGCTTGGACAAAAAATCAAGGTTGTTGTAGACAGTACTGACAAAATTATGCGTACAATTGATTTTAAACCGGCGGAATAATATGACAATAATGACGAAATCTTTTATGATATTAAAAATACTTATTTGATTATCTGTTATTTGTCGGTCGTTGTGCGATAGATTTATTGAAAAAGATGTCATAATATATTATATAGTGTAAATAAACAAAAATGTGAACCAGCGGTTTACAATAATTTGCGTTTTATATATTGGCAATTGTAAAAAAATGTGTTAGTATTGTAAAGCAGTTTGAGGAAAGGAGATACCGACATGGCTAAGGAACCAAAGAAATTAATAGCCAACAACAAAAAGGTCTATCACGATTACTTTTTGCTTGAGAAATACGAAGCCGGTATTTCACTTGCAGGAACTGAGGTGAAGTCACTTCGAATGGGAAAGGGCAGCATAAAGGAGTCGTTCATCCGTATTGAGAACGGTGAGATTATCCTGTATGGCATGCATATCACACCATATGAGAAGGGAAATATCTTCAACAAGGATCCACTCAGACCTAAAAAGCTTTTGCTCCACAAGAAGGAAATCGAGAAGCTTTCATCAAAGATGAAGGAAAAGGGTTTCACAATTGTGCCGGTGGAGGTATACTTTAAGGGGAGTCTGGTCAAAGTAGAGATAGCACTTGCCAAAGGTAAGAAGCTTTATGATAAGAGAGCAGACATAGCCAAGAAGGATCAAAAGCGAGAGGCACAGAGAGATTTCAAAATCAGAAATCTTGGTTAGCAAAAAATGAATATGGGCTAGTAAAGGTTTCGACGGGGCCCACAAGGTCCGGTGGACCTTGGCTTTGGGCGGACCGAAGCGGAGCGGAGAACATGGAGCGTAGCTGCATGTACCCCGCAAAAAAATTGAATATGGGCTAGTAAAGGTTTCGACGGGGTACATGCAGCTGGAGAAGCGAGTCGTATGGCGATGCGTTAAATGGCCAAATTAAAATTAAACGCTGAAGATAATTTAGCATACGCTGCCTAATGGCAGCAGTCTGACCTAGAGCACTCACACTTTAGGACCCAGGCTTCGACTATGTGAGAAACGACGTTGGCAAAGCTTTGAGCCATCGGGCGTATCATGAAGCTACTGAAACCGCAAGGTTGTTTGTTATCGTGTGGCAGAGGGAATGTTAAATAATAAACTACACTCGTAGAAGGACAGGGAATTGTATTTCGGACACGGGTTCGACTCCCGTCTAGTCCACTAAAAGGCGGTTTGTGATAAAACCGCCTTTTTTTCTTGCAAAACCGCACCTCTTTCTTGTCCTTTTGAGCATGCTTGTATACAGACTTGAGTACGTGGTCGGTCTTCCGGACGCCGGCAGCCATGACATAACTGTCCGTTCAGATTTCCTACAGCAGAAAGTGCGGTTAATAAATCATTTAAGGAGTCAGTAAAACTGTTATTTCAGGTTATCGGAAACATTGTAAAACGCGGGATGTATCGTATTTGAAAAATTAATTTCAAAAAAATGTAAAAAAGTGTTGACAAGTATGGAATAGGGTGATATTATATCGGAGTCGCTTCGGTGAGGCAACAAAAACGAAACGGCAAAACAGCATATCGGGGTGTGGCTCAGCTTGGCTAGAGCGCCTGGTTTGGGACCAGGAGGTCGCAG
>OGPL01002003.1_pt1 | contig 16486 bp, 17 predicted proteins | sample 1552901 | NCBI WGS metagenome assembly OGPL01 (sample SAMEA2580244, study PRJEB22360) | human gut metagenome | biome: human gut; feature: human-associated habitat; material: faeces | place: Denmark | collected 2008/2010 | reverse complement strand
CCGAGCGTCAGCGTCGAGCACGTGCCGCTGCAGGGCATGCACTGCGAGGACGCGCCGTGCGCCAGCGTCTGCCCGACCGGCGCAATGGTCTACGGCGATTTCTCCGGCGCGTCCAGAGTCCAGCCGTTCAAAAAGACCTGCGGCGCATCCTGAAAACAAATCAAGTGCGGCGGCCAGAATCCCGGCCGCCGCTTTTGTGTATCAAAACCCGCCGCGCTTCTGTTGCAAGAGGTTCCAAGCGCATGCGGAATCTTGTTATTCCGGCTGGCAGAGTGTGAAGCTGCTGCGGTCGGCGCAGAGCAGGCCCTCGCGCTGCATGCGCGAAAGTTCGGCGGACATGGCGCTGCGGTTGACAGACAGAAAATCAGCCAACTGCTGCCGGTCGAAGGGAATACGGAAGCTGGCACTGCCCGCCCGACGCGCCTGTGCGGACAGATAAGCCAGCAGCTTTTCGCGCGTCGTGCGTTGTGAGAGAAAGCCCGCCTTTTCGTTCAGCTGCATGTTTTTCTCCGCCAGCACTCGAATAAGGTTCTGTGAAAGCGCCTTGTGCTGCGCGCAGGCCTTTTCACAGGGGGAAAAAACGGCGCGCACATTCAGATACAGGACGCTTCCGTCCGTCTTGCACAGAACACTCACCGGCGAAACAGCGTGCGCGCAGGCGAACGCCTCGGCAAACAGATCTCCCGGTCCGACGGCGGCAAGCAGATTGCGGTTGCCCCAGAAATCCTCCTGCAGCAGCTCGACCTCGCCCGCCAGCACGACCCCGGCGAATCGGACCTCGTCGTCCGCGCGCAGCAGAAACTGCCCGCGGCGAAAGCACGCCTGCCGCGCAGACAGGCAGGGGAGAATGGCTGCGATCTCGTCCTGCGTCAGCCCCGCAAACAGCGAGCACGCGGAAAGTGCCGGAAAAACCTCCATAAGTTTCAGCTCCTTTGTTGGAAAAACAACATACTATTTTCTGATAGTATCCTATACTGAGACCAGAAAGTCAAGGAGGTGCGCAGAATGATCATGGACGGCTGTCAGGGCAAGCCGCGGACCCCGACGATCGAGGACCGCATCTGCCCGAATTGCGGCAATCCCATTGAGATTTTTTCCACGGACACCGAGGTCGCCTGCGACAAGTGCGGCTTCGTCGTCTACAACGACAAGCTCAGCTGCGTGCAGTGGTGCAAATACGCCAAACAGTGCGTGGGCGAGGAGACCTATGAAAAGCTGGTGATCATTGCCCGCCGCAATCAGGAAAAGGCGGACGCCGAGCGCCGGGCAAGACTGGAAGCCAAACGCGAACAGGAGGGCAACACATGAAACGGACCATCATCACCATCGACGAAGCCGCCTGCACGGGCTGCGGCCTGTGCGCCGAGGCGTGCCACGAGGGCGCGATCGCCATCGTGGACGGGAAGGCGAAGCTGATCCGCGACGATTACTGCGACGGGCTGGGCAACTGTCTGCCCGCGTGTCCCGTGGGCGCCATCAGCTTTGTGCAGCGCGAAGCCGCCGCGTTCGACGAGGAAGCGGTCAAGGAGCATCTGGCGCGCAAGCAGCAGGCGAGCGGCTGCCCCGGCATGAAGGTGCGCACGATGAAGCGCGCCGCCGCGAATGAATCCGCTGAAAACGCGGACAAGGGGAGCCGCCTCCGCCAGTGGCCGGTGCAGATTCGCCTTGCGCCGCCGACTGCTGCTTTTTATCAGGGCGCGGATCTGCTGATTGCGGCGGACTGCACCGCGTATGCCTACGGGCGCTTCCATCAGGATTTCATCCGCGACCGAATCGTCCTCATCGGCTGCCCGAAGCTCGACGATACGGATTATTCCCTGAAACTCACCGACATTCTCGCGAAAAACGAAATTCGTTCCGTGACCGTTGTGCGCATGGAAGTGCCCTGCTGCGGCGGTATTTCCTACGCGGCGGAGAAAGCCGTCGCCCGCTGCGGCAAAAAACTGCCGATGCAAATCATCACCATCGGCACGGACGGGGAGATTTGCCGCTGACGCAGGGGAAATCTGCCTATAATGAAGAGAAAATCCCCCGAAAGTGGCTAATTTATTGAGAAAATGCGCACGGATGTCTTGAAAAGCCCCGGCAAATGTGGTAAAATACACCCTGTGCGTATAGATTCAAGAACGCATGACCGGGTCAGCTGACCCGACGAGAGCGCAGGAGGGAACAAATTCCGATGAGCACCAATTTTGAAAAGATTTCCAGCAACAAGGTGAAGCTGACCTTTGTTGTCCCCGCTGAAGATTTCGACAAGGCCCTGAATCAGGCTTATCTCAAGGATCGCAGCAAGATTAACGTCCCTGGCTTCCGCAAGGGCAAGGCGCCCCGCGCGGTCATCGAGCGTATGTATGGCGAAGGCGTGTTCTACGACGACGCGCTGGACGCGATTTTCCCGGCGCTGTATGCCGAAGCCATCAAGGAACACAACATCGACGTTGTGGATCGTCCGCAGGTGGATGTGCAGGAAATCGGCGCGGGCAAGGAACTGAAGTTCACCGCGGAAGTTTTCGTGCGTCCGGACGTGACGCTGGGCGAATACAAGAACCTGACGGTTGAGGTGGAGCCGAAGGAAGTCGTCACCGAGGACGAAATTCAGGCGCGCATCAGCCAGGATCAGCAGAAGGGCGCGCGTACCATCGACGTGACCGACCGCGGCGTGGATTACACCGACACTGTGAACCTCGACTACGCGGGCAGTGTGGACGGCGTTCCGTTCGAGGGCGGCACGGCGCAGGGTCAGACCCTGAAAATCGGCAGCGGCGCGTTCATTCCGGGCTTTGAAGAGCAGATGGTCGGCATGACCGTCGGCGAAGAGAAGGACCTGAACGTCACCTTCCCCGAAAAGTATCATGCGGAGAACCTTGCGGGCAAGAACGCCGTGTTCCATGTCAAGGTGAACAGCATCACCAAGACCGAACTGCCGGAGCTGGATGACGACTTCGCGCAGGACAACGGTTTCGACACCTTCGACGCTTACAAGGCGGATGTCGCCAAGAAGCTGCAGGAAATTGCCGACACCAACTACGATGTCGAAATCGAGAATGCGCTGATTGAAAAGGCGGTTGCCAATGCCCAGATGGACATTCCGGCGGCGATGATTGACGATCAGCTGAACTACGTCATGCGTGATGTGGAATACTCCATGATGCGTCAGGGTCTCCGCATGGAAGACTACCTGAAGTACACGGGTCAGACCCGCGAGCAGATGGCGCAGCAGTACCGCGGCGAAGCGGAAAACCGCGTGAAGATTCAGCTGGTGCTGGAAGCCATCCGCAAGGCGGAGAACATTGAGCCCACCGCCGAGGACATCGACGAGCAGAGCGCGAAGCAGGCCAAGCGCGCTGGTCAGGAAGTGGAAGCCTTCAAGGCGAACCTGACCGACGAGCACAAGGCGTACCTGTCCGATCTGGCTGCCATCCAGAAGGTGTGCGACCTGATGAAGGCTGGCGCGACCGTCGTGGACAAGAAGCCGGAAGAAGCGGCGGAGACTGCGGAAGAAACCAAGACCGAGGAGTAATCCCCTAATTTTACGCTGATGAACGCGGGAGACAGGTCACGCCAGTCGCGACCGCTCCCGCGTCTTTCAGAATATACAGAAAACGGAGCAGGAGCAAAAAATGCGCCGCACGCATAGGTGCGCCCCAAACGGCGTACACTGAGCGGGAAAAATGCGCGGGAAAGCCCCTGCTATCCATGCTGCAAGGACAAATATGCAGCGAGGAGGGATAACGCAATGAATCTGATCCCCTATGTGGTCGAACAGACCAACCGCGGCGAGCGGTCGTATGACATTTATTCCCGCCTGCTCAAGGATCGCATTATCTTCTTGGGCGGCGAAATCAACGACGACGTGGCGAACACCGTCGTGGCGCAGATGCTCTTTCTGGAAATGGAAGACCCGGATGCTGATATCTGCCTGTACATCAACAGCCCCGGCGGTTCGGTGACGGCTGGTATGGCAATTTATGATACCATGCAGTACATCAAGCCGCAGGTGCGCACGGTGTGCATCGGCATGGCGGCGTCGATGGGCGCGTTCCTGCTCATGGCGGGTCAGAAGGGCAAGCGCTGCGCCCTGCCGAACAGCGAAGTTATGATTCATCAACCGCTGGGCGGTGCGCAGGGTCAGGCGACGGACGTGCAGATTCAGGCGGAATGGCTGCTGAAAACGAAGGAAAAGATGATCCGCATGAAGGCTGAAATGACGGGGCAGGATATTGAGCGCATCCGCCGCGACGTGGAACGCGACCACTTCATGTCTGCGCAGGAAGCCCTCGAATACGGGATCATTGATGAAATCTTCGATCCCCGCAAGAAGACAAATTGACAGCTTGAGAGGTAGAAGATGGCAAAAGACGATATGACCCGTACGCCGCTGAAACGGTGCAGCTTCTGTGGCAAGACGGAACGCCAGGTCATGCGGATGGTGGCAGGCGCGAACAACGTTTGCATCTGCAACGAGTGCATCATGCTCTGTCAGGAGATCATCTCCGACGCAATGCCGATGATGCACTCCGGGCATCCGCAGCAGGAGCAGAAGTTCGACCACCTGCCGTCCCCCGCAGAAATGAAGCAGGTACTGGATGATTATGTCATCGGGCAGGAACATGCCAAGCGTGCCCTGTGCGTGGCGGTGTACAACCATTACAAGCGCATCGGCCAGCGCCCCGGCAAGGATGATGTTGAACTGCAGAAGTCGAACATCCTGATGGTGGGACCGACGGGTTGCGGCAAGACGTTTCTGGCGCAGACACTCGCGCGCATCCTGAATGTGCCGTTCGCGATTGCTGATGCAACGAGCCTGACTGAAGCTGGCTACGTCGGCGAAGACGTGGAGAATATCCTGCTTCGCCTGATTCAGGCAGCGGATTACGACATTGACGCGGCACAGCGCGGCATCATCTACATCGACGAAATCGACAAAATCGCCCGCAAGAGCGAAAATCCGTCGATTACGCGCGATGTCAGCGGCGAGGGCGTGCAGCAGGCGCTGCTGAAAATCCTCGAAGGCACGATTGCCTCCGTTCCGCCGCAGGGTGGCCGAAAGCATCCCCAGCAGGAAATGATTCAGATTGACACGACAAACATCCTCTTCATCTGCGGCGGCGCGTTCGACGGCATTGTGCCGATTATCGAGAGCCGCACGGGCAAGAAGAACCTCGGCTTCGGCGCGGAGCTGACCAGCAAGACGCCGGAGGGCAGCACGGATGCGCTGAAAAAGCTGCGCCCGGAGGATTTGACGAAGTTCGGTCTGATTCCGGAATTTGTCGGTCGTCTGCCGATTACAGTGACGCTTGACGCGCTGGATGAGGACGCGCTGGTGCGAATTCTGACCGAGCCGAAAAACGCGCTGTGCAAGCAGTACCAGAAGCTGCTGGGACTCGACGGTGTGGAGCTGACGTTCGATGACGACGCAGTGCGGGCGATTGCGCACATGGCAATTGAGCGCAAGTGCGGCGCACGCGGTCTGCGCGCGATTATCGAGGATGTCATGCTGGACACGATGTTCGATTTGCCAGGCCGCCGGGAAATCTGCGGCTGCGAAATCACGGCGGATTCCGTGAACGGCAAGTGCGAGCCGAAACTTATCGAGGGCAAGCGGCACAAGCTGGGCAGCCGGACGGCGAAGCGCAAGATGGAAGAAAACGCGCTGGTGGAACAGCCGGACGTGTGCTAAACCAATCAAAAAGGGCGAATCTGCGGGAAATGCAGGTTCGTCCCTTTTCGTATGCAATTACTTGTGATACGCCGTCACGTTTAGAATGTCCTCGGCGCGCTTGACCTGCTCATCGGTTGGCGTCGGAACGCCTTCCAGCGGGTAGGGGATGCCGAGCTTCTGCCACTTCGATACACCCAGCGTGTGGTACGGCAGAATTTCCACACGGCTGACAGTCTTGAGGCTTGCGATAAAGTCGCTCATCTTGCGCAGGTCGTTCTCGTCGTCGGTCACACCCGGCACGAGGACGTGGCGAATCCACATTTCCTTGCCGTTGTCGGACAGATAGCGCGCCATGTCGAGGATGTTCGCGTTATCTTTGCCGGTCAGCTCCACATGCAGCTTGCTGTCGAACTGCTTCAGGTCGAGCATGAACAGGTCGGTCAGGCTCATCAGCTCATTGAAGCGGTCGAGCCACTCCGGGTCGCGGCGGAAGGGCTGACCTGCCGTGTCCACGCAGGTGTGCACGCCATCTTTCTTCATCAGCCGGAAGAACTCGGTCACGAAGTCCAGCTGCACCAGCGGTTCACCGCCGGAAACGGTGATGCCGCCGTTGTTCTTCCAGTAAGGCTTATAGCGAATCGCCTTGTCGAACAGCTCGCGTGCGGTCATTTCCTTCGTTTGGCTGATGGACGAAGGGCACCATGTATCGGGGTTATGGCAGAATTTGCAGCGCAGCGCACAGCCGTAGAGGAAAACGGCGCAGCGAACGCCGGGGCCATCCACCAGCGCGAAAGATTCAAACGAATGAATACGTCCCTTGATGTTGGGATTCGGATTGCTCATGTTTCTAAACTCCTTGCGAGGGATTCAGGCGGTTAACCCGCCACCTCTATTATACCCGAAAAAGCGCGCCTGTAAACAGGAAAAGCCGCTTTTGCGGGAAAATTCGTGCATCTGGACAGAAAAAACCCGGCGGAAGTTGCCGTCCGCCGGGTGAAGGTTTCCAACAGGGGATTACATGCGGGTGTGGCAGGTACGGGCGATAACGTCCAGCTGCTGCTCACGGGTCAGGTCGATGAACTTCACGGCATAGCCGGAAACACGGATGGTGAAGTTCGCGTATTCTTCCTTCTCCGGATGCTCCATGGCGTCCAGCAGCTTTTCCTTGCCGAACACGTTCACGTTCAGGTGATGCGCACCCTGATCGAAGTAGCCGTCCATGACCTGCACGAGGTTGTTCACGCGCTCGCCGGCAGCATGGCCCAGCGCATCGGGGTTGATGGTCTGGGTGTTGGAGATGCCGTCCAGCGCCCAGTGATAGGGCAACTTCGCGGTGGAGTTCAGGGACGCAACCAGACCATTCTGCTCCGCACCGTAGGAGGGGTTCGCACCAGGCGCGAGGGGCGTCCAAGCGCGGCGGCCGTCAGGCGTAGAACCGGTGGCCTTGCCGTACACGACGTTGGAGGTGATGGTCAGGATGGAGGTGCTGGGCTCGGAATTGCGGTAGGTGTGATGCTTCTTCACCATGTCGATGAAGGTCTTCAGCAGCCACTTGGCGATGTCGTCCGCACGGTCGTCGTCGTTGCCGTACTTCGGGAACTCGCCCTCGGTCTTGTAGTCGTAAACCATGCCGGATTCGTCGCGGATAGCGGTGACCTTGGCATACTTCAGCGCGCTGATGGAGTCAACGCAGTGAGAGAAGCCAGCGATACCGGTCGCGAAGGAGCGCTTCACATGGGTATCGATCAGCGCCATTTCAGCCGCTTCGTAGTAGTACTTGTCGTGCATGTAGTGGATCAGGTTCAGCACGTTGACATACAGGCCAGCCAGCCAGTCGAGCATACGCAGGTAAGCGGGCTTGACGATGTCCCAAGTCAGTTCATCGGTGGTGATGGGCGCGTAGCAGGGACCAACCTGGGTCTTCAGCTTCTCGTCCATGCCGCCGTTGATGGCGTACAGCAGTGCCTTCAGCAGGTTCGCGCGAGCGCCGAAGAACTGCATCTCCTTGCCGGTCTGGGTAGCAGACACGCAGCAGCAGATGGAGTAGTCGTCGCCCCAGACGGGCTTCATGACGTCGTCGTTCTCGTACTGGACGGAACTGGTGTTGATGGACACCTTGGCGGCGTACTTCTTGAAGTTCTCAGGCAGAGCAGAGGAGTACAGAACGGTCAGGTTCGGCTCCGGTGCAGGGCCCATGTTCTCGAGGGTATGCAGGAAGCGATAGCAGTTCTTGGTGACCATGCTGCGGCCGTCCATGCCGATGCCGCCCACTTCCAGCGTTGCCCACACGGGGTCGCCGGAGAACAGCTGGTTGTAGCTGGGGATGCGGGCAAACTTGACCATGCGGAACTTCATCACCATGTGGTCGATCAGCTCCTGAGCCTGGCTCTCGGTCAGGGTGCCGTTCTCCAGATCGCGCTGGATGTAGATATCCAGGAAGGTGGAGATGCGGCCCACGCTCATGGCAGCGCCGTTCTGGGTCTTGATGGCGGCCAGGTAGCCGAAGTACAGCCACTGGCAGGCTTCCTTGGCGTTCTTAGCGGGCTGGGAGATATCGCAGCCGTAGGCCTCGGCCATCTTCTTCATGCCCTTCAGGGCGCTGATCTGGCGTGCGATCTCCTCGCGCAGGCGGATGACGTCATCGGTCATGGTGCCGTCGCCGCAGTTGGCGAAGTCTTCCTGCTTGAACTTGATGAGGGCGTCGATGCCGTACAGTGCCACACGGCGGTAGTCGCCGACGATACGGCCACGGCCATAGGTGTCGGGCAGACCCGTGAGGATGTGGTTGTGGCGCACCAGCTTCATCTCCGGCGTATAAGCGTCGAACACACCGTCGTTGTGCGTCTTGCAATATTTAGAGAAGATCTCATGCAGTTTCTCAGAGGGCTGATAACCATAGGTCGTGCAGGCCTGCTCAGCCATCTTGATACCTCCGTAGGGCATGAAGGCACGCTTCAAAGGCTTGTCAGTTTGCAGGCCGACCACCTTCTCCAAGTCCTTTGCGCTCTCAGAGATATAACCCGGGCCGTAGGCAGTCAGGCTTGATACCACCTCGGTCTCCATGTCGAGCACGCCACCTTTGGCACGCTCTTCCTTTTGCAGCTTCTGCAACTCGCCCCAAAGCGTGTTGGTAGCGTCGGTTGCGCCTACGAGGAACTTCTCGTCACCCTCATAGGGAGTGTAGTTGTTCTGGATGAAGTCGCGAAGATTGACCTCAGACTTCCACTTGTTTCCTTTGAAACCTCTCCAAGCAGTTTTCATGCAGTTGTCGTTTTTATGATTTAAAAATTCGACTGTTTCATCCCTTGTCCAATGGCAATCTCCTTTCGGATTGTCACCATTTTTATAGGTCTAGTACATTGATTCAGTCTGCAAATGTAGCACTAATATTCGGAGCGTGCAAATATTCACCTGAAAAAGTTTCATCATGCACCGCTTTTTTCTGTTTCGGGGGGCAAAGTGTATATCAAATGATAACTTTGGTTACATTTGCTTTTCCTTACAATCTGTTATATAACCGGGATAAAAACAGGGCGGGGGAGGAGTTGTAATAGCTATAAAACGCGTTATCCGTCAATTCGCTAACCATTTTTTATCACTTGCCTGTACCTCTCGCAAACACTCTCATAAGATGAAGTTGAAAAGATAACCCAGTAAGACGATGAACAGTGTGATGGTCCCAAAAAACACACCAATGAGGCGCCATGTCATAACCTTCTTGAGTAGTGTGGCTTCTGGTAGCGACAACCCCACGACGCCCATCATGAAGGCAATGGCGGTGCCAAGCGGGATGCCTTTGGCCACGAAGACTTCGATGATGGGCACAATACCCGCAGCATTGGCATACATAGGAACTGCCAGCACTACCGCAAGGGGAACTGTGAACCAGTTGTCGCGGGCCATATAGTGCTCGAAAAATCCCTCGGGTACATAGCCGTGCATCATGGCGCCGATACCTATACCAATGATGACATAAATCAGTACGCTACGCACGATGCCCCATGCTTCACGGATAATGGCTGGTAGACGATGGATAAAGCTGACGTGGTCGGTCTCCCATGCCTCGGTCTGTTGTGTGGACCGCTTCTGAGTCTGTTTCACCCACTCGCTCAGTAGCGGTTCCAGTCGCATCCGCCCCAGCAGGACGCCGCCGATCATGCCCAGCAGGACGCCGCTGACGACATAGATGACCGTAACCTTCATACCGAATGATCCGAGAAACATGGCTACGGCCACTTCGTTGACCAGCGGTGAGGTGATGAGGAAGGCGAAGGTGACGCCCAGTGGTATGTCGCCTTTGACAAAGCCGATGAACAGCGGAATGGACGAACAGGAGCAGAATGGGGTGATGGCGCCGAAGACAGAAGCCAGTAGGTATTGCATTCCGTGGAGCCGATGCGTCATGAGATAGTTGCGCAATCGTTCAATGGGAAAATAGGCGTTGACCACGCCCATCAACGAGCTGATGGTAAAGAGTAGCATCAGGATCTTCACCGTGTCGTAGATGAAGAAGTCGAGCGCAACGCCGAGATGCGACGTTGCGTCGAGTCCCAACAGGTCGTATGTTATCCAGTCGGCCAGTTGCTGTATCATAAGCCCAACGCTTTTCTGACATCGGCCTCCGTAGGCACGCTGCCCTTGATTTTCACTTCGCCGTCGACGACCACTGCGGGAGTGCTCATGACGTTATACTCCATCACGCGCATGATATCGGTGACATACTCCACTTGGACTTCAATACCACAGTCGCCAACCACCTTGTTGACTACGTCCAGTGCCTTCTTGCAACGACTGCATCCAGCGCCTAATACTTTGATTTCCATTGTTCTGTTTTTTTATTAAAAGTAAATGATGTAACATTCATATAATCCTACCATGATGAACAATATGCTAACAATGATCGTTGCCCACCGCTCTATGTTTTTCAACCAGCCATAGAATCTGCCTACCTTTTGCATACTGAACGCCAGTAGCCAGGCGACTATGATCACGGGCAAAGCTGTGGCAGTGGCAAAGACTGCGGGCAGCAGGTAGCCCATCGTGGTTGTTGCGGACATGGGGATAAGCATACCGAAGTAGAACATGCCACTCGTCGGGCAGAAGGCCATGGCAAACAACACGCCCAAGAGGAAGGCGCCCCAACCACCATGTTGTTTCAAATTCTCAGCATTGTTTCCGTTGAAGCCGAACTGAGGAAGCCGCAGGCGATGACTGGCAATCATCAGCACTCCTATTGCGATCAAGGCTGGGCCAAGCAGTATCTCGCCCCATTCGCCAATAAACTTTTGGATGCCGAACATGGACGCGCCCCGTCGGAGAATCATGATGAGTACCATGCCAAGCAGAGTGTAGGCAGCAATGCGTCCTGCGGTATAGAGCAGTCCGCTAAGGAACACACGACGACGGTCTTCTACATCCTTGCCAATGTAGCCGATGGCGGCAATATTCGTTGCCAGCGGGCAAGGAGAAATGGCTGTCAGCAGACCCAGCAGGAATGCTGTCAGCACGGGTGTCGTGCTGTTTTCAAGCAATGTCTGTAACCAGTCCATAGACCTATTTCAATGCAGTTTTGATTTTTTGTGTTACGCCAGCTTTGAATACTTCTGGCTGTCTGCGTGAATGTGCAAAGGCATACTCAGTCAGGTTCTCCGCCTTTTCCTTTCCGTCCTTGTGGCGTACAAGGAACAAGGACGACCAGGTGACTTTGTACTTCTCAGCCATTCGGGCATTCTCTCTTTTAGAAATGTCTATCACGCGATAGACCACCTTGCCTGCCTTCATTTGTCTGGCAAAGTTGGCTTTCAACAGTTCGTTGGTGTTCCGCTCGATGGAGCGACACGTCATACAGCGCTGTTTGCTGTGAAAATAGATTACCTCGACATAGTCCTTCGCTTGCTCTGCGTGACCTTTTGTTGGTGCGGTGTCTACTTTCTCACCACAGGCCAGCACAAGGAGGCTGACCAACAATAAAACGAATACTTTTTTCATTTAGAAATCTGTTTGTTGTTTGTAAAACTACGAACACAATAGAGACAATTGTCCCTTATGCTATGATTGTATCTTCAGTATCCTATTGATCTATTTACTGCAGCCGCAGTCTGTTTTTCTCGTTTCTTGGTTAAAGAATTCCTTGAACAGCATGTTGGCCAACATCCAGTTGTCGCGGTTAATGCAGTACTTCACCTTTGGCATCTCAATGGTACCCTGTATCAGTCCAGCGTTTTTCAATTCCGATAGATGCTGTGAGACAGTGGCTTTGGCTATCGGTAGTTCTTCGTGAATATCTCCGAAATAGCACTGTTCCTGTTTGGCCAAAAACTGTAGGATAGCTATCCTTGCAGGATGGCCCAATGCCTTGGCAAAGCGGGCTAACCGCTCTTGTTTTTCCATATATACTTTTTTGTTGTCCATATATTATCATTTGTTTCGTGTTCGCAAAGTTACGAACAATAAAAATGAATCACAAATTCTTGTTCGTGTTTTTACGAATATTTAACGAGCGCTAACAGCTACTCCTTAAGTTAGTCCCATCATCTCTTTTCTTATATATAAGGTATTTATTTTGTTTGCAACAATGTATGGCGCTAAACGCCGCATATTTTGCGGTAAAAATAATAAAAATATCTCGAACCGCCAAATTAATCCATAAAAAACCTTATATTTGCATATTGAAAAAAGTAACGAGCAAGATGGAGAAACAACCCCTAAACCGATTTAGGTGACGTTGTCCAAAACAAAGATGATTATGCCAAAGAAACATAATACAACCCTCCCCGAGTGCTATCCAGTATGTGAGCATAGCAGTTGCCCTATGGCAGCTACTTGTCTGCACCAGGTGGCTTACTCCATGATGATGGAGAAGAATGAAGAGTATCTGCATCTTATCAACCCCACCCGATGCAGCAAGGACGAAGCGTGCACATACTATCGCAATAAAAAGCCTGTGATCTTCGCTCGCGGTTTCACCAACTTCCAAAAGCGGATGTACCCTCAACAGTATGACAAGTTCATGACTTCCCTTATCCTCCACTTCGGACGCAAACAATATTTCAAGCGTAGGCGTGGCGATATTCTTCTTCCACCTGAGGAGCAGGAAGTGATAAGGCTGATGCTCGAAAAGGTAGGAGCAGACTCCAATATGGACTTCGACAAATATGAGGAACATATCAATTGGAATGCCTAAGTAGTGCCACATAAGTGTTACTCTGATGTCAGTTGACTGGAACTGCAGTACCAGCAGACAGAAACTCCAGTACCACCTGGATGGCACGGGGCGAGGTACTGTCTTCCCATGGAAATACTTGATTCTGCGAGTCAATTATTTCACGGGAAAGATAAATAGTAAATATCATAAAAGAATTGATAATTAAGTAAATTACGAATATGAAAAGTTTTGCACCAAAACCATGGGTAGTACCTATGCCCGTGCTGATTATAGGCACATATAATGAGGATGGCACCCCAAACGCAATGAATGCTGCGTGGAGTGGACAATGGGACATGAAGGAAATAATGATTTCCATGGGCTCGCATGTCACAACAAAGAATCTGGATCGCAATGGCGAGTTTACTGTAGCCTTTGCCACCAAGAACACAATGGTGGCATCCGATTTTGTAGGCATCGTATCTGCCAAAAACGACCCGAAGAAGATGGATAAGACAGGATGGAACATCGAGAAGGCAACTATGGTTGATGCTCCTGTATTCACAGATTTCCCTATGACTTTGGAGTGCCGCATCAAGGAGAAATACGACGAAAGCGAGACCGGCTACTATCTTGTGGCAGAAATTGTCAATATCCTTGTGGACGAGAAGTATTTGGCAGAAGACGGTAATCCTGATATGCAGAAGATGGAACTGATAGTTCTCGACCCAATCCACCATGGCTATATCCAGTTAGGTGACAAAGTAGGTAACGCATTCTCTGACGGCAAGGCTCTGAAAAATAATATGGAAACAGAAAGGATATTGCTTCGCCGTTGGCAAGAATCTGATGCAGAGGCACTTTTCAAGTATGCCTCAGACCCTGACGTGGGACCTCGTGCAGGATGGCCAGCACATAAGTCAGTAGAGGAAAGTCGGGAGATAATCCAGACATTCTTCCATAATGAAACGACATGGGCGATTGTGTTGAAAGAGACTGGCGAGGCTATCGGCTGCATTGGCTACTACACCCATGAAACCAGCAACATTCCTATCGGAGAAAACGACTGTGAGGTGGGCTACTGGGTAGGGAAACCCTACTGGAACAAGGGTATCTGCACCGAAGCCTTGAAACTGATGCTCGACTACTGCATCCAAGTAAAGCATTTAGAAAATATCTGGGCAGATCATTTCACCGGAAATCCAGCATCAGGAAAGGTCATGGTGAAATGCGGTTTCTCTGACACCGGAATGCTGAACAGATGCAGCCAGCTTGTGGGTGGCGATAAGGATATGGTGAAAGTGTTTAAGTACAAAAGATAAAAATAAATAAAAAGAATATGAAGCATAAAGTAAGAGTGACCGTTATAGACAAGAAAATCTATCCGGAACTACAGGAGAAGTATTGCGCCGACCCTAAAGCAGGAATGTGTCCATGCTACAATATTGGCGATGAGTTTATCTTTGAGCGTGACGAAAAGAACGACCATTTCTGGCATGGAGGTTTGAATACACTCGTCAAAACATCCGCTGACCCGAACACAGTAGCTGGAGGTCCGAAAATGCCACATTGCTCTGAGGCATGGGATGCCATTTCACGATATATATACACCGGATTGCAAGGTGGTTCAATCATGAGGGGGTGGATGAAGCGTGAAAACGAAATGATATGCTGTTGCTCTGACGGAACAAGACCAGTCATATTCAAAATTGAGCGTATAGACGAAGAGTAGTTGTGGAATAGATGGAATAAATGGGATAAACGAACATTAAAACATTTTGGTTATGAAGAAGATAAAGTTAAGCAATGGCGTGGAAATGCCACAACTGGGTTATGGTATTTATGAAAGATTCGTACTATCGGAGTGAGCAACTTCTTCTCTGATCATCATCCCGAAAGCTGTAGTGAAACCTACAGAATAAAGAGTAAGATTGCGCCAACATGGAGGCTGAGCATGGCTTATCCACATTACTGGTAATACTTTCCGATTTTCAGGTATAAAGAAAAATAGATAATGTGCGTATCTTTGCCTCCGAAAAATAAAATTGCATGTTACAAACGTTTTAGAAATTTAAAGCTTAGAATTATGAAGAATTTTTTCTTTAATACCATACAGGAGTTCAATGACTACATAGGGGTGAAAACACTTCATCCTCTGGTGAGCATTGCGCGTGTAGAGAACATCTCTCCTATTCAGGAGGCTGTGCATCACTACGGACTTTATGCCCTCTTCCTGAAGGAAAACAAGGGATGTAAATTGTCATACGGCAGAACAGAATATGACTTTGATGAAATGACCGTCACTTCGTTTGCTCCAGGCCAGTCGGTTAAAGTGGAACCTAATCCACGAGTACCGCTTGCCAAATATACGGTATAGGCTTTCCATCCCGAGTTGCTCAACCGCACCCAGCTTGGCAAGAACATCTCCCGCTATGAGTTCTTCGACTATACAAGCAACGAAGCTCTACATCTATCCGCTGCCGAGGTAAACATCTTCCGTGATGTACTCTCAATGATTAAGCAGGAACTTCAGCATCCTATAGATAGACATTCGCGTGAACTCATCGTTTCAAACATCGAGTTGCTGCAGAACTACTGCCTGCGCTTCTACGACCGACAGTTTATCACACGCGAGGAGATAAATCATTCGGTGGTAAAGAAGTTCATCTCTCTGCTCGATGAATACATTGCCCAGAAGGCGGAGCGTGAGGGGCTGCCTACCGTGGCCTACTTTGCCGACAAATGCTGCTATTCGCCTAAATATTTCGGGGAATTGGTTAAGACTGAGACTGGCCAAACCGCTAAGAGCCTTATCAACGAGCGTCTGCTTTCGGCTGCCCGCCAGCTACTTGTGGATGAAACCCTCAGCATTACGCAAATCAGCCAGCGCCTCGGCTTTGAATATCCGCAGCACTTTGTCCGCTTTTTCAAGGCGCAGACGGGCAAGACTCCAAGCGAATATCGCAAAACTGCGTAGATACAATAATGCATGTATAGAAAAACTATTATTACGATTATCTGACAGAAACGAAATATAGGTAATGTCTTCCGAAAACCAGGTATAAGCTCTTTAGAAGAATGTGCGTATCTTTGCATAAGATAAGCTGCACTCGGCAATTTGAAAGCAAGCTTTCATTGCGCTCGTTTGCATTATCTTTGCACCAGTTATTATGCATCAAACAAAAAGGTTTAATATGAAAAGATTGGTCTTGCACATTTACATCATGTTCATGGCACTAACGGCTATGGCCTGCCCAAGCAATGAGGTTAAATTAGTACAGGATTGGGACAAGACTTTTCCTAAAAGCGAGAAGGTAAATCATAAGAAAGTAAAATTCAAGACCCAATACGGCTTTACTCTTGCAGCCGACCTCAAGAACAAAACGTTCACTATGGCTGGCGGCGTGGTTGACCCATTGCCGGAGGATGCACCGCAGTTTGTAAAAGACTATCATGTCTATTACAAAACGCCACGTGGCTATCATAAGCGTTCGGGCAATTCGAACGACGGTTGGCGCACCACGGGCTGCCAGGCTTACGCCAACACCCGTTTCCTCTATTACATCAACGAAATCCGTTCGGCAGTACTCATTGTGCATGGAGAGAAAGCACATTCCCGCTACTTCGGAGAAAGTGCCTTCAGATATATGATGGATGGAAAAGCGGAAGGCTACGATTTC
>OGPL01002000.1_pt1 | contig 16505 bp, 15 predicted proteins | sample 1552901 | NCBI WGS metagenome assembly OGPL01 (sample SAMEA2580244, study PRJEB22360) | human gut metagenome | biome: human gut; feature: human-associated habitat; material: faeces | place: Denmark | collected 2008/2010 | reverse complement strand
CAGAGTGCCTATTGCCATTCTTGCGGCGGCGCAGGCGAATATAAGAAATCCCCGTAAATAAACGGCGGCAAAATTCAAGGGCTTATGCTTTTTAGGCATAAGCCTTTTTTATCTGATTTTTTGTCGGTTTGCAGGCAAGGCGCTGCGGAGCGGTTATTAAACGACGTTTCGGTAGCTGCGGCGTTTCAAGGCGTTTGTGTTTTAAATCCGATTGTGGTATAATCGACAAACAGGAGTAAATATGAGTTATACTGCTTTAACCGTTCTCGGTTTTTCATTGATATTTTTATCCACGACGCTCGGCTCGTCGCTGGTGTTTTTCTTCAAAAGAGAAATTTCCGAAAAGCTGAACACGCTTTTTGGGTTTTGCTGCGGGAATTATGATAGCCGCGTCCGTATGGTCGCTGCTTATTCCGTCAATCGAGGCAGCCTCGGACTGGGGAACATGGAGCTTTGTGCCCGCCGCGACGGGGTTTGTCGCCGGCGGACTCTTTCTTGTGCTTCTTGACAAAATAGTTCCTCATTTCCACAGCGGAACAAACGAGGACGAGGGGCCGCAGACCTCCCTGAACAAGCCTGTCAAGATGTTTCTTGCGGTCACAATTCACAATATTCCCGAAGGACTTGCAGTCGGTTTCGCATTCGGAGCGGCAGGCGCGCTTGGCACGGACGCTGCGTATGTTTCGGCACTCGGGCTTGCGCTGGGCATTGCGATACAGAATTTTCCCGAGGGTGCGGCGGTGTCCCTTCCGTTGAAGCAGGCGACGGGAAGCAGGGGCAAGGCGTTTGCCTTCGGCGTAGGCAGCGGAGCGGTTGAACCCGTTTCGGCGGTTTTGGGATATTTTCTTGCCGCGTATCTGACAGCCGCGCAGCCTTGGCTGCTTGCTTTCGCCGCAGGAGCCATGATTTTCGTGGTTGCGGAAGACCTTATACCCGACGCAAAGCTTGACGCGCACCCTCACCTCGGAACTTGGGGAGTCATGATAGGCTTTGTCCTTATGATGGTGTTGGACGTCGCGCTGGGATGATAAAAACAGTCACGAAGCGGCGGGAAAGTTTTCCGCATATTTTCCGAAAAGAGGCGCAAATGGAAATTGAAAGAAAATTTTTGATTCCCGACGTTTATGTAAAGGAGCTTTTCGAGCGCGACGCCGAGCGCTTGGAAATAGAGCAATATTACGTGACGGTCGGAACAACAGAGGAAAGGTATCGCAGAGTCAACGGCGACTGTTTTTTTGCGGTGAAAAGGGACACCGGTTCTTCCCTGTCGCGGTTAGAAACGGAGACGCCGTGCGGCGGAAATGATTTTGAAAAAAATTTGCCCGAAAAAAAGGGGAGAATTATACAGAAAGAAAGACATATTTTGCGATATGAAAATTTAAAAATAGAAATGGATTTTTATAAGGGAGAGCTGTCGGGGCTTGCAGTATGCGAGGTGGAGTTTGACGACGAGAATCAGGCGAAGGAATTTTTGCCGCCGTATTTTTTTGGCAAGGAAATAACCGGCGACGCAAGATACCGCAACCGCAATCTGGCGTTGAACGGTTTGCCCGATACTTAAAATCCGGATTTTTTCGACTCTGAAAAAATTGACGGGTTTTTAGGGGAATTTTAATTTTTTTGCCGAATATTTAATTGTAAGAGCTTGCAAATGGCTAACGACGCGGTCTGGAACAGATTTATATCGGAATTGCTTGACAAAAACGATATAGTGGACGTCATATCCTCTTATATCGACGTCAAGCCTAAGGGCAGAGGCTATTGGGCGCTTTGTCCTTTTCACAATGACAGAAATCCCTCGCTTTCAATCAATCGCGAGGGACAGTATTTTCATTGCTTTGTCTGCGGCGTCGGCGGAAACGCCATCAGATTTATCATGAAATACGAATCCTGTTCTTTTATGGAGGCGGTGGAAACGCTGGCAAAACGCGCGGGACTGGAAGTGCCCGACAGAAGCGGCGGAGACGACGCTGCTTATGAGCGCAAAAAAAAGGAAAGACAGATTCATTACGACGTCTGCCGCGAAGCCGCGCGTTTTTACCATGCCTCTCTTATGTCGGAAAAAGGACTTGCCGCAAGAAAATATCTCGAAAACAGGGGAATCGGTTTGTCCGCCGTCAGGCGTTTCGGCATGGGCTACTCGCCCGATTGGGATTCGCTTAATTTTTATTTGAAAGACAAGGGTTTCAAAACAGAGGATATACACAGGGCGGGCGTTCTGAACGTCACCAAAAACGACCGCGCTTACGACCCGCTGAGCGGGAGGATAATTGTACCCATTGTCAATATGGCAGGCAATGTTGTGGCAACATTGTCAATATGGCAGGCAATGTTGTGGCTTTCGGCGGCAGAATTTTCAACGGCGAGGACGCCGCGAAATACAAAAATACCGTCGTTACGGACATTTTCGACAAGAGCAAAAACCTGTTTGCAATCAATCTCGCAAAAAAATGCAAGCAGGAGGGGAGACTCAAATACGTAATAATAGTCGAAGGCTATATGGATGCAATAAGCCTTTATCAGGCGGGCTTCGATATGACGGTCGCAAGCATGGGCACCGCACTGACGAGCGAGCAGGCGAGACTGGTTTCGAGGCTTACAAAGGATGTTTACATATGCTACGACGGAGACAAGGCGGGACAGGCGGCAACTCTGAGGGGGCTGGATATTTTAAAGAAAGAAGGCTTGAACGTCCGCGTTATGTCTATGCCCGACGAAATGGACCCCGACGACCTTGTCAGAAAAAGAGGGGCGGAGGCGTTTGAAAAGGCTTTGGAGGCGGCTGTTCCCCTCACCGATTACAAGCTTGAATGCGCGTGGAGGGAAAGCGGCGCGGACAAGGTCAACGGAGAGGAAAAAAAGCGGGAAGCGTTCAGAACCTTTGCCAAAAACGCCATTGCCGTGTTGAAGCCTCTGGACAGCGTGGAGCAGGACTCCTATCTCGGACTCATAAGGGACAGGACGGGGCTTTCATACGATATGTTGAAGCGCGAGCTTGTTGGCGGCAGTTCAACCGAAACGGCGGACGATTCGGGCGTCTTAGACGGGCGCAATGCCGTCGCGGACAATCTGTTGAATTTTCTTACGGCAGAGGACAGGGCAATGTACTTCGTGCTGGCAAGCTGCCTTATGCGCAAGGATTATGCCGCAGGCTGTGCCGTTCCCCAAACGGACAACCCTTTTTTCCGTATGGTTGCGGATTATCTTGCCGAATGCAAGAGCTTAGGCAAGCAGCCTGTTTTCGGCGAGCTTTACGCGCTCGAAGGTATTGACGCCTTTTCGGAGGAGCTAAAAAGATTGGTTTCGGTGCAGTTTAACGATGCCGATTCAGACGCGGAATACTTTGCCGACTGTTTGTCCGAATTGAACAAAATTCGGCTCAGAAGTCAAATAAAGGCGTTAAGCGAGGCATACGAGGCGGAGAAAGACCAAGCAAGAAAAACTTCAATCCTTGTCGAGCTGTCCGCACTGACGCGACAAAAAACAGACAATAACTAAAGGAGAAATATATGGAATTCAACGAAGCGGCAATGAAAGAAATTCTTACCGCGCTCAAGGAGGTAAGCTCCAAGGGCTTCGTGACCTTCGACGAGGTGGAAAACAATCTCGACAAAATGAAATTCGACCTGACGCCGGAGCAATACGCGGAGCTGTACAAGTTTCTTGAAGACAACGGCATAAGCGTGACGGACGTGGTGTCTGACGACCTGTTGACAAAGGGAGTCATTGACATAAGCATTGACGACCCCGTCAAAATGTATCTCAAAGACATAGGCAAGGTGCCGCTGCTTTCCGCCGAGGAGGAAACGGAGCTTGCGCGTCGTATGCAGGACGGAGACGAGGAGGCGAAAAAATTGCTCAGCGAAGCCAACCTGCGTCTTGTCGTCAGCATTGCCAAGCGTTACGTCGGCAGAGGTATGCTTTTTCTCGACCTGATTCAGGAAGGCAATCTGGGACTGATGAAAGCCGTGGAAAAATTCGACTATACAAAGGGCTTCAAATTCAGCACCTACGCCACCTGGTGGATAAGACAGGCTATTACGCGCGCCATTGCCGACCAAGCGCGCACGATAAGAATACCCGTACATATGGTTGAAACCATAAACCGTCAGATAAGAGTCAGCCGCGCGCTCTTGCAGGAGCTGGGGCGGGAGCCTACTCCTTCCGAAATAGCCGAAGCAATGGGCGTACCCGAAGACAAGGTTGTGGAAATTCAGAAAATCGCGCAGGACCCCGTCAGTCTCGAAACGCCGATAGGCGAGGAGGAGGACAGCCACCTCGTGGATTTTATAGAGGACGACAAAACCATAGCGCCGGGAGACGTTGCGGCTTACGCAATGCTAAAGGAGCAGCTTATCGGCGTGCTGCACAAGCTCACTCCCCGCGAGGAAATGGTGTTGCGTCTGCGCTACGGCATAGACGACGGCAGGGCGCGCACGCTTGAGGAGGTGGGCAGAGAATTCAACGTCACGAGAGAGCGTATCCGTCAGATAGAGGCAAAGGCTCTGCGCAAGCTGCGCCACCCGTCCAAGAGCAAAAAGCTTAAAGACTTTTTGGAGTGAAATGACTCCGAGACTGAAAAGAATCGTAGAGCTGCTGCCTGTTTCCGACGAGCTGTTCGACGTCGGCTGCGACCACGGCATAGTGGGAGTTTCGGCTCTGCTTTTAAACAAGACGCAAAAAACGGTTTTTACCGACGTGAGCCGCAAGAGTCTCGAAAAGGCGCGCAGACTTGCGGAAAGCAAAGGCGTCCTTTACAAAAGCGAATTTCTTTGCGGAGACGGATTTTGCGGCAGGCGGGCGCATACCGCGGTGATTGCCGGTATGGGCGGGCTGGAAATTTCCAAAATTCTCGGGCAGGCGTCAAGGCTGCCCGACAAGCTTGTTTTGCAGCCTATGCGCGGCGTGCCCGAGCTGCGCGAAAAGCTGTCGAAAAATTATTTTTTTCATGTCGATGAAATTTTTTTCGACGGCAAATTTTATTACCTGATTTATGCCGAAAGAGGCTCTGACAACCTTACCGAGCTTGAAATAAAATACGGCAAAACCAATTTAAGACAAAAAACCGTCGATTTTCACAATTTTTTGTTTGAGGAGACGGTCAAATGTGATAAAATATTAGCTGACGGAAATCACGTGCCTCGGGTGGAGGAGCGAAAAGCCGAGCTTGATTTCCTTCTGTCAGATTGGAGTACAAAATGAATGAATACATTTTACAATTTCAGCAGCTGGATTTGAAGCTGCGCAAAATCGAGCAGGAGCTGGGGGCTACCGAGGAAAGACGCCGCAGCAAACAGCTGCATCAATATCTTAAAGAAAGCGAGGAAAAGCTCAAACAGCTCGAGGAGCACGCCGAGCAGCTTTCTTTAAGACTGGACAAGCTCAAAGACAGCTATGCCGAAAACAAGGAATTGATTGCCGAGTACGCCGCCGCCGTCGACAAGAGCATAGACCTCGACGAGCTGAACTATCTCAACAAAAAATTCAACGATTTGAGCAAGACGGTTTCGCTTTTAGATAGAGACATGGCGGCGCTTTTGAAGGACATGGAGGATACCTCCGCACAGTTCGAGGAATACAGACAAAAGCTTCCCAAAGCCAAAAAGCAGTACAGCGAGGCAAAAAGCAGCTTCGACGAGGTGAGAAAGAGCAGGGAGCCGGAAATAATAGAAATAAGAAAAAAGATGGCTCAGGCAGAGAAAAAAATTTCGCCGGAGCTGCTCGAAAAGTACCGCAAGCTCAAAAGTCAGGGGGTTTATCCGCCTTTTGTCAGCCTGTCGGGCGAAAATCAGTGCGGCGGCTGTCGCGTCGATATGCCCATGTCTTTGGTGTCAAAGCTTTCCGACAAGGGCTACATCGAATGCGAAAATTGCCACAGAATTATTTACAAATCGGAGTGACTGCCGCTTAAATCGGAGAAAAAATGGAAAAAGAAAACAAAATTGTTCTCAAAAACGAAAGAAACGGGCACGTAAACAAGCTGGTAAACGAATTGGGCAGCTGGGGCTTTTTCAAGGTTATTTACCGCAACGATATGCTGAAAATTCTCGGCATGAACATACTCATGCTGATTTTATTCGTGCCTGTCGGTTATCTTGCTTACAGATATCTTATACAGGTGTCGCAGTTTACGTCACGACTGCCCGTTGGCAACGCAATTGGCGTCGGCGCTGAAATATCAAGACTCACAAATCTTGCCATGTCGGAGCTTTTGCTGTGGATGCTGGCAGCAGGCGCCGTGGTAGGGCTGTCGGTTGCCGGCGGCATGGCGATAATAAGGGATTCTTTCTGGACGGGCCGTCTCAAGGTTTTCAAGGCCTTCGGGCGCGGAATCGTTGAAAACGGCGTTGCGTGCGTCGTTTGCTTTGTTCTGCTTGTGGGCTGTGTAAACGGCATTTACCACGCCTCCGTCGCCATGAGGGCTTTTCCCGCATGGGCAAGCGTTCTTTTGCAGGTGGTTATGTGGCTTGCGTTGGCTTTTCTGACGCTGTATGTCATGACCTTTTTAAGCGTCAATTCCACATACAAGCAATCCGTGGGAGTAAATTTGAAGAGTGCGTGGCATATACTGATGCGCTATATCGTATCGACGATTTTCAAATTTATCATTGCTTTGCTTCCCGTAGCGTTGCTTTTGCTCACCTTCGGCAATGTAATATTCTCGTTTGTCATAGCTGTTTTCGCAATCTTCGGTTTCTTCTACGTGATTTTCGTATGGCAGAGCCACATGATGATTATTTTTTCCATTTACAATCCAGTGGAAAAAATCAAGATTGTAAAAAGAAAAACGCAGCAGCCCAAGGCTCAGGCTGAAAACAAAACGGAAAATCAGACGGCTTGACTCAATGAGAAACGACAAAGGCAAAAACGGAGTTTTTTCCGCCTCCAACGAGCTTATGCTGGACAAGGCGGACGCGCTTATAGAAAAGGGACAGTATGTCAAAGCTGTCTCTTTGATTCGCCGCGCGCTGGAAAACCAACCCGCTTCCTTTGAAACAAAGCTGTTTCTTGCCGAGGTTTATCACGATATGGAGCTTTACGCGCTGTCCAACAACGTGCTGTTCGAGCTTATGCGCAAAGAGCCCAAAAATCCGGACGTTCTGCTTTTGCTCGGCAAAAATTATCTGGAGCTTAACGAGCTTTCTCTTTGCGGCTATTATTTCAAGCTTTATTCCGAAAACAACGCCGAAGCGGAAATCACGCTCGAGCCGGAAAGAATACAGGCGGTTCGCGGCGGACTTGAGCTTGTCCATCCCATGACCAAACGTCGCGCCGATTTGTTGCAGCAAAAGGCGGGTATGCTGATTAGAAACGACAGACTTGACGACGCAAAAAGCATTTTCGAGGAGCTTGAACGCAATTTCCCCGACGAGATAGCTTACAAAAACAACACGGCTTTTACCGATTTGCTGCTAAACGATTACATCGGAGGGGAGAAAAAGGCGCGCGACGCTTTGAGCCTAAAACCCGACGACCCGGTAGCGCTGTGCAATCTCGTGACGGCTCTTTATATGGCGGGAAAGAGGGCAGAGCTTAAAGAGTACGCCGAAATTCTTGCAAAGTGCGAAACGGAAGAACCTGTTGAGATTTTTAAAATCGCTACCACCTTCTGCGAAATAAAATTCGACGAGGAGGCTTTCATATGGCTGGAAAAGCTGCTTAAAAGCTCTCCTTACGAGCTGGATATGCTGTTTCTTTACGGTTTTGCGGCTTTCAATTGCGGCAAATACGAAAAGTTCGAGGAAGCGCTCACCGACATAACGACAATAGACGAATCCAACGCCGTAGCATGGTTTTATCGGAAATTTATGGACGGATTTTATGAAAATTCCGGACGTTCACGCTACAAGCGGCTGGATTATTATCCCCAAATCCCGCTTACGGCGGCGCAGCGCTATTCGACGACGCTTAAACAGCTGCCCGATTTGTTCGGGATATGGAACGACGAGGATTTGTTCAGAGTGGTGGAGTGGGCTTTGAGATATACGAACGACGCCGAGCTTCACGAAAAGGTGGTGTCCAATTTAAGCCGCACCTCGCCCAAGCCCTGCACGGCTTATTTCAAAAGTCTGCTTATAAGGGACGAAGTTTCGCTGTATCTCAAATCGCTGATAATAAAGGCGTTGATGGAAATGGGAGTTTACGGCAGGTTTCATCTTGTCAAGGACGGCTATTTCACTTGGGTGGACATACCCAAAAATCTGCCCTTCGTCCTGAGAGACAGCGTGATTATCGCCGTTTCGCGCATGAGCGTGGAGTTTATTTACGAAAAAAACTTCGTGTCCAAAATCGTAAGCAAAGCTTTGGAAATTCAGTCGGATATACTCGACGAGGGCATGGAGAATTTCCGCGTCGACGACAACACCCTTGCTGCGGTGATATGTCGTGCGTGCGGCTTTGAAGGCGTGACGGATCAGGAGCTTATGCGTATTTTCGACACGGATTATTTCAAGCTTTTGCGGCAGACGGAAATTTTGTTTGCAAACAAATAAAAAGAGCCTTTTCTCAATATAATACAGCATGAGAAAGGTTCTTTTTTTATTTGCCGACGCGGCGGTGATAGTGGGCGGCGTCATAGGCGCGGGATTTGCCTCGGGAGAAGAGGTGGCCCTGTATTTTTACGGCAAAAACGCCTTGCTGTCGTCGGCGGTCGCGTTTGTCGTTTTTTTTGCGGTATTCTACGTGTTTCTGTCAATAGGCCGCAAATTTGCGGAGCTTGAAAACAACGTCGGAAACAGTCTTGCCGACAAACCGAATCCTTTTGTAGCAAAGGCGTCGCGCGTTTTTCTCAATTTCAATTATTTTGCGGTGCTGTGCTCGATGCTTGCCGGCGCAAACGTAACCCTGTCCGCCCTGTTCGCCACAAGAAGCATACACTTTGTTTTCGGCGCGGCGACGGCGGCGATATGCGGTCTGATTCTGTTTTTCGATATGAAGGGAATAAGGCGTTTCAGCAATTTTGTGGTGCCTTTCATCGTTGTTCTCATCGTTTCGGTTTGCCTTCTCAATTCCGAATACGGAACGGTTCAAGGCAAGGGAGGCGCGGGAAGCGCTTTTCTGTACGTGTCGATGAACTGCGTGATAATGAGCGGAGTTCTTTTGGGCATCGGCGGAGAAAGAAAAGCGAACGGATTTTGGCTGTCGCTGATTTCGTCGTTTGTGCTGTCCGCTCTGCTTTATCTGATTATACTGCGCGTCAACTCTGTCGACAGCTCCGTGACAATGCCGCTGCTTTATTACGCCTATCTGGTCGGCTCGGAAACGGGCGCGCTTATGAGCGTGGTTATATATTTCTCCATAGTTACGACGGTTATAGCCTGCGCGTATCCGCTTGTCGAATGGCTGACGCCGTTGCTCAAATCCAAGGTTTTTGCGTTAATCGCCGTGTTTTGTTCCGCTTTGGCGGTGTCCCTTGTAGGTTTTTCCGGTATAGTAGGCTATGTCTATCCCTTAATTTCCGTTTTGGGCGTGTTGGTTATAGCAACCTACGCCGCGTTTCTGATTTATATCAAACGCTCCGAAAGGAAAAAAAAGCGCGCCCTTTGACGGGGCGCGCTTTTTTCAGTTGTTTTTCCACTTTACAAGGAATTTTTCCATCAGGGCGACGACCAGATACATGATTGCGGCGAGTACGCACAAAACTACGGTACACGCCATCACCAAATCCAGCTTGAATACCTGCCCGCCGTAAACGATTAGGTATCCCAGACCTGCCTTGCTGTTGAGATATTCTCCCATGATAGTGCCCACCCAGCTTAAACCGACGTTTATTTTAAGCGTGGACAAAAGCGTCGGAATGTTGGAGGGAAATACCAGTTTGGTGAAAATCTGGAATTTCGAGGCGTTCATGGTTTTGAGCAGAAGCACCTTGTCGGGGCTTGTTCCGATAAAACCGTTCAGCATGGAAATTGTAGTGATGATTACCGAAATCAGGACCGCCATCGTCACGATGGCTTTTTCTCCCGCACCCACCCAAATGATGATGATGGGTCCCAGCGCTATTTTGGGAAGACTGTTCAAAACCACAAGATAGGGTTCAAAGATGTCTTGAAGAGATTTCGACCACCACAGAACGACCGCAACCAGGGTGCCGAGCACGGTGGCAATGAGGAAACCGAGCACGGTTTCTTTTGTGGAGACGAAAATGTGCTTCCACAAATCGCCTGTCTGAGACAGCGCTCCCAGCTGTTTCCAGATTCTGGAAGGGGAGCTGAAAATAAATGCGTCTATCCAGTTGAACCTGGCGGCGAGTTCCCACAGCAGCAAAAACAGAACAAGAAATCCTATCTGGCAAGCAAGGACCAATACCTTGCGAAGTCTGGTTTTTTTCAAAAACCTTTTGTGTTCAATCGATAGCTGCCGATTTTGTTTCATAATTGTTTAATTCCTGCCAAATTTGTTCGAATTGCACGGAAAACGTGCTGTCTTCACGTCGTTTGAGCGGCGTTGAAATATGCTCCAAATGAGTAAAGTGAACTCGTTTTACCGAGGCAGGTCTGTTCGTCAGTACGATTATTTTGTCCGCCATGCTGATGGCTTCGGAAATGTCGTGCGTCACCAGCAGAGCGGTCTTTTCTTCCTTTTTGATGATGTCGTAGACGTCGTCGCACACTTGAAGCCGCGTCTGAAAGTCTAATGCCGAAAACGGTTCGTCAAGCAGCAGAACGTCGGGGTCAAGCGCGAGTGTCCTGATAAGAGCCACCCTCTGTCTCATACCGCCGGAAAGCTGGCTGGGATAATACTTTTTGAAATCCTTGAGATTGTATTTTTCCAACAGGTTTTCGATATGAGCCAGAGCCTCGGGGCTGGATTTTTTTTGAATTTCCAGCCCGAGAATTATATTTTTGTAAATTGTTCTCCACTCGAAAAGATGGTCGTGCTGCAACATATAACCGACTTCGTTGTTTACCTTTTCCACTTTGCTTCCGTTTAACAGAACCTCCCCGAAGGTCGGTTTCAGAATGCCGGCTATTATGGACAGGATAGTGGTTTTGCCGCAGCCGCTCGGACCTACGATAGCGACGAACTCGCCTTTGTTTACGTCAAAGGACAGGTTGTCAATCGCTTTGGTCTCATCGGTTTTCGTATAGTAGGTCATCGAGATGTTGTTAAGAGAAAGCGTTGCGCTCAAATTGCTCTACCTCCGCAAAAAGTCCACATAACATTATATTTGTTTTTCGCGTCGGAGTGTGCACCGGCTGACGATGTTACCTGCCGATTTTGTCCGCTATGCTGTTGTCGATGACCTTTGAAAACTCAATTCTGTCGGAAAGCTCTCCCGCATTCTGCATTATATCCTGCATACGGTTGAAGCTGTCCTCCGTCATGGAAGGATAAATCACCCAGCTGTCGTTTGCTCTGTAATTGCCGAGCGCCGAGGCTATGGTGTCTTTGTCCGAGCCCTCAAAGTAGGGCAGAAGCAGCTCGGCTATGGAAGCGTTGTCATGGCTCAAAAGATATTGAGTGGCGCGGTAAATACAGTCAAGATATTTTTCAAGCTTTTTGGTATTGTTTTTGATATATTCCTGAGTGGCAACGAAGCACGTGTAGGGGACTTCGCCGCTTTCCGCACCTATGGATTCCACGATAAAACCGCTTTTTTCCTTTTCAAGCTCCGACGCCGTCGGTTCGAACAGAGCAACGTAATCTCCCGTTCCGCTCACAAAGGACGGTCCGGTGAGAGCGAAGGGCACGTCGTAGTTCATGGTGATGTTTTCGCCGTCTCTGTAACCGTGCTGATTGAGCACGTACTGAAGAGTCATTGCGGGCATACCGCCGCGTCTGCCCATTATGATTTCCTTGCCCGCGAGATTGCTCCAATCGAAATCGGGTTCGAACTCTCTGCCGACGAGAAAGCTGCCGTCGCGCTTTGTCAGCTGCCCGAAGACGACGGGATAGTCCTGCCTGCCTTGCTGGTAAACATACAGCACGGTTTCGGGGCCCAGCAGGGCGATGTCCGCCGCGCCCGTGACGACCGCGGTCATGCTCAGGTCGGAGCCTTGCCCGTTTATCAGCTCTATTTCATAGCCTGCTTCCTCGAAGTAGCCGAGAGCCATTGCAAGGTATTGCGGGGCGTAAAAAATAGAGTGAGTAGTTTCGTTGACGATTATCTTGTTGTCGTCGTTGTTGTCGCAGGCAGTCAAAGGCAGCGCGACGAGAATCAACGCCAAAACCACGAGTAAAATTTTTTTCATTCAAACCTCCTGAATTTTGAATTTTTAGGCAATAACAGTTTATTCTCCCCGAAAAATTACTGTGAATCGGTAGCAAAACAAAGGCTTGATGTGGTATAATCCTTTTTAATACGGAGACAAATTTGTATGGATATGGAAAAGGTTTACGAGCCGCAGAAATTTGAATCGGACATATATGCGCAATGGCTTGAAAAAGGATATTTCACGCCGGAAATAAACAGGGACAAAAAGCCGTTTACCATAGTTATACCGCCTCCGAACATCACGGGGCAGCTGCATATGGGGCACGCTTTGGACAACGCGGTGCAGGACTGCCTTATTCGTTACAAGAGAATGCAGGGCTACTGCGCGCTGTGGCTGCCCGGCACCGACCATGCGTCCATTGCAACCGAGCTTAAAATCGTGGAGCAGCTGAAAAAGGACGGGCTTGACAAACAGGACGTCGGCAGGGAAAGGTTTTTGGAGCTTGCCTGGGAGTGGAAGGAAAAATACGGCGGCAGGATTGTGGAACAGCTCAAACGATTAGGCAGCAGCTGCGACTGGAGCCGCGAAGCGTTTACGCTTGACGAGAAGCGCAGCAAGGCGGTTCGCCACGTTTTCAAAAAGCTTTACGACAAAGGGCTTATTTATCAGGGCGACAGGATAACGAATTGGTGTCCCGAGTGCGGCACCGCTCTTTCCGACGCCGAAGTGGATTATTGCGAGCACAGTTCCCATCTGTGGCATTTCAAATATTTTACGGACGACGGCAGAAGCATAACCTTTGCCACCACCCGTCCCGAAACAATGCTCGGTGACACCGCCGTGGCCGTCAATCCCGATGACGGGCGATACGCGGATTTTGTGGGGCATACGGTAAAGGTGCCGTTTGTAAACCGCACAATACCGATAATCGCCGACAGCTATGTAGAAAAGGATTTCGGCACGGGCGTTGTCAAAATTACCCCCGCGCACGACCCCAACGACTTTGAAGTGGGTTTAAGGCACAATCTTGAAATCTTGCGCGTCATGAACGACGACGGCACGATGAACGAAAAAGCGGGCAGTATGTTTGAGGGGCTTACGCGCGAGGAAGCGCGCAAAAAGGTGGTTGCCGAAATGGACAAGCTGGGGCAGCTTGTCAAAATAGAGGATTATACCCACAACGTCGGGGAGTGCTACCGCTGCAAAACTACGGTGGAGCCTGTCGTGAGCAAGCAGTGGTTTGTAAAAATGAAACCGCTTGCAGAGCGGGCGATAAAGTGCGTGAGGGACGGCGAGGTCAATTTTGTGCCCGCGCGCTTTGAAAAAATTTATTTCAACTGGATGGAAAATATAAGGGATTGGTGCATATCCCGTCAGCTGTGGTGGGGACACCGTATTCCCGTTTGGTATTGCCAAAACTGCGGCGAAACAATCTGCGAGGAGGAAACTCCCCGGGTATGCCCGCACTGCGGGAGCGAAAGGCTGCGTCAGGACGAGGACGTGCTGGACACGTGGTTTTCGTCTGCCCTCTGGCCGTTTTCCACGCTTGGTTGGCCGGAGGAGACTGAGGAGCTGAAATTTTTCTTTCCTACCGACGTGCTCGTCACCGCTTACGACATAATTTTCTTCTGGGTTGCGCGTATGATTTTTTCCTCTTTGGAACACATGGACGCGCCGCCCTTCAAGGACGTTTTGATACACGGCATCGTGCGTGACAAGGAAGGGCGCAAGATGTCCAAATCTCTCGGCAACGGCGTGGATCCGTTGGAGTTTATTGACGCATACGGCGCCGATACGCTGCGTTTTTCGCTGCTCAACGGTGTGGCAAGCGGAGGAGATATTCGCTTTTCCGACGACAAGGTAAAAAGCACGCGCAACTTTATGAACAAGATATGGAACGCTTCGCGTTTCGTGCTTATGAATATAGAGGGCGCGGCGTTAAAGCCTCTTTCGCAGTGCAGTCTGTCGCTTGCCGACAAATGGATTTTGACAAAGCTCAACCGCGTGACGGGCGAAGTCAACGAAAATTTTGCAAAATACGAGCTTGGCATTGCGTCGGGAATTATTTACGATTTTGTGTGGAGCGAGTTCTGCGACTGGTACATCGAGTTTACCAAGCCCGTTTTGAACGGCGGCGACGAGGAGGCAAAAATTGCCGCGGCGTCTACTCTCAATTATTGCCTCGACGCCGTTTTGAAGCTGCTGCATCCTTTCGTTCCCTTTATCACCGAGCAGATTTACAAAAATATGCCCGTACATTCGGAAACCATTATGCTGGAAAAATATCCGGAAAAAACCGATTCAATCGAGTTTGAGCAAGAAGCCGAGCTTACGGAAAAGCTCAAGGAGTTGGTGGCTAAGCTGAGAAATCTCCGCGCCGAAATGGGAGTGCCGCCCTCCAAAAAAATCCGTCTGTTTGTCAAAACGGCCGACGACGGCGTAAAAACGACGGGTTTGTTTATTCAGAGGCTTACCAACGCCGAAAGCGTGACCTTTACCGACCGTTTCGACGAAGCCCAAAAAACCGTTTCCGTCATTTGTTCTGCGGGTGAGGTGCGCGTGCCGCTGGGGGATATGGTTGACACGGAAAAGGAGCTTTTGCGGCTTAAAAAAGAGATGGAAAATGCCGACGCCGAAATAAACCGCGTCAAAGGCAAGCTGTCCAATCCGGGCTTTGTCGCCAAGGCGCCCGCGCAGCTTGTGGAAGCCGAAAAGCGCAAGCTGTCGGAGTTCGAGCAGTTAAAAGCCAAGCTTTCTGCGCGCATGAAAGACCTGACCGACTGAAAGCAAAATTTAAAAGAGGGAGCTTAAATAAGCTCCCTCTTTCGTATAAAAAGGTAACTTTTTTTCCATAATTGACATATCTTTCTAAAAGGACGCCGCGGAAACGGAGAAAAAATCCGCGTTGGTTCAAAGCTCGAAAAGGGGAGCGAGATATGCTGCTTGGCACGTTAAAAAAAGACAGGGAAATAAAAGCGCTGCTGCACTGCGCGGACAATCAGCTGGACGCCATGGGCTACACCGAACACAGTTTCAGGCACGTTTCCATAGTTTGTCAGAGAGTGGAAAAAATACTCGCCGCGGTGGGCTGCGACGAAAAGGAGATTGAAATAGGCAAAATAGCGGGTTTTCTCCACGACCTAGGCAATTGCGTCAATCGCAAGGACCATGCCCACAGCGGAGCCATACTTGCCTATACGCTGCTTGTAAAAAAGGGTATGAATTATGCGGACGCAGCCCGCGTCATGGAGGCAATAGGCAATCACGACGAGGAAACGGGACAGGTCGCAAGCAAGCTTTCTGCGGCACTGATTTTGGCGGACAAGTCGGACGTGCATCGCACGCGGGTGAGAAAGCTGAAAATTAGTCAAGACGGATTGGTAGACAAGGACGACATACACGACAGAGTCAATTACGCGGTTGTAATGAGCGATATTGCCATAGACAAGGACGCCGGACAGATAAAGTTTTTGTTTCAGATAGATACGGGCATATGCACGGCGATGGATTATTTTGAGATATTTCTCGACAGAATGAAAATGTGCAAAAAGGCGGCGGAGTATCTCGGCTTCGAGTTTATGTTGGAAATAAACGATTACAGATTGGCTTAAAAAAAGGGCGGTTTGAAACAGCGGTTTACGCATATATAAAAGGAGCGTTGAATTTTACTATTCATCGCTCCTTTTAATAGCGGGAAATTACAAGCCTTTTTCCATAAAGTGCGTCGGGTACGTCTCCCAATATTTTTTGTAAACTCTAAATCCCCGTATAGATTTTGCCGAGAACGGCTACCGCGATACCGCAGTAAATCATTAGCGAAACGGCGTCTACGATAGTGGTGATAAATGGACTTGCCACAACCGCGGGGTCAAGCCGGCATTTTTTTGCAATCAACGGCAGAGTGCAGCCTATGATTTTTGCGATTACGACGGTGACGAGCATAGTTACGCACACTACGGCGGCAATGAGGTAGCCGTTTTCGACGGCGTACAGCTTGTCTATGAGCATAAGCTTTCCGAAGCAGACTACTGACAGCGTAATGCCGAGAAGCAACGACACTCTCAGTTCCTTCCAGATTACCTTTAACGTGTCTTTGAATTGCACCTCTCCGAGAGCAATGCCGCGTATGACGGTGACGGACGCCTGACTCCCAGCGTTGCCTCCCGTGTCCATAAGCATCGGAATACAGCCCGTCAGAATAATACCTATGATTGGCATGTTGAGAGTTTCCTCGTTGGCGTTGATGATTAGACCGGTAAACGTGGCGGAAATCATGAGTATCAGAAGCCACGGCACGCGGTTGAGCCAGATTTTCCAGACGCTCGTTTTCAAGTACGGCTTGTCGTT
>OGPL01001985.1_pt1 | contig 16611 bp, 11 predicted proteins | sample 1552901 | NCBI WGS metagenome assembly OGPL01 (sample SAMEA2580244, study PRJEB22360) | human gut metagenome | biome: human gut; feature: human-associated habitat; material: faeces | place: Denmark | collected 2008/2010 | reverse complement strand
CGAACCGGGTAAGGGGAGCTATGTCCTTATTCGAATGTTAAATGAAAGAGCCGTGTCCAACGAGTCAACGAGATTTTGAATCTTCGAAATTTCGGGATTTTGGGGAAGGCGATGGTGTTGTCTTAGCTTCTTTGACTTCTTGATTTCTGATAAAAATCTTCTTAACTCCTTAACTTCTGGGAACGTGTTCTTCACTTGTGAAAAAATTCGTATCTTTGTAGATTGAATAATTTAGCACATTTTCTATATGCAACAAGTGAAAGCGAAAAAGGCTTTGGGCCAGCATTTTCTCACCGACTTGTCGGTGGCGCAGCGCATTGCCGACACCGTGAGCGAATATAAGGGGTCGCCTGTGCTTGAGGTGGGTCCCGGTATGGGCGTGCTGACGCAGTTTTTGCTGCAAGCCGGTCACGACCTTACCGTGGTGGAACTCGACACTGAGAGCGTGGACTACCTGAATGCCGTATATCCCGACGAATTGCGCGACCGCATTGTGTCGGCAGACTTTCTGAAACTCGACCTGAAGCAGACGCTTGGCGATGGCAAGATGGTGATTATCGGCAACTACCCCTACAACATCTCATCGCAGATTTTCTTCAAGGTGCTCGACTATAAGGACCAAGTGGTGTGCTGCAGCGGTATGCTACAGCGAGAGGTGGCGCAACGCATTGCGGCGGGTCCGGGCAGCAAGACCTACGGCATTCTGTCGGTGCTGCTGCAAGCGTGGTACGACATTGAATACCTGTTCACCGTAGATGAGAATGTGTTTAACCCTCCACCAAAGGTAAAGTCGGGCGTGATTAAGTTGGTGCGCAACAATGTCACCGACCTCGGTTGCGACGAGCGCCTGTTTAAGACGGTGGTGAAAACCTCCTTCGGTATGCGCCGCAAGATGCTTCGCAGTTCGCTCAAGAGCATGTTTCCGCAGGGCAGCCCGGTGCTTGCCACCGACCTGTTCCGTATGCGCCCCGAACAACTCAGCGTACAGCAGTTTGTGGACCTCACCAATATGGTGGCGGCAGAGAGAAGCAACGACGAACAAACCAAATAACAAAATATTATATATACAGACATGAATAAAGTATTGATTATCGGATGCGGTGGCGTTGGCACCGTGGCGGCTTACAAGTGCGCCCAGTACCCTGAAGTGTTTCACGAAATAGTGATTGCCTCACGCCGTAAAGAGAAATGCGACGAGGTGGCCAAGGCCATCGGCGCGCCTAACATCACTACCGACCAGGTGGATGCCGACGATGTGCAACAACTGGTGGCTTTGCTGAAGAAGCACCAGCCTCAACTGGTGGTGAACTTGGCTCTCCCTTACCAAGACCTCACCATTATGGACGCTTGCTTGGAATGTGGCGTGAACTACCTCGACACCGCCAACTACGAGCCACGCGACGAGGCTCACTTTGAGTACAGTTGGCAATGGGCTTACCGTGAGCGCTTCGAAAAGGCTGGCCTCTGCGCCATCCTCGGCTGCGGTTTCGACCCAGGCGTGAGTGGCATCTACACTGCCTACGCGGCCAAGCACCACTTCAAGGAAATGCACACCCTCGACATCGTGGACTGCAACGCCGGTAACCACGGCAAGGCATTTGCCACCAACTTCAACCCAGAAATCAACATTCGCGAAATCACCCAAAAGGGCCGCTACTACGAAGACGGCAAGTGGATTCAGACTGGTGCGCTCGAAGTGCACAAGCCTCTCACTTACCCTGAAATCGGCCCTCGCGAAAGCTACTTGATGTATCACGAAGAACTCGAATCGCTCGTGCTCAACTTCCCAACCATCAAGCGCGCCCGCTTCTGGATGACTTTCGGTCAAGAATATCTCACCCACTTGCGCGTGATTCAAAACATCGGCATGGCTCGCATCGACCCTGTGATGTACAATGGCGTGGAAATCATTCCTCTCCAGTTCCTCAAGGCTGTGCTGCCTAATCCAAAGGAATTGGGCGAAAACTACACTGGTCAAACCTCTATCGGCTGCCGCATCAGCGGTATCGGTAAGGACGGCAAACCGCTCACTTACTACATCTACAACAACTGCGACCACCACAAGGCTTACGAGGAAACCGGTATGCAAGCCGTGAGTTACACCACCGGCGTGCCTGCAATGACAGGTGCCATGATGTTCTTCAAGGGCTTGTGGAACAAGCCAGGCGTGCACAACGTGGAAGAATTTGACCCAGATCCATTCTTGAAGCAAGTGGCAGAATCAGGTCTGCCTTGGCACGAAATCCTCAACGGCGACTTGGAGTTGTAGGATTGTTGGAGTCAACGAGTCAACAAGTCAACAGGTCAACGAGTTTTTTCGAATTTTCGAGATTTCGAGATTTCGAGATTTCGAGATTTCGAGGGCTTTGACTTAGCAAAATAAAAATTAAAACGGTGAAGCTTTTTGGGCTTCACCGTTATTTATTTTATCACATTTCTTGGCCTGGCTCTATTGGCTCGGCTGCTGGTGGGGTGGCTGCTGGAGGGGTTTCGGTTGGGGTTTCGCCACCTTCGCCTTCGGTGGTGATGTCGGCATCGTCGATGACGAATGTGGTGTCGGGCTCGTCATATCTTTCCACCTCCACTTCAGCACACTCTAATGTGCTGCTTGGCATACTCAATCCCACATATTTCGCACTCACGAGCGGACGGAGCTTGCTGTCGCCCCACACCTTCTGGAAGAAGCGGCCGCAGATGGGCAATGCCGTGCGGCTGCCCTGACCTTGCGCACCCGATGTGAAGTGTATGCAGCGGTATTCGCCGCCAACCCACACGCCAGCCACAAGGTTGGGCGAGGTGCCCACAAACCAAGCATCGCTGTAGTTGTTGCTCGTACCGGTTTTTCCGCCGAAGTCGGTGGTGTTCATATAGCTGTCCACATAGTCGGTAAGCGGTTGCGAAGTGCCGCCACCGTCGGTCAAGCCGAAGCCCAGCATCTTCTGCATAAAGTAGGCGGCGCGTGCCGAAATTGCGGCATTGGCATCCACCTCATCTTCATAGTTGTATATCGTTTCTTCGGTGCCGTCGGGGTTGGTTTTCACGATGCGAGTCACCAACACAGGGTCGATGTGCTTGCCATAGTTTGCCACGGTGCCATATCCGTTCACCAGTTCGAGCAAGTTCACGTCCATAGAGCCGAGGCACATGGCAGGCTTGTCTTCGTTGGCTTTGTCGGGGCGCAGTGGCGACTTGATGCCCATCACCTCAGCGGTGGCGCGCACATTGTCGAAGCCAACGCGTTTGCCCACACGCACAGCCACAATGTTGACGCTGCGTGCGAACGCCTCGCGGAAACTCATCTGTCCGCCTGTGCAGCGACCGTTGGCGTTGCGTGGCGAGTAGTCTTCCATCTCGCCTTTGCTCTCGTTATACACGTCCCAGTGGAACACCTCGTCGAGTTCGGTGTCGCATGGCGTGAGTCCCTGCTCCATGGCAGCGGAATATACAAAGAGTTTGAATGTGGAGCCGCACTGTCGGCTTGATGTCACCTTGTCGTACTGCCATGTCTTGTAGTCGATATCGCCCACCCAAGCCTTCACGAAGCCGTTGCGAGGGTCCATCGCCACAAGTCCGGCGTGCATGAAGTGGAGCATGTATGCCACCGAGTCCATTGGTGAGATGTTCATCATCTTCGATGCTGCCACCACCTTTCCGCCTTCTTTGCGGTATTCAAACATGCGCATTTCGCGCGGAGTGTTCATATAGTGCCTGATGGAGTCGGCATTGTTGGGGAAGCGTGATTCGAGCACCTTGTAATAAGGAGTCTTTTTCGCCACGCTTTCCACGAAGCCCGGCACCTCGTTGCCTTCTTCGTCCACCCAGCATGGGTCGCTGCCCCATCTGCCGTTGAAGCGCTGCTGAATTTCGTACATCTTCTCCAGCACAGCCTCCTCGGCATAGGTCTGCATACGGCTGTCGAGGGTGGTGTAAATCTTCAAACCGTCGGTATAGAAGTTCACATTGTTTTTCTCGCGCCATTCCTTCAACTGCTCGTTGCTGTCGATGGCGTTGCGGAAATATTGCGCACGTCCGCTGGCAGCGTTCTCCACGGTGAAGTGCAGCGGCGTGGGCTCGTCTTTCATGCGGTTGTAGGCGGCATGGTCGAGGTGGCCGTGAATCACCATATTGTAGAGCACCACATTGCGGCGCGCCATGCTTCGCTTAGGATTCTTCTTGGGATTGTAACTCGAAGTGGCTTTCAGCAAGCCCACGAGCGTGGCACTCTGGTCAACCGAGAGGCTATCGGGGGTGGTGTTGTAATAGGTGCGTGCGGCGGTTTTGATACCGAATGCGCCATTGCCGAAGTCCACTGTGTTGGCATACATGGTGATGATCTCGTCTTTCGAAAATTGCGTCTCAATCACCAGCGCCAACAGAATTTCCTTGGTTTTCATAATCAAGATGCCCAAGCCCGGAATCTTGCCCAGCAAACCGGTGGAATACTCGGTGCGCACCTTGAACATGTTTTTTACCAACTGCTGCGTGATGGTGGAAGCACCACGGGCGCGCTGATGCACGATAAAGTCTTTAGCAGCACCGCCCAAGCCCTTGAAGTCCACGCCGCAGTGGTCGTGGAAGCGCTCGTCCTCGGTGTCGATAAGTGCCTGGAAAAACAGTGGCGACACTTCTTCGAACTTCACCGGCGTACGGTTTTCGTCGAAGAATTTGCACAGCAGTTGCCCATCGGCACTGTAAACGTAAGATGCGTTGTTGGTCTTTGGGTTCATGATGCTGCTGATAGATGGCGACTTGCCAAACAGCCACATAAAGTTGAAAAACACCATCAGTGAATAGATCACGACAAACACCACAAACGATGCTATCGCCGAGACAGTTTTCACATACCACGGACGACCAACGTAAATACTCTTATACCATTGCCAAAACGAACGAATCCCTCGCCCGATTGAGCGCAACAAATGCCCCACTTTTGTAAGGAAGCCCTCTTTGTTAGATGCCATTCTTATGCATATTATTAAATAACAGTGCAAATGTAATAATTTCCTCCATAGTAAAAACACCTTTTAACACTAAATAGAGTTAAACAAGCAAGAAAAATCAAGGAACCAAGGGCACAGTTGCCCCAAACATTCCGCAAAACTTCGCCAAAATCGCATATTTTTGTTGATTTTGGCGAAGTTTTGCGGAAAAGCGATGGCTAATCAAAGAGGGAATCTAAGGTTACTTCCAAATTTACGCAACCAGAATGCACATTTCGCTTCACACCCATCGTTGTCACCATCACCAATAATATGGAGTGGCTTTTAATATGCTGTGCAGATTCCCGAAAAGCAGATATTTTATCCAGTAGAGCCTGTTTATAATCGGCATTTATGGCAAACACGTTTTCTGAGAATTTGATTTCACACAAATAGTCGGTTCGCTCGCCATGCCATTCTATCACCAAATCAATCTGCGAACCGTCGCCATCATCTGTCATTCCTCTCCAATTATACATGCCTGTGACGGTGCCTATCCTCAAAGCGTCTTGAAGTTGCCGAATATGTTGGCTTACAAGTATCTCGAAAGTGAGCCCTGCCCACGCGAAGAATTGTGGTGACCGTTGAAGAGCGCCCCAGCCAGTAGTGGGAGTTTTATGCTTGTGCATGTAGTTCAGATAGAACAACGAGAAGAAATCCACAAGTTTATACACCATCACTTTACGTTTGCCACCAAGTCGGGGATAGGTGGTGATGATACCCGACTGTTGCAAATTGTCAAGCATGGTGGATAGACCGCCACCACTCGTGGTGTGCACGGCGTCTGCTATTTCTTTTCTGGTCATACCGTATTTGTGTTTGCCCAATTCCACAACGATGTCAACATACTTTTCCGAAGAAGAAAACAAACCCATATACACATCCTCAAACTCTTGCTTGATTTGAGGATTTTTGAAAAATATTTGGTCGATATTCTCTGCGAGGGTTCTATCGTTGCGGAGCAAGTCCATATAATAAGGGATGCCGCCAAGTGCCATATACGCTAAAGCAATTTCATATCGGGAAAAATGGAAATCTCTGTCCTTGTAATATTGTTCACATTCTCCCAGGGTGAAAGGGTGAAGTTGCATCTTCATCGTGAGCCTACTATACAGGCCTCCGTATTCCCGAATCACATTATCGAGCATCCAACTGGTGGCAGAACCACACACCACAAGTATGATGTTGCGCTGCTTGCAAGCCCATGAGTTCCAGAAAAATCCCAATTCCGCAATTAATTCCGACGACTGTGGACCAGCCAACCAAGGCAATTCGTCGAGGAAAACCACTTTTCGCCTTTTCCCGCAGTTTTCTAATAGTTGTCGCAGTAGTCTGAACGCCTCTCTCCATGAATTTGGCATAGGCGTTTCTACAGACATGCCATACTGTAAAAGGCTTTCATAAAAGTGGGCTAACTGCTCTTGGCGACACCTAAGATCCGAGCGTTCCTCCTTTTTGAAATATACACCCACGGCAGAAAATGCCATTTTCTCACCATAGACCTCGTCAATCAAATACGACTTGCCCACGCGTCGGCGGCCATATATTGCCAAAAATTCAGATTTGTTTGAAGAATATAGACGTTCCAACTCTTCAATTTCTTTTTGTCTGCCAATGAGGTTATACTTTGCCATACTTATTTTCCTTTTAAATCATGTAAGCCTCACAAAGATACAAATAAAACGCATCAATCCAATCAAAACTTCGCCAAAATCATCAAAAATATACGATTTTGGCGAAGTTTTGCGAAAATTGGGTTTAGCCAGCGTCGCTGGGCTATGGTAGGGACGTGATACTTCACGTCCGCCTAAATCGTTGTGTATTAATCGTTTGATGTGGACGCGAATTATCGAAAGTGCTGAAAAAGTTGAAAAGAGGGATTTTGGGGCCGTTGGAAACGGCATATTATGGTTAACTCCATGCAAGCTCGCTTGCGAGCGCAGCTTGGAGACAAGACCGAATATAGTGGCGAGCGTCGGAGACGGTCGGTCGTGGTAGCATCAATAGTCTTGACCATAACCGACCCTCTACGAGGCTCATACCCTCTTTTGTGCAATCTCCAAGCTGCGCTCATTCGCTCCTGCGGAGCTTCATTCGCTTGCATGGAGTTAACCATAATCAGCCGTTTCCAACGGCTACAAGCCTCCAGAAAATCTTTACTTCATCCACTATTTTATAGTTTTTCAGTGCTTTCGAAGTATCGCGTCCCTACCAGGCAAAATCGTTTGAGAGATTTGATACAACCTCCTTCCAAGAAATTTTTTACCATCAGGGGTTTTTTCGCCGTGAAACGGCGAGCGGTTTTTATCCTTGGGGCAAAGCGCACAATCCCTCCGCCAAATGCGAAGCATTCCACTTTGCCCCAAGGCTGTTTTTTATGTTTTTGTTTTTGATTCCACCCACGATTCGGCAACAATGCATAATCTATCCCCAGTAATTTTCCACTGAGCCGTGTTTTCCACTAAGGAGTGGGAGGTGAGGTGCAAAAAAATGCCACCCTTCGGAGTGAGGGGTGGCATTTGGTATGTGTGTGTGAAACCTCGAGTGGGGGTTAGATGTGGAATTTTTCTTTGATTTGGTCCACGTAGTCGAGTTTTTCCCAAGTGAAGAGTTCCACGTCGAGGTTAAATTCTTTGCGCTCGTACTTCGAGGCGAAGTGCTTGGTTACCACCTTTGGCTTGCGGCCCATGTGTCCGTAGGCTGCGGTTTCCTCGTAGATAGGCTGGCGCAACTTCAGGCGTTGCTCAATGGCGAATGGGGTGAGTGGGAACAGTTCTTTGAGTTTTTCAGCGATTTCGGCATCGCTTTCCTTCACCTTGCTTGTGCCGTAGGTGTCAACGAAGAAGTTCACAGGTTCGGCTTGACCGATGGCGTAACTGATTTGTACGAGCATTTCATCGGCGATGCCTGCTGCCACGGCATTCTTTGCAATGTGGCGTGCGGCGTAGGCGGCACTGCGGTCCACCTTGCTGGGGTCTTTGCCTGAGAATGCGCCACCACCGTGTGCGCCACGGCCTCCGTAGGTGTCAACGATGATTTTACGGCCAGTAAGACCAGTGTCGCCGTGAGGGCCACCAATCACGAATTTGCCAGTAGGGTTGACGAGCAAAATCAACTTGTCGTCGAACAGTGCTTTAGTGGCTTCGGGCAGGTCGGCAAGGAGCGCAGGGAGCAGCACATTTTTCACATCATTGTAGATGCGGTCGTGCATTTGCTTGTCGGCTTCCTCTTGTGTGATGCCTTCCTTCATTGGATTGACGAAATCATCGTGCTGGGTGCTGATTACAATGGTGTGGATGCGCACAGGCTTATGGGTTTCGCCATCGTATTCCACAGTCACCTGGCTCTTGGCGTCGGGACGGAGGTAAGGAATCACATGGCCTTTGCGGAGTTTTGCGAGTTTGATGAGCAGCAAGTGCGCCAAGTCGAGCGTGAGGGGCAGATAACTTGGGGTTTCGGTACAAGCGTAGCCAAACATCATGCCTTGGTCGCCCGCGCCTTGCGCTTCTTTTTCGCTGCGGTCCACGCCGCGGTTGATGTCGCCCGACTGCTCGTGAATGGCAGTGAGCACACCGCATGAGTCGGCGTCGAACATGTATTCGCTCTTGTGATAGCCAATCTTTTTGATGGTGCGTCGTGCCACTTCGGGAAGGTCGATGTAGGCCTGCGACTTCACTTCGCCGGCAAGCACCACCTGACCGGTGGTCACGAGGGTTTCACAAGCCACTTTCGATTCAGGGTCGAAAGCGAGAAATTGGTCAAGAATAGCGTCGCTAATCTGGTCGGCAACCTTGTCGGGATGCCCTTCGGAAACTGATTCCGATGTGAATAAGTAATTCATTTTTTCCATCATTTAATGGTGGAAAAAACGCTAATTGGGCTGTGAATATAGAGGGATTTATTCGCAGTTTTAGCATTTTTTCAAGTGGTTGCAAGCAGCCAAATTTTTCCACCTTGGTTAATATATTTTTAAATTGCGGTGCAAAGTTACGCCATTTCCCCAAATTTACCAAGAAAATCTCCCACCACTCGCCAATTTTGCCCAACTTGCTCCGTTTTTTTGCCTATATTTGCAGAAAAATGAACAATATGAATATCAGGCAACGCATCAACGCATCAATTCTTCGTCAGCCCAAACTTTGGCTGTGGTGGACCACCGCCGCCGTGGCGCTTTACCTTTCGCTGGGCGTGGTGTTCGGCTTCGATGTGTGCGACAATGGGCAGTATATGACCATGTATGCCAACATCTTCACCGCTCCCGACACCGTGGGCTACCACTTTATGTACTATCTGAGTGGCATTGTGGGTGGCGTGGTGCTGTGGGCGCTCCCCTCGATGGGGTTGCTGGGTATGCGCTTGTTTGGTTTGCTCTGCCTGGTGGCGTGTATGCTCACCGTGTGGCGAATCCTCAAGCTCCATATTTCGCCCTCTGCCATCGTGTTGGGCAATGCGCTGTCGATGGTGGCGTTTGTGGCGCTTCCGGTCACTTTCTGCTACGATATTCTTTCCATTATGCTCTACCTTTTGGCGATTGAACAGTTGCTGAAACGCCAGCCGCTGACGGTGCTCTTGGGCGGCTGTTTGCTCGGTATAAACGCATTCTCTCGCACTCCCAATGTGCTGGGCTTCGTGTTTGCCCTCACCCCTCTGCTCATGGCGTGGTGCAATGGCGAGTCGGTGGCGAAAGGTGTGCGCCGCACCGCCGTCGCTGTGTTGGGCGTGATTGTTGGCGTAGGTGCTGTGCTGATGCTGATGTGGGCATTGGGGCATTTACACATTTTCTTCGACAACCTTGCCACACTGCGCCACATAGCCAGCGACGGCTCTGGCGAATCGTCGCACAACATGGGCTCGCTTATCGCGCAGCAGTTTAGTTTCTATTGTATTGAGTTTACCACTTGGCTGAAACTCGCCTCCGTCATCTGCATCTACACCATTCTGCGTCAGCGTATCGCCTCGCCATTGGTGCGGGTGGTGATGCTCGGTTGCGCCCTTGCCGTGTCGGTGTGGATGATGTGGAGAATGCAACTCTTGCAACCCATCTGGGCACTTTGCGCCGTTGGTTGCCTCACGGTCATCGTCAATCGCCGCGACGCTGTGCGCGCCTTGGGTGTTGTCGCCTTTTTGTTGATGCTCATCTTCCCGATGGGCTCCGACAGCGCATTCAATAGCGGCTCCATCATCACTATGCTTGCTGCACCCATTGCCATAGCCGTGTGCATTCGCCATACGCAAATGTTCCGCACCGCCTACTTCATCGTGGCGTTTGCCCTCGTGTGCGTAGCGAAGATGGCTACCAATGGGGCGTATTTCGACGGAGGCAGACTGTGGGAAAAGACAGCCACCATTGAAAACTCACGCGCCGCTGGCATACTCACCACGCCGGAGCGAGCAGCCATTATCAACGAGGTGCTCGCTGGTATCAAACCATGGGTGCACCCTGGCGACACGATGCTCGTGTACGGCAGTATGCCCATGCTCAACTACCTCACCGACACCCGACCAGCCATGGACTGCTGTTGGCCTGAATTGCTCAGCAGCGCCCTGCTCACCGAGCGCCTCAACAATGTGAAGACCCTCCCAATAGTGCTTCGCCAAAAATTCGTGTCAATCGGCACCGAGTTCACCGTGCCCACCGACAGTATGCTCCACACCTACGGCGCAGCGCAAAGCGCATTCTGCATCGACACAAAAATCGCCGCCCTCAACCACTTCCTCGCCACCCATCCCTACTGCGTCGCCTACGACACCCCCCACTTCACCCTCTACCTACCGAAGTAAAAGTCAACGAGTCAACGAGTTTTTGTCTGACGAGTCTGACAGGTCTGACAAGTCTGACTGTGGCTGACGAGGCTGGCAAGAACACCTATTAAATCCATTTAAATCCTATTTACACCAATTTTCGTTTTTAAGGGTGTTTTTCTTTGTTTGGAGAAAGGTGGTGGTGCTGAGATGATGAGAGCGCAAATATACTTTACGAGTTTATATAAAACGTCGGTGATAAAAAATGCGCTAATCAACATCGCCTCAAAGTGCGATATGCACCATAAATGCTTTTTTCTGGCGTTGTTTTGGGGTGAGATGTGTGTGTATTAAAAGCGTGGTTCAGACCATTGGAACCAGAGCTCTGGACTCTCTTTAATGTTGGCTTCCAATAATCTTACAAATTCATCTGTATATGCGTATGGGTTTGTTGCCAAGTCGGTAGGATTTAATTCTTTGAATTCCACTTCGTAATATCCTCGTTTAGGACGTCGGATATGTGCATACACAAAAGCCATATTAAATTTTCTTCCAATTCTCTCCGAACCGGTTACAACCTCAAAATCCTTATTAAACAAGGTTGTCACGTGTATGTCGTCACTTAATGTGTCGTAGTCTGCTAATGTTCCGAATAAATAACCTTTTTTTGATGATTTTCCCAAGTCCATTTCATTCTTAAGATTGAACAATGTCTTGATTGGAGAACTGGTAGGGATGCATATAGCTCCATATTTTTCTCTGTTTCGTTGTATCCATTTCGCTATTTTTCCTTTTTGTTTTGTGTTCCCCAAGTATAATTGACACATCCCATATTCTTTTGTGTGCAGTGGTAGAGATATAAGGAGTTCAAAATTCAGCATGTGCCCACCATAGCATAGTATAAATTTGTGGTTTTGAAACTTTTCATAGAGTAATTCCAAATTCGTGAATTTACAGTGTTTTTTTATTTGATGTTCGCAGTAGATGGTCTTTTTAAAATACTCGATTATGAAATCCATATTTCCTTCAACGCATTTGGTCGCTATTTTTTTTATTTCAGCATTTCCCTTGTTAGGAAAAGCTCTTCTGAGATTCCTCTTCAATGTTTCAATTTCAGAAATATGCCAAACATTGACAATGAACCATGAATGTATCGTTGAAATTCTGTATAATATTATAGTTGGGGTAATCAGTATTGCCCCAACTATAATAATTGCAATAAAAATTATAATAATTGCAATAATAGTTTTCACTATTTTCTTGAACATCTTTTTCAATAGCGATAGCAGAATTTAGAAGTAATGCATCCTCAATTATTCATCATCACCGAACAATTTAAAAATAAATGCCAAGCCAAGTAGTGTTAAGAAACTTTTCGTGCTGCACCACAGCCTTTTGAAAGGGAGGCAGAGGATTTCGCGTAAGCAACTCCCTCCAGATTTAGATTTCGCTTTTGAACGCTCTTTTTTTGCGTCATCATCGTCTGATTTGGCAAACCTTCCTAATTTGTGCTTTTTATTATACCACTCATTTTATCTTCTATACCGCGACCTACAGGTTCAATTTTATAAGACATGGTTTTTTTAAAAATTAGTTATAGTGCTCCCCGTTTTTGCAGGGTTGTTAGTTAATCAGTTAATAGTTTCACTATTTGTCAGACGCACGTCACCATGCTACTGCGTCTGAATTAAATGCTATTTTTGTTACTTTTCTTTATTGCCAAACTTTACCTCCTTTTTTATGCGGTTATGCCATATTTTATCGCCGGCAGTAGCACGCCAAGCGACTGGCGTGGACAACGATAGTTGTAGGGTCTTATGTTTTCATCCACACCATACCATTCATAACTGCTCAATACTTTTTGTGTATTAACAGGAACGACATGCAGATCATTCCTCCTAAATTATTTAATCGGATTAAAATGAATTTAATGGGTGTTCCCATTCCCCCTTTCGTAGCAAGTAGTTTTGCAGAAGTCGATGAGTGCTATTATCTTGATTTCTGAGCTCTGATTTTTGATGGTTTGAGGGATTATTTTTCGCCGTAGAGGAGGTCGCCGGCGTCGCCGAGGCCGGGTACGATGTAACTGTGGGAGTTGAGAATGTGGTCGATGTCGCCTGCCCAAATGGTGGCTTTAATGCCTTCGGGGAGGGTTTTCTTTACGTATTCAATGGCTTGGTCGGTGGCGATGATCACTGCGATGTGGATGTGCTTAGGTGTGCCTTTTTGCAGAAAGCCTTTGATTGCCACCTCCATAGAACTGCCTGTGGCAAGCATTGGGTCGGCTATCACGAGCACTTTGTCTTCAATGCTTGGACTTGCCAGATATTCGGTGTGAATCTCAAATTCGTCGCTGTCGTTGATATACTGGCGGTAGGCTGATATGAAGGCGTTGTCGGCATCGTCGAAGTAGCTGAGCATACCTTCGTGCAGAGGGAGTCCGGCACGGAAAATAGAGCCAAGCACCACCTTGTCGGCGATGTTGCGGGTGTTTGCCACATCGAGTGGTGTGTCGGTCTTGCAGTCGGTATAATTCAGACGCTTTGAAATCTCATAAGCCATGATTTGGCCGATGCGCTTCACGTTGGTGCGGAAGCGAAGGCGGTCGGTTTGAATATTCTTGTCGCGGAGTTCGAGCATGTAGCGGCTCACCAGCGAGTCGTGCTCACACAGATTGATAATTTCCATATTTAGTTGTTTTGGGTTTTTTCGTTTTGCCTACAAAATTACAATAAATAAATGAATATTCCTCCCTCACACACCGAGAAAACCCCTTATTTCAAGTTGCTAAGTGCATAGAGAGGAATGATTCGCACAAAGCGCTCGGCTTGGTCGGCTGCCGAGTCGTAGTAATAAATCTGCCCGAAATTTTCCAAATAAGTGCGGACGCCGTCATGAATCTGGTGCTTTTTTGCTAAAATCCAAACCAAAAAACGGCGAAAATTTGACAAAATCCAAACCAAAAGCTAAAATCCAAACCAAAAAACGGCGAAAATTTGACAAAATCCAAACCGAAAGCTGAAATCCAAACCGAAAATCCAAATTGCTCGCACTGGCGTGGGGATTATTTGCCGGTGATGATGGATTTGATGTCGTTGAGTTTGTTGAGAGCCTCCATTGGGGTGAGGTTGTTGATGTCGAGGTGGAGAATCTGGTCGCGGATTTGGCTGAGCACAGGGTCGTCGAGTTGGAAGAACGACATCTGATAGCCACTGCGCTTCGAGCCCACATCGCCGAGGTCTTTTGTCGCCACTTGCTCGTTGCGGTTGTTGGCTTCGAGTTGTGCCAACACCTCATCGGCACGGTCAACGATGCTGCGAGGCATACCTGCGAGTTTCGCCACATGAATACCGAAACTGTGCTCGCTGCCGCCCTTTTCGAGTTTGCGCACAAACACCACCTTGCCATCGATTTCCTTCACGCTCACATTGTAGTTGCGAATGCGGCGGAACGATTTTTCCATCTCGTTCAACTCGTGGTAGTGGGTGGCGAAAAGCGTTTTGGCATGGGCGCGACCCTCGTGAATGTATTCCACGATGCTCCAGGCAATGGAAATGCCGTCGTAGGTGGATGTGCCACGGCCCAACTCATCAAACAGCACAAGGCTGCGCTCGCTCAGGTTGTTGAGGATTGATGCCGCCTCGGTCATTTCCACCATAAACGTGGATTCGCCAAGCGAAATGTTGTCGCTGGCACCCACACGGGTGAAAATCTTGTCAACCAACCCGATGTGCGCCGATTCGGCAGGCACATAGCAGCCGATTTGCGCCATCAGCGTGATAAGTGCGGTTTGGCGCAGCAAAGCCGATTTACCAGCCATGTTAGGGCCAGTGATAATCATGATTTGCTGGTCATCGTTGCCCAAATGTATGTCGTTGGGCACATAACATTCGCCCGGAGGCAACTGCTTCTCAATCACAGGGTGACGGCCCTGCTTGATGTCGATGTCGAGACTCTCGTCAATCACAGGGCGATTATATTTGTTGTCGATGGCGGCGCGCGTGAAAGCGCAAAGGCAGTCGAGCTGCGCAATGAGCTGCGAGTCGGTCTGAATGGCAGGAATGTAGTCGGTGACAGCCGCCACGAGTTCGCCAAACAAACGGTTCTCGATAATCAGAATCTTCTCCTCCGCACCGAGAATCTTCTCCTCGTAGTCCTTCAGTTCTTGGGTGATGTAACGCTCGGCATTGACCAGCGTTTGCTTGCGCACCCATTCTGCAGGCACCTTATCCTTGTGGGAGTTGCGCACCTCGATGTAGTAGCCAAACACATTGTTGTAGGCGATTTTCAGGCTTGGAATGCCTGTGCGATCGCTTTCTTCCTTCTGCAATCGCATCAGGTAGTCCTTGCTCGACACCGAGATTTCGCGCAGTTCGTCGAGTTGCGGGTCAACGCCCGGCTTAATCACATTACCGCGGTTCACCTGGTTTGGCGCATCGGGGTTCACCTCCTCGTTGATGCGGTCGCGAATGAGTTGGCAAAGGTTGATGCGGTCGCCAAAACTGCGCAACACATCGTTGTCGCTCCGTTCGCACAATCGCTTAATCGGCTCCAAGGCTTGCAGCGCGCACTTGAGTTGCACCAGTTCGCGAGGCGTGATGCGGCCCACAGCCACCTTCGAAATCAGGCGCTCGATGTCGCCCACCAGTTCCAGCTGCTGCTTCACCAGTTCACGGCCTTCCACATCCTTGAAGAAGTATTCCACCACGTCGAGGCGGCGGTTGATGGCCTTCACGTCCTTCAGCGGGAACAGCACCCATCGGTGGAGCATACGCGCGCCCATAGGCGAAAGCGTGCGGTCGATTACCGACAGCAGACTCTTGCCATCTTCCGCCATCGGAGCCACGAGTTCGAGGTTACGGACGGTAAACTTGTCGAGGCGCACAAAGCGGTCGGCTTCGATGCGTCCGAGCGTGGTGATATGCTTGATTTGCGTGTGCTGGGTGAGGTCGAGGTAATGGAGAATGGCACCTGCCGCCTTCACGCCTTCGGTCATGCCCTCCACGCCAAAACCTTTGAGGTTCTGCGTCTGGAAGTGGCGGAGCAGTCGGTCGGTGGTGCTTTCCTCGCTCATCATCCAGTCGTCGAGTTCAAATGTTAGCACGCGAGTGTTGAACAGGTCGGCAAACTTGCTGCGGCAACTGCGCTCAATCAGCACCTCCTTTGGAGCAAAATTGCCGAGCAGTTTTTCCACATACTCAGCCGCACCTTCCGCCGCGAGAAATTCGCCAGTGGAAATGTCGAGAAACGCCACGCCCACCGTCTTTTTCCCAAAGCATACCGCTGCCAAGAAATTGTTCTCCTTTCGGTCGAGGATTGTGCTGGCGGTGACCACACCCGGAGTCACCAGTTCGGTGATGCCACGCTTCACCAGTTTCTTGGTGAGTTTCGGGTCTTCGAGTTGGTCGCAGATAGCCACACGCTTGCCAGCGCGCACCAGTTTGGGCAAATAGGTGTCGAGAGCGTGGTGTGGGAACCCCGCCATTTCAGTGCCGCTACCTGCGCCGTTGCTGCGTCGGGTGAGCGTAATGCCCAAAATTTCGCTTGCTATGATGGCATCTTCGCCGTATGTTTCGTAGAAGTCGCCCACGCGATAAAGCAGCACCGCATCGGGGTGCTTCGCCTTCATCTCGTAGAAGTGCTTCATCATTGGAGTCAATTCTTTACTCTTTGCCATAATCTACAAAATTACAAAAAAGAAATCAGAAATCAGAGGTTAGAGGTTAGAAATTGGAAATTAGATTTTTTAGGAGCCACGACAGCCCCTTCGGACCACATTGGGCATAAACGATGGACAGATTCTGTGGGATTTTTCGGTTCTGTGGATAAATACTGGGGGGACTGAAACAAAAACATAAAAAACAGCCTTTTGGCGATGCCAGTGCTTCGC
>OGPL01001983.1_pt1 | contig 16627 bp, 15 predicted proteins | sample 1552901 | NCBI WGS metagenome assembly OGPL01 (sample SAMEA2580244, study PRJEB22360) | human gut metagenome | biome: human gut; feature: human-associated habitat; material: faeces | place: Denmark | collected 2008/2010 | reverse complement strand
ACCCTCTGTTTTTGTGCCCTCTCGTTTGAGTGCTTGTCTATTATATCACGGAAAACGACATTTGTCAACGTTTTTTTCAAAGTAAATTTACATAAAACTTACTCGTCAATTCACGCTTTTAAAGGCACTTTACACAATCGGCCGTAAAAAGCTGTCTATATATTCTATTTACTGCATTTTTCTGCTATTTAATGTATTTTATCGGCTTTTTACCGCTGTCTTTTTCGGATACCTTCCGGTAAGGATTCTCTCCCTTATGTATACCAGCGTATCCTCCTCGCCGCATCTTTTCAGCATTATCAGCATCTTCCCAAGAAGCTCCATAGTTTCCGGGTGCATCATATAGTGTTTTCTGTTCTTGTTGAAATATTCAAACGGCATACTGTCGTTATAATTCTCTTTATAATATGTCTTACAAGCCGCCACTCTGTCGCAGAACATCTCCACAACATACTTTACAGGCATCTTCATTCCCTGCATCGCAGAACCCGGTTCCTGTCCGTAATCTATCCAGTATTCAAAGTGATGCCTGTTCCTTCCCTTATGGTGAAGCCACGCCTCGCTTTTTCCCGTCACACGTCTTTCGGTCGTATTCGGGCTTTTATCCCCCGTGTAAAATACCACGCCGCTTATGAATTCCTTCGGCGAGTATTTTGACAGATCATGCATAAGCCCTTGCTTATAAAGACCGACCTTGAAGCACAGCCTCATTACTTCCATCTTGTGATGATTGATAGTGCTTAAATGCCCCTTGAAGTTTTCCTTAATGTCCATGCTTATCCTTCTTTCGTTCTTTCGAGATACTTTCTCCAGTTATCAATATATCTTGTTTTAAAGCTGACGCTTGTTATTTCTTTGTATGGAATTTTGGTTTCTTCCTGCCATTTTCCGTCTGCGTCAAACTCTCTCATCGTCAGTTTATTCTTCCCCGCCTTTAAGATTATCCCTATATGGAATATCTCTTCATTTTCATTCTCGACTATCGCCCATTCACCGCACTCACAGAGCGAATTGAATATGCTCTGCCACGAGCTTATATCAATTTGGGGAGCCTTGATTTGCCCTGCAACCCCGTTCAGTCTGTTTATCTCTTCACAGACATCATTCTTGATTTCCGCTTTTTGCAGTTCGTCAATTTTACGGATCGTATACCCGTTAAGTTCAAAGTCGTTTTCTTCCTGTCCGAGTACAAATTTGTCGTTGAAATCATTGATATAGTAATACCAATAGCTTTTGTCATATTCGTAAAAGCATCTGCATATATGCCTGTTTCGAGCGCACTCTCTAATCACCGATATTTTCTTACTGCGTTTCATATTTTCCTCCAAAAAACAACTGCCGCATATATAACACGGCAGTTTCATATTTACAAAAGCCGTCAGCCTTATTCTATCACAGCCGACCTTTAATTTCAAGTCCGAAAGTCATTATCGGTGTTCCGTCAATTGTTACACGCTCACCTTCTCCCCCTCTTTTTCATCGTATTCTTTATCCTCCGCCGCTTTATCCGGCTTTTTATCCGGCTCTTCACCGCCGTGCTTATCCTTTTTCTTCTTTTCGTCTATATGCGACTGGTCGCTGACAACAAGAATATCACCCTGCTTTATTACAGTGCTTCCGTTAGGTACGACCATATCGCCGTTTCTCTTTATCATTATAATAAGAAGCGTAGTCGGCAGGTTAAGTTCCTTTATAGTCTTTCCCTTCCATAAATGCTTTGGTCCTATCTCGTATTCCTTGAGCAATATATTTCCGCTGTCCCTGTATGACGGAATGCTGAGTATAACATCATCTCCGGCATTTATCACCGTATCGCCTTTCGGCACGATAGTGCTGTCACCGTGTTTTATCATAAGCACAAGCGAATCGTCGGGAAAATCTATCTCGCTTATCTTGTGTCCGTTCCAGATGTGAGTATCCGATACGAATATACGCATCATATTGAACTGTGGAGTTTCGTCCTGATAGTCGTTGAACGTCTTTAATACACTGCTTTCGTTATCAATAAGTTTAAGCCCCGTTGCGACCTTCGGCAGTAACGTTCCCTGAAATGCAACGGAGATAAGGCAGACGCACACTACTATATTGAACAGATTGCTGTCCGTGTAAACATCGCTCACCGTAGCCATTATTGCGAAAACGATGGACGATGCGCCTCTCAGACCCGACCACGCTATAAACAGCCTGTCAGCCCATGTATACCCCTTTGAGCATATCGCAAATACCGCAGCAGGACGTGATATAAAGGTCATCACCGCAAATATTGCAAGTGCCGGAAGTATTATGCCCGGTAGCTGTGAAGGATTCGACAGCAATCCCAGCAGGAAGAACAGCATTATCTGGCTCAGCCCCGTTATTCCATCGAAGAAATGTACAAGCTGCGCCTTATTCTCTCCTATGTTGCTGTTACCGATGATGATACCCGCTATGTATACGCTGAGGTATCCGTTGCCACCGAGCAGTATCGGTGCGGAATATGCCGCAAATATCATCGCCATCATGAAAATTATGTCAAAGCTGTTTTTCGACAGCTTCACCTTTTTCATTACAAACACTGCGGCAAGTCCCATTGCAAAGCCGAACGCAACACCGAGGACTATCTGCAGCACCGCAAGAAGACCAAGCTGTGAAATATCATCACCTGCCATTATCGCAAGCGCAATGACCGTCAGCATATAAGAAAACGGGTCGTTAGAACCGCTCTCGATTTCCAGCAGTGAAGCCAGACCGCCACGCAGGTTCAACTGCTTTGAACGAAGTATCGAGAACACCGATGCCGCATCGGTAGACGAAATAACCGCACCGATAAGAAAGCTCTCTTTTATATCAAATCCTATCAGGAAATGACAGCCTGCCGTAGTAATAAGCGCCGTAACTATCGTACCGAGCGAGGATAAAAGTCCCGCACGCAAAGCAACAGGTTTTGCCGCTTTCCAGTTGGCAGAAAAACCGCCGCAGAACATTATAAATATAAGACATACCGTACACACCTGCTCGCTGAGCTGATAGTTATCAAACGGTATCTTCAGAATACCGTCCGAGCCGCATATCATACCAAGCGCCAGAAATATAAGCAGGCTCGGTACGCCTATCCTTGCCGACAGCTTATTGCCTACAATGCAGACAATGATGATTGCCGAAAAAAAGAGCATTACAAATTCCATCGTTCACCGTTCCTTCTGTTCAAATATTTTCTCTGTTTAACTGTTTTAAAAAAATAAGCTGCCAATGTGATTTGAAAGTCACCATTGACAGCCGATTTTTTACTATTCTTAAAGGCGTCAGCCGCTGAATGCGACGTCTTTATTTGCCTGCAAGCTTAGCGATTATTTCAGCCGCCTCATCAATACCGCAGGTAGCCGTATTGATGCACAGATCGTAATTCAGCGATTCGCCCCAGTTACGTTCCGTATAATACTTGTAGTGTCTGCGCCTTGCCTTATCCTTCTGTCTGATAATCGAAAGCGCCTCGTCCTTGCTTATATTGTCATGCTCACAGATACGTCCGCATCTGAAATCATCCGTAGAATGCACGAAAACATCAAATGTACTGTACTGCTCCCTCAGCACATAATCCGCACAGCGACCGACTATAACGCACTGACCTTTATCCGCAAGAGCCTTGATAACTCTGCACTCCGCCGAGAAAAGCTGGTCGGTAAGCGGCTGTGTGTACATACCGTTTATCGCAAGATTGTAAAGAAAACTGGTCGTTGTTGTCTGCTCCGCACGTTCTATGTATTTGGGATCAAATCCGCTTTCCTTTGCGGTAACATCAATTATCGTCCTGTCGTAATACGGGATTGAAAGCGCTTTTGCGACCTTTCTGCCGATCTCGCTTCCTCCGCTTCCGTACTGTCTTGAAATAGTGATTATTTTTCCCATAATCATTCCTCCGTTTGTGCTTTATTCTTATGCCTGCTGTACCTGTGCCGAGGATTCATCCTGTTTGTCATACATTTTCGATATGACATTCTTATAGATCCTGCGCATAAGGAGTATCGCAACAATAAGTCCTAACAAATCGCTTACAGGGAGCGACCACCATATGCAGTCAACCCCTCCGATAATGCCGAACAGCCACGCAAAAGGCAGTGTCGGCACAATAAGCCTTACTATAAATACTATCATGCTGTAAAAGCCGTTTCCGAGCGCCTGGAAGCCCGAGCTTAACACTATCGACACTCCGGCAAACACAAACGATACGCTGAATATTCTGAGCGCCGTTTCACCGAGCCTTATCATATCGTCAGTCGGAGCGAACATTCCCAGTAACTGCACCGGTATAAGCTGGAACAGCAGCAGTCCGACTATCATTATCGCAACCGAGCAGATAACACCCAGCTTCAGCGTATCCGTTATACGCTTTGGCTTTCCTGCCCCGTAGTTATAGGCTATGATAGGAACTATTCCGTTATTCATACCGAACACAGGCATATACACGAAGCTCTGCAGCTTGAAGTATACGCCGAATACCGTAGCCGCCGCAGGCTCATACGCTTTCAGTATTATATTCATACCAAACGTCAGCACCGAAACCAGCGCACTCATTATAATAGAAGGTATTCCAACAGCATATATCGTCTTTATCGTACCAAGATTCAGTCTGAATTTTCTGAATACAAGCCTTAATTCTTTGTTGTGGAAGTGGTGCAGTAAAAATCCTACCGCCGCCGCTATTATCTGACCTGTTACAGTGGCGATTGCCGCACCCGTAACGCCCATTGCGGGTATTCCGAGAAAATCAACACCGAAAATAAACACAGGATCAAGCACTATGTTTATAACCGCACCGAGTATCTGCGACACCATCGAAAGCAGTGTCTTGCCTGTCGCCTGCAATATACGCTCGCCGTATATCTGGAAGAATAATCCGAGCGAGCCGCAGCATACGATTGACAGATATTCAACACCATATCCAGCTATGATTTCGGAATGTGTCTGTATCGAAAAAAATGCAGGTATCGCCGTAAGCCCTACTATTAAAAATATAACATAGTTCAAAGCGGTAAGAATAAGCGCATGAGTTGCCGCAAGACCTGCCTCATAAGGCTTCTTCTGTCCGAGATAGCGTGATACAAGCGCATTCATGCCGACGCCAAGCCCCGTCTGAAACGCTATCATAAGGCTCTGCATCGGAAACGCCATACCTACAGCGGTCAGTGCGTCCGGGTTTATCTGTGCCACAAATACGCTGTCAACAAGGTTATACATTGCCTGGATAAGCATTGATATAACTATAGGAAGCGACATTGTAACAAGCAGCTTATTTACAGGCATTACGCCCATCTTGTTTTCTTTTGTCTGTTCCAATTTTCTTTTCTTTCCTTTATTCTTCTCTTTATTTCTTTTAATTTAGTATACCATAAATCCACGCATTTTGCAAGCCGCATACACAAAAATCGTCCGTAAAATCTTATTGACCCCACCGCCTTATTGTGATACAATAGCAGTATATAAGCTTAGAAAGGAGAAGAATATGAACGATATAAAAGCCGTGCTGTTCGACCTTGACGGCACTCTGCTCGACTCGATGTACGTCTGGCAGTACGTTGACGAGGAATTTCTGCGCAGACGTGGCATAACTCCGCCCGATGATTACGGCAGGCAATGCAGCCACCGCTCTTTTTACGAAACAGCATTGTACACAATAGATCTTTTCAATCTTCCCGAAACGCCTGAACAGCTTATGCAGGAATGGACAGATCTCGCCATAGACGAATACCGCCACAACGTAAAACTAAAACCCTTCGCTCATGAAACGGTTGAGCTTGCTCTGAAAAACGGCTACAAGACCGCCGTCTGCACCTCACAGACCCCCGAGCTTTACACCCCTGTGCTTCATCACACAGGACTGTGGGGAATGTTTGAAACGATAAGCTCCGCCGCCGTTTTCGGCAAAGGTAAACAGTACCCCGACATATATCTCGATACTGCAAAAACGCTCGGCGTACCGCCCGAAAACTGCATTATGCTCGATGACGTATCCGCTTCTCTCAAAGCCGCAAGGCAGGCAGGTATGATGACAATCGGCATAATCGAGCCTCTTAGCTCACAAAGCCCGGAAGAAATGGAGCTTTACAGCGATAAGCTTGTGAAACAGCTTGATAAAGACATATTCACATTCTGACGGAGGCAAAAATGAACACAAACATAATCAGAAAGCACTTTTTCTTCAAAGGCAGAGTTCAGGGTGTCGGCTTTCGCTACCGGGCACAGAATGTCGCCTCGCTCTACAGCGTAACAGGCTGGGTAAAAAATCTCTACGACGGCTCGGTCGAAATGGAGGCTCAAGGCACTGAGGAAGACATTGACAAAGTAGTACAGACCCTTCAGGACAGCCGCTACATCGTGATAAACGATATGTACGTTGCCGACCGTCAGCCCGACCCCCACGAAACCTTATTCCGCATAAAAGACGAATACTGACAAAACGATCCCTCCTGCGTGATAATGCAGGAGGGATCAGTTATATATTGTTGCCTGTTTTAAGAAATTCAGTTTTCGTCATCGTCCGGGTCGTCATCCACATATTCGGGTTCTTCCCCGTTTTCAGCGTTTTCCTCTTCCTCAGACGGTTCTTCGTCCTTCGCCGTTTCCTCGTGTTCAACAAGTTCCTCGTCGATTGTAAAGCCGCATACCATCTCGTCAAGCAGATTTGCCTGTACCGAAAGCTCCTGTGCAGAAGCCGCACATTCCTCGCTTGTAGCGGAGTTCGTCTGTACTACCGAAGAAATCTGATCAACGCCGGCATTGATCTGCTCTATAGCCTCAGCCTGCTCTGCGCAAGCCGTTGAGATTTCGCCTACCAGCTTTGTGGTGGCGGTTGTCGTATTGACGATTTCTGTCAGTGTCTGTGCCGTCTTGTTTGCAATCATCGTTCCGTTTTCAACAGCCTTAATCGAGTTCTTGATAAGTTCTGTCGTTGTGCTTGCCGCCTCAGCAACCTTGCCCGCAAGATTTCTTACCTCGTCCGCAACAACAGCAAATCCCTTTCCTGCGTCACCCGCTCTTGCCGCCTCTACCGCCGCATTAAGCGCAAGTATATTCGTCTGGAACGAAATATCGTCTATCGTTCTTATTATCTTTTCGATTTCGCCGGATGTTTCTCCGATTTCCTGCATAGCCCCAAGCAGACCGTTCATCTGTTCGTTGCCCGATTCAACGAGCTTTGTAGCCTGAGCCGAATTCTCAGCGGCGTTTTCCGCTCTCGCTGCGTTACGGTTGACCTTTTCCGCAACCTCGGTAAGCGATGCCGAAAGTTCCTCGACCGATGCCGCCTGCTTTGCCGCACCGCCCGAAAGACTGCCTGCCGCAGATGCCACCTGCTCAGAGCCTGTAGCAACACGCTGACCTGCCTTGCTTATTTTGTCCATCGTCTTATTAAGCGAGATCATTATAGATTCGTATGACTGCCTGATAGGCGCAAAGTCACCGAGATAAACATCAGCCGGCTTATATGTAAGATCGCCGTTTCCGAGCGTTCTTAGCATAGTGTCGATGTCGGATATGATTTCGTTTATATTCTTGCTGATAAGGTTCGTGCTTTCGCTCAGCTGAGATATTTCCTTGTCAATTTTCTTGCCGAAGTCAAGCTCCTGCTGGTGCAGATCGCCGTGCGATAACGTAACGATTCTGTCCGAGCACTGCTTTACGGGCGAAATTATCTTTTTCACTATCGTTATTATAAGCAGTACCGACAGCGCAAAGCATACGACCGTTACAATCATGCCGATAACAACAGAATTATAAATGCTCTGCGTATGCTCAGACGGTGTCGCAATCATTATACAGCTCCAGCCCTCCGCATTGCTTATAGGCGCATAGCTGACATATTTTGAAACGCCGTCAAGCGTAACCTCTCCGAATCCCGATTCACCCGCAATTGCCGATGAAACGCAATCAGCCATAGCCTGATATGAGCCGTCCTGCGAAGCAAGACTGATATAATTCATCTGCTGCGGTATCAGTTCCGAGTCCGGATGTGCGATTATATTTCCCTTAGCGTCAACCACCATCGCATAGCCGGTATCGCCGATTGAAATCTGACCGATAACATTCGAGAATACATTCACGTCAACTGTTATACGAAGCACTGCTCTCAGCAGCCTATTTATATCGTTTGAAATTATAGGCACGGTAACGTCCATAACGACCTTACCCGTCTTTTCATAGTAATAAGGCTCACCGACAACCGCTTTATTGGTTTCTATTACCTCACGATATGCGGGATCGTCCGACCAGTTGAGAGAGTCGTCATTAAGCCCCTTACCGTCCCTGTCCGTCATATCGACCTTGACATACATAGAATTATCTCTTGCGACAGAAATACACTTCGAGCGTATCGCAGATACATCTGCAACGTCAGAAAAATCGGCGTCGGCAGAAATCTGCTTTATTGCGTTTACAACAGATTCAAGCTGATTTGAAATAGTATTCGATGCGGTATGCACTACCTCGTCCATCTCATTCACAAGCGCCTGCTTAAGATATGTATTGCTCAGCAGTATATTGATTATGCAGACAAGCATAAGCGAACCGCCGACAGCAAGACACATCCACCTGAATATTCTGCCGGTAAGAGATTTCCCTTTCTTATGTGTATTTTCAACGTTCTCCGGAACCATTTCAGCCCCGTCATATACATTCTTGTTCTTCTTCATTCCGCTACCTCACACAAAGGATAAACAATACGGTTTTTGACCGTCTTTATATAGGTTTATCTTATCATATTGTGCAACTAAAGTCAAATTTAAATCACGTTTTCACATCATTTTCAACAAAACCGCCAAATAATTATAGAATTTTTTGTGGAAATAAATAAATACAAAGTAAATTATATACCGATTTTACGATATTATCATTTCACCGTCCCACTACCCACAGCCATCTCAAAAGTACCGCCCTTACGCCCGGACCACCCTCCCAAAACCGTACTATCCTCTTGCCTCGCACCGCCACACTTGCCTCCCTTGTCAAAGGGAGGTGGATTGACGGCAAGGCACAAACTGTTGCTTTGTTTCTTTCTGCTTGCGATATACCCACCCTTTTTATATTGCAAACTTTTCTGCCGTCAAGACGAAGGGATTGTTCCCCATCCGCACCATCAATTAGATTTTCCGCACTATCCCACTCGCTTTTCGTACTGCAATCGTCTGTGTGCTTATATGGTTTTGCATTTGCACTATCCCACTCGCTTTTCATACTGCAATCGTCTGTGTGCTTATATGGTTTTGCATTTGCACTATCCCACTCGCTTTTCATACTGCAATCGTCTGTGTGCTTATTGGTTGTGCATTTGCACTATCCCACTCGCTTTTCGTAGGGTGAGGGTCTGTGTGTGCTTTATTTGTTTCGCATCCTTGCGAAACTTTGGGCACACACGCTAAGGCATCCTTGCCTTGCTTGCCCCTCCCGTTGCACCAATCCTTGTTGTTTTCGCTAATCTTTGCAAAAGAACACTTATCATTTGCCTCTTTATGAACGCTCTGTTGGCTTTGCGTCCGTGCCTCGTCAGCCATTAGTGCCGTTGCATCTGTGCATCGACAGCCATTTGTGCCGTTGCATCGTGCAACGGCTTTGTGTGGCTGTCTTTATGCATCCTTGCATAACGACTAAGTGTGGCTGACTTTAAGCGTCCATTCTTAAAGCCTTTGGGCGTTCATTTCAGGCATCCTTGCCTTGCTTGCCCCGCCCGTTGCATCGTAGTTATTGATTTTCTGAGTGTTTTTAATCTGTTAAGCGTCAAAGATTAATTGCGGTTACGTTTTACATTATAATTCTATTAACTTGTTTTCGATAATTGCAGTGATGTTTCGGGAGGGGCAAGCCCGCTCCCCTACAAACTCCCCCAACACAAAAAATCCGCCATTAGAGTAAACAGCGAATTCTTTATATTCAATTCTCAGCACTCGTCAAAATGGTGTCCGGTAGTAAAGCAATAATGTTTTAACAGCACCCACAGCAACCCGCCGTGACCGCCTTTTCCGCACTATCCCTCGAAAATTGCCAACACCCTTGCCTCCCTTGTCAAAGGTGAGGTGCTGTCGCCCGAAAAAATTCGGGCGACTACCGGAGGGATTGCCGTACTACCATCCCTCGCCCCGTACCAAACTCTCCCCAAACACAAAAATCCGCCATTTGCGTTAAACAGCGGATTCTTTATATTCAATTCTCAGCACTCGTCAAAATGTTGTCCGGTAGTAAAGTAATAATGCTTTAACAGCGCCCACGTCACCTCACCGTGACCGCCTTTTCCGCACAATCCCTCGAAAAGCACTATCACTCTTGCCATATGAACGCTCTGTTGGTTTCGCATCCTTGCGAAACTCTGGGCGTTCAACTTCGGGCATCCATGCCCGTCCCTTGTCAAAGGTGAGGTGCTGTCGCCCGAAAAAATTCGGGCGACTACCGGAGGGATTGTACTCCGTCAGCACAATTATTTTAATAGGCATAATCTGAATCGGCACATTGCCGCAAAAAAGCGGCCACAGCATATCACTGTAACCGCTTTTATTGATTATTGCTTTGTGTAACCCCGCCGTTTTGCCGTCCTTAAAAGATATATAGCGTTGTTAAAGGCGGAACTTGAAGCGGCACATTGCCGCCTTACTTTAAGATAGGTGCAAATCTGATACGGATATTCGGCATCTTCGTGATAGTCGAATAAGTGTTCAGCATCCAGTCCTCACTGCCGTCATTTACGTTCTCACCGCTTGCAGGAGGCGCAAATATCTTGAGCGTCATGTCAGCTTCACCGTCAAGAGGCTTTTCAAAGAATGCCGACATGAAATCTATCGTCTTTGCGTGAGGTGCCTTGTAGAACCACTTGCCGTTTATCTCCATCATAAGATTAAGCTCTGCGTCCTCGTCCTCAAATGTGATTTCGCAGAATGTGGGGTTCTTTTCAAAGTGCAGAGGTATCTCGATACCCTCAGCGTCCTCAGAACCGCCCCAACGTAATTTTACAGGGAACTGTGCGTCACCCTCGCTTTTCATTTCAGGATAGAAATATTCGTCGTGAATAATTTCCTTGTAGGTCTGCATTACCGGCTGCTCAATACCGCAGTCAGCATTGTTCGGATCCTCAATTTCAAGTCCCAGTCTGCCTCTGTCACGGAACTGATAGAATGTAAAGCCGTTGAACCAGCCCTGATCCTTGTCGTTCTTGAGCATATCGCAGAATTCCTTTACCATTTCAGCCTGATCGTAAGGTCCAGTTACATCACCGTCAGCGTTGAATTCGCTCATTACCATAGGCTTCTTTTCTCCGCCGCAAAGCTCTCTGTAACGCTTTTCCGACAGCTTAGTAAGATTATATGTATCAGCTACCTTGCTTCTGCTAAAAGAGTTTCCGCCCTCGTCCGCAACGTCAAAAGGCCAGCCCCAGTGAAGAGCCATGTACTTGTCAACAGACCATATATCCGTTGCTCTTACAGCGTCGGCAAATTCCTTTTCCATCTCGATTTCTCCGCCCTTTTCGGGATGCTCCACACCGCCGATACAGAGAATAGTCTGTACGTTGGGCGCAAACTTCTTTATTACCTCACGGGCGTGGATATAGAAATCAGCCACCTGCTGATATGTTGCACGCTTTGTAAACGAGAACCAGTTACCTGTAGCCTCGTGGTTGATTCTCAGCTGCATACGGCCGAATGTCGAAAGCTCCTTGCCTATCTGTTCAAGATGCTCGTCCGTAACATTCGGATCTATCGTCATTGTAAGTATAACGTCCTGTCCGTGACGTCTTACATCACGCATACAGGTGAAAGGCTCGTCGTCGGTTGTTCCGCCGATACCGCCCTTATATGTAAAATAGTCGTCATAGGGATAATCCCACTGGAATGCGATCTCCTTGTCCTTGAAAGCGTTTCTCGCTCTTGCAGGCCATGTTTCGTCAAGCGGATAATAGCAATACATAAGGCTTACCGCTCTGTGAGGTCTGCCCAGCTTGTTCAGGATATAATCCTGGTTTACATACTCTCCTCTTTCACTTCCGTCGCCAAGGTCAACCGCACATTTAGCAGGACCCATGTGGATCTTCTTGATCTCGCTCATGTTAATAAACTCCTTACACAACTTTTTTCAGAAATACTGATTTTTAAGACTTATCCGTCCTTTCCGGTAATTTGTTCGTCCGCCGCTATGCACCGCTCACAGACAGCTTACCGGAATAATTTTGTGAAAACCTGCGTTTTCACCGAATAAATTGAGTATATCATAAAATGAAAACGATTTCAAGGCTTTACAAAAAAATTTTTTTGGTATATAATAAAACAGTATTGCAAAATTGAAAGGAACGGTAACCTATGTTAGAATATGATGAACTCAAAGTTGAGTTCGAGGGCTATGAGCCTGAGCTTAAAGAGCTTGCCGGCGCACTTGACCTTGATAATCTCAAAACAGAAATAACAAAGCTCGAAGAACAGAGCGCACAGCCTGATTTCTGGAACGATGTAGAAAATTCTCAGAAAATTTCTCAGAAAATAGGCGAAGATAAGAATATAGTACAGAGCTATGAAAAGCTCCGTGAAAGCTATGACGATGTAATGACAATGCTCGAGCTTGCTCAGGAAGAGGATGACGAATCTATGCTTCCCGAGATACAGGAGCTGGCAAAGCATTTCAGAACAGAGCTCGAATCGCAGAAGCTCGCTACCCTTCTCTCAGGCGAATTTGACCATAATAATGCGATTCTCACATTCCACGCAGGCGCAGGCGGTACTGAAGCTCAGGACTGGGTCGAGATGCTTTACCGTATGTACAACCACTGGGCAGAACAGCACGGTATGAAGGTAACCGTACTCGACTACCTTGACGGTGAAGAAGCAGGTATAAAGAGCGCCAGCATACTGGTTGAGGGCAGAAACGCTTACGGCTATCTGAAGAGCGAAAACGGCGTACACAGACTTGTCCGTGTATCTCCCTTTGACAGCTCCGGACGCCGCCACACCAGCTTTGCTTCCGTTGAAGTAATGCCTGAAATCAATGAAGATATTGACATTGAGATAAGCGAAGACGAAATTAAGATGGACGTTTACCGTGCAAGCGGTGCAGGCGGTCAGAAGGTCAACAAAACATCCTCCGCTGTTCGTATCACGCATATCCCCACAGGCATCGTGTGTGCCTGCCAGACAGAGCGTTCACAGCATCAGAACAGAGAATATGCTATGCGTATGCTGAAGTCAAAGCTGCTTGAAATCAAGGAAAGAGAACACCTCGACAAGATTTCCGACATCAAGGGCGAACAGCTTCAGATCGCATGGGGCGCACAGATACGCTCCTATGTATTCATGCCCTACACAATGGTAAAGGATCACCGCACAGGCTACGAAATGGGCAACATCGGCGCAGTTATGGACGGCGACCTTGACGGCTTTATAAACGCTTATTTAAAGGCACTCAGCTTAGGACAGATATAATGAAAAAGAACGACATCGTTGAAATTGAGATAACGGCTCTTTCAAGCGAATGTTCCGGTATAGGCAAGAAGGACGGCATGGTTATTTTCGTGCCGTTTTCTGCTATAGGGGACAAGCTTGAAGTAAAGATACTGAAAGTAAACAAAACCTACTGCTACGGCAAGATAGAGAGGATCATCACCCCCTCTCCAGACAGGGTCACTCCCGACTGCCCCGTTTACACTAAGTGCGGCGGATGTTCTCTGCGGCATATTAGCTACGAGGCTCAACTCAGAGCCAAAGAGCAGTTCGTAAAGGACGCTTTCACCAGAATAGGCGGTCTTTCGCCCGAATTTTTGCCGATAATCCGCAACACCAATATAAACGGCTACCGCAACAAGCTACAGATACCCATAGGCACCGATAAGGACGGAAATCTTATCGCAGGCTTCTATGCCTTCCACTCGCACAGAATAGTTCCTTGCGAAAAGTGCCTTTTACAGCCCGACATTTTTTCGAAAATCACTGCCGACTTTCTGAAAATTTCAACCGGGCTTAATCTGACCGCTTACGATGAATCTACACATAAAGGTATATTACGTCATCTATATTTAAGAAAAGGCTATTATAGCGGAGAAATATGTCTTTGTATAGTAGTAGCAAAAAATGTTCCGGAAATTAAAATTCTGTCGGACAGACTTCTTGAAAAATATCCCGAGATAGTAAGTTCTGTAATCGATGTAAATAACAGGGATACTAACGTAATTTTAGGCGATGAAGAGATAGTATTGACATCAAAAAACTACATTTGTGACATCATGTGCAAAAACGCCGTAAACATAGCTCCGAAGGCGTTTTATCAGGTTAATACTCCCTGTGCGGAACAGCTTTATTCATCAGCCTGTGATTTTGCTGAGCCGAAGGGCAAAACGGTGCTTGATTTGTACTGCGGAGCAGGCACGATCGGGCTTTCAATGGCACGCACGGCAAAGAAGATAATCGGCGTCGAAATAGTCCCCGAGGCAATCGAAAACGCAAAGCATAATGCCCTCGCAAACGGCATAACAAACTGCGAGTTCATCTGTGCCGATGCCGCCGAAGCCGCACGGATACTGCATTCACGCAATCTCCGCCCCGACGTGATAATGGTAGACCCTCCCCGCAAGGGCTGCGGCAGGGACGCCTGCGAGCAGATAGCCGCCTTCTCCGCCCCCCGCATCGTCATGGTCTCCTGCAACGCCGCCACCGCCGCCCGTGACTGCGCCTGTTTCGCCGAGCTCGGCTACTCCACCGACAAGTGCGTAGCAGTCGATATGTTCAGCGGCACAAACCACGTTGAGTGCGTGGTGCTCCTTACAAAATCATGAAATAATTACATCAGAACCCTTCCGGTCAAAAGTGATATGCACCCCAAAAGTGTCTAACTTTTGGGGTGCATATCAGTCTGCGGCGGTTTATTTACTGTCATATTTACACAAAGATAAGCATCCGTTTACCTCTTTGAATCCGACTTTGCTGTACAGTTTATATGAAATGCTGTTTCTTTTTGTTTCTAAAGAAAACACGGCATTTTCAAACAGATTGAAAAATTTGTTCATCATAACAGCTCCATAGCCTTTATTTTGACATTCAGGTGCAATGGCAACCGTATCAATTTTGATATTCCTTGATAATATTCCGGGAATCTCACAGGCTGTCAGTAATCCGAGTATAACATCTTTTTCAATCAACGTATACATAAAACAATTTTCTGTTTTTGTAAACCGTTCAAGATACTCCGCAACCGCTTTGCTGTACAAATCTCCGATCGGCCCTTTTTTGTCGAAAGCGTCAAGATATATATGTGTACAATCGTAAATAGCGTTTTGCCTTGCCGTAACCGGTTCTGCCATCAAATCTCCCTTTCATAACATAATAAGATATATTTATTGTAAACAGGCAAAAATCTTTTGTCAAGAAACATCTTTTGCATCATAGCCTTATTGACAAATCTCTGCCCCCGTACTATAATCAAAGTAAATAAACGGCAATTCTTGATTATAAGCAAGCCGCAATACAGGAGGATGAAAAAATGGCTAAAAGCAAGTATGCAGGCACACAGACCGAAAAGAATCTTCAGGAAGCGTTTGCCGGAGAATCTCAGGCAAGAAACAAGTATACATATTTTGCATCCGTAGCGAAAAAAGAGGGCTATGAGCAGATGTCCGCCCTTTTCATGAAAACTGCGGATAACGAAAAGGAACACGCTAAGATGTGGTTCAAGGAGCTTGCAGGAATAGGCGATACAAAAGCAAACCTTGAGGCTGCCGCAGACGGCGAAAACTACGAATGGACAGATATGTACGAAAACTTTGCCAAGACAGCCGAGGAAGAGGGATTTCCTGAACTTGCCGCTAAGTTCAGGGCGGTAGGCGAGATTGAAAAGCACCACGAGGAAAGATACCGTGCGCTGTTAAAGAACATAGAAACCGCACAGGTATTTGAAAAAAGTGAGGTCAAGGTATGGGAGTGCCGCAACTGCGGTCATATCGTAGTAGGCGAGAAAGCACCGGAAGTTTGTCCGGTATGCGCGCATCCGCAGGCTTATTTCGAGGTTCATGCGGAGAATTACTAAATTTCGGAAACGACGAGGCGCCAGCTGGGGGTGCTGCCGATTCCTTATTGTGTATAAAAAAGGAAGATGCATCATATAAAAGATACGAAAATTAAGCAGGATGTTTTGGATCGGTTCATATGAGATCGTCTTTTTTATCATTCGCACCAGATGTTTCGGAGGAACAATGCCGGGTAGAACATTGGATTGACACAGGAAATGCGCCAGGAACAGTAAAAATGACGCCGGAAGAAATTGAAAATTTGAATGCACGGATTTTACGGACATCTGGAACGGAAATGCATGATTTGAAAAATGAAGCCTTTGCCAAAGAAGAGAGAGTTGTTTATGATAAATGGTGTGGAAATTTCTTATCATTTGGGATACAGGGGATAAATTGGACTGTGCGTGATGCTCAAAATTGCGTGAATAAAAATGTTCATATCAAATATGGAATCGCGACTTCACAGGGGTTGATCAAACAGTTTCCGATGGAGACTTTTTTAGCCGATGAGGAGGATCCATCCGATCCGGAGTGGGATGAGGCAGCACTTTGTCTCTGTATGGTCGGGGAACCGCTTTTGATTTTGGGTTCGGTGCAGGAGGAGAGTTATCTGTATGTCCAGAATGAATG
>OGPL01001978.1_pt1 | contig 16659 bp, 10 predicted proteins | sample 1552901 | NCBI WGS metagenome assembly OGPL01 (sample SAMEA2580244, study PRJEB22360) | human gut metagenome | biome: human gut; feature: human-associated habitat; material: faeces | place: Denmark | collected 2008/2010 | reverse complement strand
CACAGTTGCCGTCCGCGGGCTTTGGTGGTGCCGGGGGGCCCGCCGTAACACTCAGCACGACGGATAAAGGCGTCGTAGTAGTGTACCTCGCTGCGCTCCATGGCGGGCAGGTCGGCGGTGTCGCCCGTCAGCTGCATCAGCGCAGCCTCAGCGGCCAAGCACCAGGCGCTGCCCAGGGAATCGTATTCCAACCCTGCGCCCGTTTGCTCCGACAGGGTAAACGGGTACTCGCCGTCGCCGTTGCGTGCCGCCGCCAGCCGTGGCACCACGCCCTGCACAAAGGCGAGCCAGTCGGGGTGGTCGATGCCGCGGGCAGCTTCGAGCCGATAGGCCTTTAGGATATAATAAAGCGTCTGTCCGACCAGATAGCCGGAATGCCCGCCCGTGTACATGCCGTCGAACCACCAGCCCCGACAGCTCCAGCCGTTTTCGGCGTCCCAGGTCTCGTTGGGCAGGCCGCAGCGCGGGTCCAAAGAGTTCTGCACAATATTGTCGATGCAGGCAAGAGCCGCAGCGCGGATCGTCTTATCCCCCAGGCGGTGCGCCGCCTGCAGGCAGGGCACGGCGGCGGACAGGCCGTTGGTCCAGCTGATGGAGAAGATCTTGTTCTGCTCATAGCTGCCGTCCGAGCGCTCTTTGGTGATGCCGACATAGTTTTTATCGTCGGGCAGCCAAGCGTCGCGGGTAACGGCCCCGGCCAGCAGCTCTGCCGCGTGGGAGGGGGTCGTGCCGGGGCGCGGCGGCGTGTGCCACAGCCCATAGACGGCCTCCAGCGCCGCGTACAGCGTGCGCTCGCCATCCACTGCGACAAAATCATAGAGGTACAGCGGGAAGGCAACGCTCTCCCCCGCCGCCAGCGTCAAGCAGTTTTCACCCATCGGGGCGCGGGGCTTGATGTTGTGGGACTGCACAAACAGCCAGGGCGCGTTTTCGTACCCCAGCGTGTAGCCGACACTGCCCGTGTCCAGCGAGCAGGTAAAGCCTGCAAACTGTGCGAACGTCCCCGCCCTGCCGGGCTGCCAGGGTTGCAGCACGCCGTTTTGGCGCACGAAATATGGCGCAGCCGAGAGCCCATACCACCGTCCGCCGTCCAGCAGGAAGGCTGCGGGGTGGCTGAGGCGATCAGCGCGGACCATCCACCAAGGCGATGCGGGAAACTCCGGTGTACCTGCCCGCAGCCTTGGGTAGCGGTTGTCAACGCGGATCGGGGCCTCGCCGCGATTGCGGCCATAGAGGAATCCGGGCAAGAAAAAGCGCGGTGCATCGTGAGCAACGCAGTGTTCCAGCTTAACAACGCCGCGCCATGGGGCGGCGGCGTTGTTGGTCAGCGTCACCTGCCAGACCGCCGGATCGGCCAAAGTCGAAACGCCGTGGTCATAGGCAAAGTCCAGCGTCAGCGGCGTTTCAGCCAGCGGGCGGTAGTCCTCATCGTCCGCCGACCGGGCCGTGCAGACAAATTGCATCATCATAGGATTCTCCTTTTTTACTATATCAGAACGCCTTACAGCGGCCAAATGCGGTATCGGCCGCTGAGGGCCAGCAGGGCAAAGAAGTACAGGCAGTTGTCGTAATAACGGCGTGCGTCGATCTCCGCCTGCGCATAGCCCTGCTCCGCAAAAACGTTGCGATAGTGTGTGGGCAGGGTAACTGCTGCCATAAATCGGCCCCTTTCGTTGTTCGGTTTTGGCTCAATATAGCAGGTTGCGGCGGCAAAATCAAGGGGGTACCGGGCTCGATTTTCAACAGGGCAACATAAATACAGCACCCCTGCATTCCACTTATTGCAAGAAAAGCCCCGTCGTTTTCGGGACTTTCGGCTTTTGCAATGCTTATTTTGTGCTATTTTTCAGGCTGTGCAAATTTTGGCGATGCCGAACAAGCGCAGCAGGTAGGAAAAATTCGCGGCACATTATGCATCATTTATCCATAATGATGACACGAAAGTTACAATTCGTTTCTCGAATCGCACAAAAACTGTGTTTTTCTTTCTAGCACATTGCACAAAAAACAATCAACAAGCCTGTAAAAACAGCAGATATTGATAAGATACATAGCAAAAAATGAGAAGCGTGCATTTTCGGAATGCGGTATAATAACGGCAGATGATATGTTTGGCCTGTGATGAGCTCACCAAACATAAGACACAGACAATTCAGAAAAGAGTGAAGCAAACGGTGTTGGACAAGATCGCACCCAAGGACCCAACGGCCAAACGCCCGGGATTTTATGTGCTGCTGGACAAGCCGGTCGGCGGCCTGCCGAGCAATGACGGCGTAGGCCGCCACCCCGTTTATATCAATGGTGACCGCCTTGTAACTTTCGCCAAGATGGTCGGAGGCATTGACGATGAGAACATTCTGGAAATGCTCCGCACGGCCAAGGGCTTCCGCAAGCTCGTGCACGGCGTCGGCGTCAGCATCGTCGGCGACCTGCCCGACAAGGTCGTGACCTTCACCCTCGGCTTCTCCGGGGAACTGGGCAGCAGCGGCGGCCTACGGCTTCCCGGGGGACGGGGGCGGCGGCGGCAGCCGCAACAGCATGAAGATTACCACCGATGGCACCGAGCACATCATGGTCATGGATGAGCAGCAGTGGTCCGACAGCGACGAGACGCCGCAGGAGTTTCTGTTCGAGCTCGTCAAACCGAAGGACATCGCCACGGCCACCGTCAAGCTCTACTTGAACGACGGCTACACAGTCCCCGAGGTTGACCCCGACCCGCCCGTGGCTTTCGATACGCCCGCCTACGGCGAGATGATCGCCCGCAGCTGCCTGAGCACCGGCAACAACATCCGTATCAAGCGTGTGTTGCAGCAGCTCCGCGATGGCAAGCCCACGACGATCGCCTTCCTGGGCGGCTCCATCACACAGGGCGCGGGTGCGGTTCCCTCGCAGGAAATGTGCTACGCGCGCAAGACCTATGAGGCCATCTGCGAAAGGTACACACCCGACCACGGCGCACATGTCCGCTACATCAAAGCGGGCGTTGGCGGCACGCCCTGCCAGCTCGGCATCATCCGCTATGACCGCGACATCACCCGCGACGGTGCGGTGCAGCCCGATCTGATCATCGTCGAGTTCGCCGTCAACGACGAGGCTGACGAGACGAAGGGCCTGATGCACGAGAGCCTGATCCAAAAGATCTGGTCAGCCCCCAATGAGCCCGCCGTTGTGATGCTGTTCAGCGTTTTTGCCAACGACTGGAACCTGAAGGATCGCTTGGCTCCCATCGGTTGGCGGCATGAGCTGCCGATGGTCAATGTGCTGGACGCCGTCAGCCCGCAGTTCCGCGTTGGTGTCGGTGAGCGCAGCGTTATCACCCGCCGCCAGTACTTCTACGATGTGTTCCATCCCTCCAACAGCGGGCACCGCATCATGCGGGACTGCCTCATGTATATGCTGGACCGGCTGGACAAGCAGCAGGAAGGGCCTGCCCCGAAAGAGCTCGCCCCCTACTACGGTTTCGACTTTGCCGAGACGAAGCTGCTGGACCGCAGTGTGAACCCCTTTGACGCGGTCATCGACCCCGGCTGCTTCACCGAGACGGACACTGATTTACAGAGCGTGCCCTTCGACTTCGAGGATGTCAACACTCCCGAGTTCCCCCACAACTGGAAGAAGGGCGCGGGCGACAACCCGTTCACGATGGACATCACCTGCCGCAGCATCCAGCTCGTTTTTAAGGATTCGGGCAGCAAGGAGTTCGGCGCGGCAGTCGTCACGGTAGACGGCAAAGAGGTCGCGGCCTACGACCCGCGGCAGGCCGGTTGGACCCACTGCCATGCGGCCATTATCTTAAAGGAAGAAACCGCGCAGCGGCACCACATCGAAATCAAGATGCAGGAGCCGGGCACGGACAAAGTATTCACCATTTTAGGCTTCGGCGTTCTGTAAAGGACACGGAAGAACAGGAGGAAGCACTATGAAGAGAACCAAGAATCCCGCTAAAGAGGCTGAGTACCGCAAGCGTGCGGCCGACCTCGTTGCGCAGATGACCCTGCACGAGAAGGTCAGCCAGATGCTGAGCTGGGCTCCCGCGATCGAGCGTCTGGGCATCCCCGCTTACAACTGGTGGAGCGAGGGCATCCACGGTGTCGGCCGCGCGGGCACTGCCACCGTCTTCCCCCAGGCCATCGGCATGGCCGCCGCCTTTGACGAGGACATGATGGAGCAGGTCGGCAACGCCGTCGGCGTTGAGGCTCGCGGCAAGTACAATATGTGCCGCGCCCACGGCGACCGCGACATTTTCAAGGGTCTGACCGTCTGGGCCCCCAACATCAACATCTTCCGCGATCCCCGCTGGGGCCGTGGCCACGAAACTTACGGCGAGGATCCGTTCCTGACGAGCCGCCTCGGCGTTCGCTTTGTTGAGGGTATGCAGGGCGACGATCCCGATTACCTGCAGGCCGCTGCCTGCGCCAAGCATTTCGCCGTACACTCTGGCCCCGAAAGCGACCGCCACCACTTTAACGCCATCGTCTCCAAGCAGGACCTGTGGGAGACCTACCTGCCCGCATTCCGCGCACTGGTCAAGGAAGCCGGTGTCGAGGCTGTCATGGGTGCGTACAACCGCACGAATGGCGAGCCCTGCTGCGGCAGCAAGACCCTGCTAAAGGATATCCTGCGTGACAAGTGGCATTTTGACGGCCACGTTACCTCCGACTGCTGGGCCATCAAGGACTTCCATACCGGCCACATGGTCACGGACGGCCCTGTGGAGTCCGTCGCACTGGCCGTCAACAACGGCTGCGACCTGAACTGCGGCGACCTTTACGTTTACCTTGAGCAGGCCGTCGCCGAGGGCAAGCTTTCCGAAGAGAAGATCGATGAGAGCCTGACCCGCCTGTATGTGACCCGCATGCGTCTGGGTATGTTTGACGCCGAGGATCAGGTTCCTTATAATAAGGTTGGCTACGACGTTGTCGACAGCGCCGAGATGAAGGCCCTGAACCTGAAAGTCGCCGACAGCATCATGACGCTGCTGAAGAACGACGGCACGCTGCCGCTGGACAAGTCCAAGCTGCACACCGTCGGCGTCATCGGCCCCAATGCCGACAGTCGCAAGGCGCTGCTGGGCAACTATGAGGGCACTGCCTCCCGCTACACCACCGTGCTGGAGGGCATTGAAGATTACCTCGGCGACGATGTGAAAGTCCGCTACTCGCAGGGCTGCCACCTCTACGCCGACAACATCCAAGGCTTGGCCGAGTCCAACGAGCTGATGAGCGAGGTCAAGGGCGTCTGCGAGGAGAGCGATGTCGTTATCGCAGTCCTCGGTCTGGATGCCGGCCTTGAGGGTGAGGAGGGCGACCAGGGCAACCAGTTCGCCAGCGGCGACAAGCCGAACCTGAAGCTCCCCGGCCATCAGGAGGAAGTCCTGAAGGCCTGCGTTGAGAGCGGCAAGCCTGTTGTTCTGGTTCTGCTGGGCGGCAGTGCATTGGCTGTCAACTATGCAGATGAGCACGTAAACGCCATTCTCGAAGCCTGGTATCCCGGTGCCCGTGGCGGCGAGGCTGTGGCCCGCGCTCTGTTCGGTGAGACGAACCCGCAGGGCAAACTGCCTGTCACCTTCTACCACAGCGACCGTGACCTGCCGGAGTTTACCGACTACGCCATGAAGGGCCGCACCTACCGCTACATGGAGAAGGAAGCCCTTTACCCCTTCGGCTACGGCCTGTCCTACACGAAGTTCGGCTTCAAGAACGCTGCTGTCAGCGCGAATGAGGCAGACTCCAACGGCCTCGATGTGACGGTGGACGTCACGAACGAGGGTTCCGTTGCGGGCCGTGAGAGCGTGGAGGTTTACGTCAAGGCCGAGCGCGAGAACACCCCGAACGCCCAGCTGAAAGGCCTTGCCAAGGTCGAGCTGCAGCCCGGTGAGACGAAGCAGGTCAAAATTCACCTGCCGCTGGCCGCCTTCGCCCTCTGCAATGAGGAAGGCACGCCGATCGTTGAGGCAGGCAACTACAGCGTTTACGTCGGTGCTTCCCAGCCTGATGCCCGCAGCGTAGCGCTGATGGGTCAGGCCCCCGCAAAGCTGACTGTCACCCAGTCCGCAACGCAGGCCCTTGACCTGTGATTGATATTAGGAAGGAGAGACAGAACCATGCCCAAGACCGCACAAAAAGACGCTTCTGTGGCCACTGTCAAGAAGCAGGGTGCCGCGATGAAGCACATTAAAAAGTACTGGCAATGGTACGCAATGATGCTCATTCCCGTTGTGTACTACATCGTGTTCCGCTACATCCCGATGTTCGGCAACATCATTGCGTTCCGCCGCTACCGCGCCGGCAGCAGCATCTTCGGCGATGAATGGAGCGGCCTGAAGTACTTCAACCAGTTCATGAAGGATCAGAACTTCTGGCGTGCGTTCAAGAACACACTGCTGTTGAACTTCAAGTATCTGATCATCAGCTTCCCGCTGACGCTGATCTTCGCCCTGTTGCTGAACGAGGTCAAGAATGTTCACTTCAAGAAGATTGTGCAGACGATCTCCTACCTGCCCCACTTCATCTCGATGGTCATCGTTGCGGGCATGGTCCGCGAGATTCTGTCCACCAGCGGTCCCATCAACAACCTCATCACCAAGCTGGGCGGCGAGGCCATCACCTTCATCTCCCTGCCCGAGTGGTTCACGACGATCTTTGTTACCACGGGCGTATGGCAGGGCCTCGGCTGGGGCACCATCCTTTACTTGGCTGCCATGTCCGGCATCAACACCGAACTGTACGAGGCTGCTGAGCTGGACGGCGCAAACCGCTTCCAGCAGTGCCTGCACGTTACCATCCCCGCCATCCTGCCCACCATCTCCACCCTGTTGGTTCTGAACATCGGCAGCCTGTGCGGTTCCGCCGCTTTCGAGAAGGTCTTCCTGCTGTACACCCCCACGACCTATGAGACGGCCGACATCATCGCCACCTACGTCTACCGCATGGGCCTTGGCTCCGGCAACTACAGCTACGCAACGGCCGTCGGCCTGTTCCAAGGTGTTATCAACCTGGTCCTGCTCACGGTTGCCAACAAGGTCTCCTCTTGGCTGACCGGCAGCGGTTTGTGGTAATTAGGAGGATAAAATAATGGCAAAAGCAACTACTATGGGCCCCATGAAGATCAAGGAATCCGGCGGTTACCGCGTGTTCAAGGTCTTTAACGCCATCATCCTGACGCTGATCAGCGTTGCGATGCTCTACCCGTTCCTGTACTTGATCGCCCAGTCCTTCTCCTCTACGCAGGCGATCGTTGCAGGCCAAGTCGGCCTGATCCCGAAGGACTTCAACATCTCCACATATAAATACGTCGTCACCGACGGCAAGTTCATCCCCTATTACGGCAACACCGTTGTGTACTCCATCATTGGCACGGTCTGCGCTCTGCTGTTCAGCGCCCTGCTGGCCTATCCCCTTTCCAAGGCGGAGCTGTACGGCGGCAAGGCTATCAACAAGTTCATCATTTTCACGATGTACTTTAGCGGCGGCATGATCCCCAACTACATTTTGATGGTTTCCTTGGGTCTGCGCGATACCGTGGCATCCTTCATCCTGCCCGGCATGATCTCCACCTACTACGTCATCCTGATGCGTTCCTTCTTCCTCACTCTCCCCCGTGAGCTGGAAGAAGCCGGCGAGATCGACGGCCTGGACTTGTGGGGCGTGTTCTGGCGCATCGCCATCCCCCTGTCCAAGCCCATCATTGCCACCATGACACTGTTCTACGTCGTCCAGTACTGGAACGACTGGTTTGATGCTTTCCTCTACTTGGATACGACCACGAAATGGCCCGTTGCCTACTATCTGCGCCAGCTCATCAGCAGCGCTTCCGGCACAAGTGCCGATGCAGGCGACGCCATGCAGATCGCTTCCAACATCAAGTCCTGCGCCATGGTGCTGACGTCCGCTCCCATCATTTGCATCTACCCCTTCATCCAGAAGTATTTCGTGCAGGGCATGATGCTGGGTGGCGTTAAGGGCTAACGTTTTCGCGTTAGTGCTCTGCGTCCCGTTTTTCCACTGTCTTAAAACCGACGCCGACTCCGGCGCCGGATGAAAGAAAACGCCTGTTTTCCCAGGGCCTTCCGGGGAGCAGGAAAAAACGTAATGGAGGTTACGAAACATGAAAAAGCTCACATCCCTCGTGCTGGCTGCTGGCATGGTGCTGTCTCTGGCTGCCTGCGGCGGCTCCGGCAGCTCCACGGCTGCAAGCACCACCAACACCGATGGCAGCACTGCTACCACCGACACCGCTGCTGCGGACGAGTCGAACCTCGGCTATGAGTACGGCGAGCACTTCCACTCTGATGAGCCTGTCACCTACACGATGTTCTTCAACGACAACCCCGCCTATCCCATGAACGACAAGTGGATCAGCGAGGGCGTCTTTAAGGCCATCGAGGAGGCCACCAACGTCCATCTGGAACTGACCGTCGTTGACAACTCCAACTACACCGATAAGGTTTCCTTGGCCGTTTCTTCCGGCACTTCCCCCTACATCATCCCCAAGATCTACACTGAAACTGCGTATGTCACCGGCGGCGGCGTTGTCCCCGTCTCCGATTATGTCCAGTATATGCCCAACTACTCCAAGTTCGTCGAAGAGTACAACATGCAGGACGACTTGGCCACCATCACGCAGGCCGATGGCAAGTACTACCGCCTGCCCGGCCTGAAGGAGACCGCTCTGCAGGATTACACTTTCCTCGTCCGCAAGGACATCTTTGACGCTGCCGGCTACGATGTCGCCGAGCTGGAAAAGGATTGGACCTGGGATAAGTTCGCCGACGTGCTGATCGGCGTCAAGAAGTACATGGTCGATCAGGGCATGTGCGGCGAGAATGACTACATCTGGTCCGATATGTGGTGCGGCCAGACCTCCGGTTACGGTCAGGGCGGCAACCTGCTGAAGCTGCTGGGTGCCTCCTACGATATCAACACCGGCTGGGCCATCACCACCAACTATGGTCTGGTCTATGACCCCGACAGCGATTCCTTCGTTGACGGCTCTGTCTCCGACAAATACAAGCAGGCCTACACTGTCCTGCAGAAGCTCGTCCAGAACAAGGTCCTTGACCCCGAGACCTGGACCCAGGATGACGACACCGCGCTGAACAAGTTCTACCGCGGCGAGACCGTCATCATGTCCACCAACCGTGCCCAGTACGCCGTCCAGGACGCCAAGGTCAAGGAGCAGCTGGGCGAGGGCAACTACGAGCTGTACCGCATCCTCACTCCCATCGGCACATCCGACTATCAGGCCGAGAACCAGCGCCTTGAGTGCGGTATCATGATCTCTTCCAACGCTCTGAAAGAGCTGGGCGAGGACGAGTTCATCAAGATGATGCGCTTTGTTGACTGGCTGTGGTACTCTGACGAGGGCCTGACCCTGACCAAGTGGGGCAAAGAGGGCGAGACCTACACCGTCACCGACGGCACCTACAGCCTGACCTCCGGTTACTACTGCAAAGGCCTGTCCATCGGACAGACCTCCGACGATCAGGTCGACCTGCGTGAAGAGCTGGGCTACGCCTGCGGCAACTTCATGTATGGCGGCAACACCGAGCTGCTGACCAGCAACTTCACCGATGATCTGCGTGACTTCTACGACCGTCAGGGCCAGTACCGCAAGCTGCGCCCGCTGGATCCCACCGTTACCTTCGACGAGGATCAGCTGGAGATGCTGAACCTGTGGGGCACCCCCATGACCGATACCGTCAACGCTTGGACCTGCAAGTTTGCCATGAATCAGGCCGACATCAACAACGATTGGGATACCTACGTTGCTGAGGTCGAAGCCCAGAACATGCAGAACATCGTTGATATGTACAACGACACCTACAACGCAAACAAGTAATTTGTTTGGAAACTGACTGTCCCTGCGACAGTGATGCAACTGCCGGGGGCAGCCTCACGTAACAACATGGGGCTGCCCCCGGTTTGCTGTTTATGGTACGCAAGTACCGCGCCCCGGTGACGGGGCGCACCGTGTGTGCCCGACACGGCCATGTCGGACCTGCACGGCACTTCCCGTCACATCCCCTTACCCTTATGAAAAGGAGCTGTTCCTTATGAAACGCACCGATTTCAGCGTCGACTGGCTGTTTGCCGCCTGCGCGCCGGATACCGAGCTGCTGCCTTGGAACGCGCAGTTCACCCCCGTCGACCTGCCCCACGATTGGCAGATTCGCCACGCGGACGATCTGTACCGCGATGGCACACTGTTCTACCGCAAATATTTCTTTGTCACTGATGTGCCCGGCATCCGCCGCATGCTTTGGTTCGGCGGGGCCTACATGGATACGACCGTTTTCGTCAACGGCACCGAAGTCGGCCAATGGAAGTACGGCTACACGTCGTTCTGGTTCGACATCACCGACGCGCTGCATGAGGGCCAGAACGAGGTTCTTGTCCGCTGCAATCTGCGCCACCCCAACTCCCGCTGGTACTCCGGTGCGGGCCTGTACCGCAATGTGGAACTGTGGGAGGCTCCCGACCTCCACTTGATGCCCGATGGACTGTATGTAGCTGCCAAAGAGGGCGACAACGGCGCTTGGACCGTGGCCGTCACTGCCGAGGTGGGTTCCATCACCGCCGCCAGCACGGGCCGCACGCTGACGCTGCATCTGACCGATGATAACGGCAGCCTTCTTGGCACTGCCGCCATCCCTGCCGATGCATGGGCCGCTCTCCCCTCCCCCGATGGCTGGCGCACGGGCAAGGAAACCGCGATTTACAAAGCCTCGCACACCTTCACGCTGCAAGACCCCGCTTTGTGGGACTTGGACGCGCCGAACTTCTACCACATCACGGCAGAGCTAACCGGCGCCGATGGCGTTACCGACACACTAACCACCCGCTTTGGCTGCCGCACCATCGAAGCCACACCCGACTGCGGGCTGCTGGTGAATCACAAGCGCGTTTTGATCAAGGGCGTCTGCATCCACCACGATTTCGGCTGTCTCGGTTCGGCGTTTGAGTACAGCGCCGCCAAGCGTCAGCTTGAAATCCTCAAGTCCATGGGGGTTAACAGCATCCGCACAGGTCACACACCGCCCGCGCCGCAGTTCATGGATCTGGCCGACGAGATGGGCATTTTGATGGATGTCGAGAGCTTCGACTGCTGGCGCAGAGGCAAGAACCCTTACGACTACGGCCGCTTCTTTGACGAGTGGCAGGAAAAGGATGTTGCTGCCTGGATCCGCCGCGACCGCAACCACCCAAGCCTGCTGTTCTGGTGCATCGGCAACGAGATCTACGACACCCACGCGGGTTCCGAGGGCGCGGACACAATGCGGATGCTGCTGGCCGAGGTCGCCGCGCACGACCCTGCGCGCAACGGCATCCCAACGCTCGGTTCCAACTACATGCCGTGGGAAAATACACAGCACTGTGCCGATATCATCAAGGTCGCGGGCTATAATTACGGCGAGCGCCTCTACGCCAGCCACCACGAGAAGCACCCCGACTGGGTCATCTACGGCAGTGAAACATCGTCCATCGTGCAGAGCCGCGGCATCTACCACTTCCCGCTTTCGCAAAGCCTCCTGTCTGATGACGACCTGCAGTGCTCAAGCCTGGGCAACAGCCGCACAAGTTGGGGCGCGGAGAGCTGGGATGTCTGCCTGCAGAGCGAGCAGCGCTGGCCGTTCACGCTGGGGCAATACCTTTGGGCCGGGTGGGATTACATCGGCGAGCCGACACCTTACCACACGCGCAGCAGCTATTTCGGCACGATTGACACGGCAGGCTTCCCGAAGGACGCCTACTACGTTGTGCAGGCCGCGTGGCTCGACCCCAAAACACACCCAATGGTACACCTGTTCCCCTACTGGGACTTCAACGAAGGGCAGCTGATTGACCTCTGCGCTTGCACCAACGCCCACAGCGTAGAACTGTTTGTGAACGGCGAGAGCCTTGGCCGCAAGGTGCTGGACTCCGCCAAGGGCCGTACCGCCAGCTGGCAGACACCCTACCGCCCCGGCAGCGTCAAGGTCGTAGCCTACGATGAAAACGGCAAGGTTGTGGCAACCGATGAGCAGGATTCCTTCGATGACAGCGCTATGGTCTGCCTGCAGGCTGACCGCAAGACGATTTCCGGCGATGGCCGTGAGCTTGCGTTTATCACAATCACAACCCGCGACAAGAACGGCAACCCTGTGCGCAACGCGAACGACCGCGTGACGGTCCGCGTAAATGGCGCGGGTGTGCTGGTGGGCCTTGACAACGGCGACAGCGCCGACCCCGACGAATACCAGACCGACAGCCGCCGCCTTTTCAGCGGCATGCTGCTGGCCGTTGTGGCGGGCAATGGCCGCACCGGCACGATTACTGTGGATGTCACGGCCCCCGGCCTGCGCCCTGCAGTGCTGACGCTGAACGCCGCCCCGTTTGAAGGCCCCGTCCGCCGCCGTCTGCCGCCGCTGACCTTTGGCGGCAGCACGCAGGAAATCCCTGTGCGCAAGCTGGCCCTGACCGCCGAGCGTACAGCGCTGGACAAGGAGCACCCTGTAACGCACATCACCGCCGCACGCCGGCCAGCGGCAGCAACCTTCACCGACATCGAGTGGCAGTTGACCGACGACAAGGGTGTGCCCGCCGTGAATGCGGCCATGCAGCCAGACGGTGACGTGCTGACGGTGACCGCCCTGGGCGATGGCACACTGCGGGTTCGCGCCCTGGTGCGCAACGGCCACGATGCGCCGCAGCTGATCTCCCAATTGGAGTTGTCCATCTCTGGCGTCGGTCAGCTGCACAAGAACCCTTATGAATTTATCTCGGCCAGCCGTTTTGATGCGTCCTTCGGCGACATCGGCAACGGCAACGAGCGCGGCGTTTCCACCTCCCGCACGGGCCGCAGCTGGGTGCTGTTCGATGATATCGACTTTGGCCCCGATGGTGCAGATACGGTGGAGCTGCCAATCTTTGTGCTGGACGGAGAACCGACGACCTTCCGCTTCTGGGACGGCGAGCCCTACGCCGAGGGCAGTACAATGATCGGCGAGCGCGTCTACCACAAGCCCAAGCAGTGGAACGTCTACCAGCCCGACACCTTCAAGCTGGACAAGCTCCTGCGCGGCATCGGCAGGTTTGCCGTGGAGCTGAACGTGAAGGTCCACATCAAGGGCTTTATCTTTACCCGTCATTCTCGCGCATGGGATACCCTGGCTGCAGGCGCGTGCGATGCCGTCTATGGCGATTCCTTTACCCGCGACGGGTCGCGTGTGCTGGGCATCGGCAACAATGTCTCGCTGCTGTTTGACCGCATGGACTTTGGCGAGACCGGTTGCTGCGGCATCCGCATTACGGGCCGCAGCCCGTTGCCCGCCAACACGGTGCATCTGATGTTTGCCGCTGCAGACGGCGGTGAGACCGAGCGCCGTGTGGTCGAGTTTGGCCCACAGGCCGATTGGGGCGAGCAAACCTTCACGTTTGAGCCCGTCACGGGGGCGCGGCAGGTCACATTCCTCTTCCTGCCCGGCACGCAGTTTGACTTTGATTCCTTTACATTTATTTGAGGCAACTACCTATGAACCATGAAATTTATGCGGACCATGCCGCCACCACGCCCATTGAGCCGCTGGCGCTGGAGGCCATGTATACCGCATACCAAGAGTACGCGAACCCCGCCGCACTCTACCGCAGCGCCCTGCACACCAAGCAGACCGTGGAAAAAGCACGGCTGACCGTGGCGGAAAATCTGGGCTGCACCCCCGACCATATATTTTTCACCTCCGGCGGCAGCGAGAGCAACACCTGGGCCATCCGTGGCACGGTGCCGCAGGGCGGCCATGTGGTCACAACGCCCATCGAGCACCACTCGGTTTTGAACGCCTGCGCGTCAATCCGGGACGACGGCGGCCGCATGACAACGCTGGAGGTTGACGGGTTCGGCCGCGTTGTACCTGAGAGCTTGACCCGCGCCCTGGCGGCCCACCCCAACCTGGTCAGCTTGCAGTACGCCAACAACGAGGTAGGCGTTGTACAGAACATCCCCGCGCTGGCAGCGCTCTGCCGTGAGGCGGATGTGCTGCTGCACGTTGACGCTGTGCAGGCTGCGGGACACCTGGCCATCCCGCTGGACGGCATCGATTTTCTGTCGGCGTCGGCCCACAAGTTCGGCGGGCCGAAGGGCATCGGCTTCTTGTATGTGCGCGAGCCTCGCAAACTGCGCCCGCTGATTTACGGCGGCAGTCAACAGTACGGCCTGCGCCCCGGCACTGAGCCCGCAGCGCTGATTGCGGGCTTGGCCGCAGCGTTCAAGGTCACCTGTGCCGAGCGCCGCCAGCGCACTGCCAAAAAGCGTGCCCTGGCCGAGGAGTTTTGGCAGACGCTGCATGCTGCCCGGCCCGAAGCACGGCTGCACACCCCTGCGGACGGCCTGCCGGGCCTGCTGAGCGTTGGCCTACCTGGCCGCAGCGGCCAGCGGCTGACCTACCAGCTGGATGTGGCAGGGGTCAGTGTCTCCCCCGGCGCAGCGTGCGACAACCGCGGCGTGCAGGAACCCTCCCACGTTTTGATGGCTCTGGGCGGCACTGCGGCCGAGGATGCGCTGTCGACCTTACGTTTCAGCTTCGGCAGTGCGAACCGCCCCGGCGACGGCAAAGAAGCTGCGGAACGGCTGATAAAAATTCTGGAACAACAATAATTTTATTCACATATATAGGAGGTTTTACCATGGCATTTACCAAGTGCTGGCTGGCATACCCGGAGATTAGGGGCTGCCATTGCGACGCGATTTCTCTGCATACCGAGCTGACGGGCGAAACCATCGACCGCGCCAAGGCAGAACTGGCCGAGGGCTTCAAGGGCCTGTACGGCGCAGCGCTGACCGAGGGCGACGACATCACCCTGGCGCTGGACACGACCCTGGACCCTGAGGGCTACCGCTTGAAGGCCGCCGACGGCCATTGCACCATCGAGGGCGGCAGCGAAGTAGGCGTTTTGTACGGCGTTTTTGCACTGCTGCGCAATCTGCAGACTGCAGGCAAGGCGTGGGCGCAGTTCACCGCCGATGAGGAGAAGGCACCATCCAACCGCCTGCGCATGCTGAACCACTGGGACAACATGGACGGCAGCATTGAGCGCGGCTACTCCGGCGATTCCTTCTTTTTCAAAGATTCCGAAATTCTAATCGATGTACCGCGTTTGACGGCTTACGCCCGTATGCTCGCGTCCGTGGGCATCAACGGCATCACAATCAATAACGTCAACGTCAAGGACGCCGCCAGCTGGCTCATCACCGACCGCTACTTCGGCGCCCTGCAGGAGTATCTGAAAATCTTCACCCCCTACGGCGTCAAGCTGTATCTGAGCATCAACTTTGCCGCCCCGATGGAGCTGGGCGGCATGGACTCCGCCGATCCCTGCGACCCCGCCGTGGCCAAGTGGTGGGCGGATAAGGCCCAGGAGGTCTGGGCAAACCTGCCCGGCCTGGGTGGTTTCCTGGTAAAGGCCGACTCCGAGGGCCGCCCCGGCCCCTTCACCTACGGTCGCAACCAGGCCGACGGCGCAAACATGCTGGCCGATGCCGTGGCCCCCTGCGGTGGTCACATTGTCTGGCGTTGTTTCGTCTACAACTGCCAGCAGGATTGGCGCAATACCAAGATTGACCGCGCCCGCGCAGGCTACGACTATTTTATGCCGCTGGACGGCACCTTCCGCGACAACGTCACGCTGCAAATCAAGAACGGCCCCATGGACTTCCAGGTGCGCGAACCGGTCTCCCCGCTGATTGGCGGCCTGCAGCACACCCACATTGCCGTGGAGTTCCAAATTGCGCAGGAGTACACGGGCCAGCAGCGCCACGTCTGCTACTTGATGCCCTGGTTCCGCCAGATTTTGGACTTCGACATGCACACCCGCCCGAACGGCGACGCCCATGTGCGTGCGCTGATCCAAGGCGCGGGCAACGGAATGGTGGCCGTGACCAACACCGGCAACGATGAAAACTGGACCGGCCACGACCTGGCCGCTGCGAACCTCTACGGATTCGGCCGCTTGAGCTATGACACCACGCTGGACCCCGCCGTGATTGCCGGCGAGTGGCTGCGGCTGACCTTCGGCAACAATGAGCCTGTGGAAAAGACGCTGCACCGCATTTTGATGCAGTCCTGGCCCACCTATGAAAAATACAACGCCCCCCTGGGCGTGGGCTGGATGGTCAACCCCAACTACCACTACGGCCCCAACGTTGACGGTTATGAGTACAGCCGCTGGGGCTGCTACCACCGCGCCTCCTTCGACGGCATTGGCATTGACCGCTCGCCCACGGGCAGCGATTACTGCCACCAGTACGCCCCCGAACTGGCCGAAATGTACGCCAATGTGAAGACCTGCCCCGAAGAGCTGCTGCTCTTCTTCCACCACATGCCGTACAACTATGTGCTCAAGAGCGGCAAAACGATCCTGCAGCACATCTACGACACCCACTTCGAGGGTGCCGAGGACGCCGCGCGGTTCTACGACGAGGTTGTGACGCTGAAGCCTTACCTGGATCCTGCCGTGTACGCCCGCCTGGAGGCACGCTTTGCCCACCAGAAGGAGCACGCCTGTGAGTGGCGCGATGTCATCAACACCTACTTCTACCGCAAAACGGGCATCGGCGATGCCCACGGCCGCAAAATTTACGAATAATTAAAAAGTGCGCCGCCGCGTGGAACTTTCACGCGGC
>OGPL01001968.1_pt1 | contig 16739 bp, 19 predicted proteins | sample 1552901 | NCBI WGS metagenome assembly OGPL01 (sample SAMEA2580244, study PRJEB22360) | human gut metagenome | biome: human gut; feature: human-associated habitat; material: faeces | place: Denmark | collected 2008/2010 | reverse complement strand
TATTACCGCTCGCCGGCGGGGGACTAAATGCGATGACTTGAGGGCTATAATTAACCGAGCTAAGTTGGGGGATAGATTGAGACGCACGGGCTTTCGATGCGCCTGTCGGCTCGGCATTTCGCAATTCATTAGACACGCGGAGCGCGTGGTTTGGGATTAACGAAAGGAATCAGCATGTCTCTGTTCCATAGCGATAACGAAAGGCTCTGTTAGACCAAATTTGACACGATCGGCTGTTCGTCGAAGCGGAAAATAATCGGGCTATCCCCGCCCATCGCGGTCCCCGCCCTCCCCGTCAGCCTTCCCCGCAGATCCCAGCCTGACGTCGAAGGGCAGGCCGCCCTCGCGGATCACCGCCCTGAGGAATATGTTCATGGCGCCCGACATGGAGAGCCCGAGCTCGTCGAGCACGGCTGCGGCCTCCCTTTTGACTCCGGGATCGATTCTTATCGTGGTGGCCGGGACGTTCGATGCCATCGCCGCTCCTTCCGCGGTCGCTGCTCCGTGTCCACCATTTTAATCCGCTAGGCCGCCCGCCCGTCCCAGTAGTCCATATAGGGCGGCAGGACGTTGAACATGTCGCGGATGCGGGTCGAGCAGGTTCCGTTGGCGAGCTGACGTGCGACCGTGGACTCCGCGGTGCGGGAGTCGGTCGCCATGAAGGTGCGGCGCCAGCGGAACCAGTCGAGGTAGGCGCCGAGGTGCTTGGTGGACACCCCCTTGAAGCGGGCCATGAACGAGTCGAGGAGCGAATGGACGGTGTTGATGCGGTTGATGGTGCCCTCCGAGCGGTCCTTGGAATCATAGGATTCATGCGAGGCGACCTTCAGGTCGCGCAACACGTCGATGTATGCGGTCGCCTTGTCCGTGGCGACGACCGCGCCCGCGCCGATACGTCCGCGAAGGGCCTCCGCCGCACGCTTGCGCGAGACCACGCCGCGCCCCGACACCTCGAAGAAGGCGGCGTTCGTGTCGCTGATTCCCGTCATGACGCAGATCTGCTCGCGGGAGAGGCCGCGCCTGTGGACCTCCTTGCCGCGATGGCGGGCCTTCCTCGGCATCTCGAAGGAGCCCCTGGAGTGGTTGCCCTTGAAGGACTCGGGGAAGTACGTCTCGTCGAGCTCGCAGGCGCCGCCCCGCCCGACGCGGAAATCCGGGGAGTACGCCTTGAGGCACTCGATGAGCCTGAGGCGCATGGTCCAGGCGGTCTTGAGGCAGACGCCGCATCGGGCCGCGCACTCGCGCAGCGGGAGCATGAGCGCGAAGCACTCGGCGTAGGCCATCCAGGTCTCGCGCGGCAGCCTGCTCCTCCCGAGTACCCGGCCGGTGGAGCCGGAGAAGGTCCTGCCGCAGCCGCGGCAGAGGTAGCGCCGGTCGCCGTTCTTGGATTTGCCTTTCTTGACGACGGCCGTCGATCCGCAGCGGGGGCAGCGCTCGATTTCGTAGTCGTCGCCCGCCGCGTCATCGAACATGGCGGCGCGGACGACGTCCCCGACCAGCTCGACGGCTTTACGGCGCTCGGTCCTGCTGAGCTTCGCCAGGCTCTTCTTGAGGGTGATGACCAGGTCGTCTGCATCCATGGGCGCTCCTTCGACGTTAATTGAAGGGTACCGCCTCGCGGTGACATCGTTTTTATGTCAACCTTGGTCTAACAGAGCCTTTTTATTTGAGGGCTTATATGAGGCGTGGTGGCGTCGTTCCGTAGGTCGGATTTGCCGGGCGCGCCACGCCCTGTGGGTGCGTCTGCTACTGAAGCGCCTGTGCGCCCAGGGCCAGGCAGCCCATAATGCCCTGCTTGCCCTCGAGGCTATTGTTGACGATGTAGGTATCGATGTCGTTGACCTCGGGCGTGACGATATAGCCGTTGAGCATCTCGGCGCACTTTTTGCGGGCGAGCGGCACGATGGGGGTGTGATCGGCAACGCCGCCGCCGATGATGATCTTTTGCGGGGCATAGCACAGCGTGTAGGTCATGAGTGCCTGTGCCAGATAGCCGGCGAGCAGGTCCATGGCCTCCGGGTCATCGGCCATGTCTCCGGCGCTCTTGCCATCCCAGCGCTTTTTAACGCCGGGGCCGGCGATGAGGCCCTCGAGGCAGTTGTCGTGGAAGGGGCAGGCGCTATGCTCGCCGATGGTGTCGCGCGGGTCGCGCGTGACCAGGATGTGGCCAGCCTCGGGATGCATCATGCCGTGTACGAGCTGGCCGCCCGAGAGCACACCGGCGCCCACGCCGGTGCCGATGGTCAGGTAGACCACATCGGTGAGGCCCTGGGCGCAACCAAAGGTGACCTCGCCCAGGCAGGCGACGTTGACGTCGGTGTCGTAGCCGCAGGGGACCTTGAGCTCGTTTTGGATGGTGCCCAGCAGGTCAAAGTAACGCCATGCGGTCTTGGGCGTCTCCAAGATCTTGCCGTACTGGGGCGAGGCAGGGTTGACCGCGGTGGGGCCAAAGGCGCCGATGCCCAGGGCGGCGATGTCCTTGTCTGCAAACCATGCGTTGACGGCCTCGACGGTCTCCTGCGGGGTCGTGGTCGCGATCTGCTCGCGCTCCAGGACCGTACCGTCCGCATAGCCCGTGGCGCACACCATCTTGGTGCCGCCGGCCTCGAGCGCTCCGATAAGCTGTTGTTCTGCCATGGTATTCCTCCCTTTTGGACGAGTTGCTCCGTGACTAAAGTATAGAGCTCTAAACCATTTAAGAAAGCGCTATAAAAAGAAGCCCTGCAACGCGGCGGGCGGTGCGGGGCTTCTTTGGTTGCTTTAGTTGCCGGGCCGTCCTTACCCGCGCGGCTTGATTTTATCACGTAGCGACTTGAGGTTCTCCAGCGCGGCGTTGAGCGTTTCGTCTCGCTTGGCAAAGTGGAAGCGGATCAGATGGTTGACGGGCTCGCGGAAGAAGCTCGAGCCGGGCACGGCGCCCACGCCCACCTTGGATGCGAGGTCCTCGCAGAATTCGAGGTCGCTGTCATAGCCAAACTCAGAGATGTCCATCATGACGTAGTAGGCGCCCTGCGGCACGTTATGCTCAAGACCGATGCTATCGAGCCCCTGGCAGAACAGGTCTCGTTTGGCGGTGTAGAGGTCGAGGACCTCATCGTAATAGCTGTCGTCGAAGTTGAGGGCGGTGACGACAGCTTCCTGCAGGGGAGCGGCGGCACCCACGGTGAGAAAGTCGTGGACCTTCTTGATACGCTCGGTGATCTGGGCCGGGGCGATGGTGTAGCCCAGGCGCCAACCGGTGATGGAGTACGTCTTAGACAGCGAGCTGCAGCTGATGGTTCGCTCGAACATGCCGGGCAGCGTGGCCATATAGACGTGCTCGTGGGGCGCGTAGACGATGTGTTCGTATACCTCGTCGGTAATGCAGTAGGCGTCGTACTTTTTGCAGAGGTCGGCGATGAAGGTGAGCTCCTCGCGCGTAAAGACCTTGCCGCAGGGGTTGGACGGGTTGCACAGGACGATGGCCTTGGGGTCGTTGTCGCGGAAGGCTGCCTCGAGCGTCTCGCGGTCAAAGTCGAATGTGGGCGGGTTGAGCGGCACATAGATGGGCTCGGCACCCGAGAGAATGGTGTCAGCGCCGTAGTTCTCGTAGAACGGCGAGAAGAGATTTTGAAATTACTGATTTCCCGTCGGAAAAGCACAGTTCCAATTTTAATGCATGAATTTCATGTTTCAGAAAAAACGATTCGCCGAGACATACGAGCACTCATGCTGAAATATCCCCTTGAAACTTTTAGCGGAAACGGTGGCGGAGTACAGATACCGGAATGGTATGCTCCAAATAAAAATCTGCTGTCAAAAGAAGAAGTTACAGTTCTGGAAGAACTGCTGCAAAAGGCGGATGTATACCAAAGCCGAATACTAAAGCAAATTCTTGCCAGATTTGGTCCAGATACATATCGTCCATACAAAGCATAGGAGAAAAAGTGAAAGAAGTTCTAAAAGTCCCCCTTAAAGCAACCCTCTATCACCATCAACAATCCGCCTGCCGCTTTGCCTGCGAACGCTTTGGCATCCTGCCCTCAGAGATACACAGCAATGGCGTGGCACTGCTCATGGAAATGGGCTGCGGAAAGACCATCACCAGCATTGCCATTGTTGGAATTCTGTATCAGTATCGTCATATCAGAAGAATCCTGATCACAGCACCACTGTCTATTCTCTCTGTCTGGGAACAGGAATTTGCACGTTTTGCTGCTTTTCCATATCAGCTGACTGTTCTGAAAGGCAGCAGTACACAGAAAAAAGAACAGCTTTCCAAGCTGCGCGGGAATGATTTGCAAATCGCTGTTGTCAATTATGAATCTGCATGGCGATTGGAGAAAGACCTTCTTGCCTTTCATGCCGACCTTATCATAGCAGATGAGGCACATAAGATCAAAGAAAATCGTACATCGCAGTCCAAAGCCATGCACAATCTGGGGGATCAGGCGAGATATAAGCTACTTCTGACTGGAACACTCATCACCAACAAAGAACTGGATGTCTTTTCCCAGTATCGTTTTCTGAATAAAGAGATCTTCGGGACAAGCTTCTATGCTTTTCGCAGTCGTTATTTCGATATGTGCGGATACGGCAATCACATTCCGGTTTTCCGAAAGCAGATGATGGATGAATTCCTGCAAAAACTGCATTCCGTTGCCTATCGTGTGACCAAAGCGGAATGTCTGGACTTGCCTCAAATTACCGAGGAAATCCGCACGGTAGAACTGGAACCGAAAGCAATGAAACTATACAAGCAGCTGGAAAAAGAATGCTTTGCGGAGCTTGCAGGTTCGGAAATTTCGGCAGTAAATGTACTGACAAAAATGCTTCGTCTGTCTCAGGTCACAGGCGGTCACCTCACCAATGACGAGGGAGATTGCAATGCTGTCAGCACAGCAAAACTGGATGCTCTGTCCGATATTCTGGACACCATGCTTGCAGAAGAAAAAAAGCTGGTCATTCTGGCAAGGTTTGTCCCAGAACTGGACGGCATTCAGGAACTGCTGAAACGAAAACAGATTGGCTATGCGTCTGTGCGTGGCGGTGTTTCTAACCGTGCCGAAGAAATCCGGAGATTTCAGGAAGATGCAGACTGCTGTGTATTTGTTGGGCAGATCGCAGCGGCAGGTCTGGGCATCACACTTACCGCAGCATCCACCATGGTGTTCTACAGTCTGGACTATTCCATGTCTAACTTTGAACAGGCAAAAGCAAGAATCCATCGAGTTTCTCAGACAGAGAACTGCCTGTACATTTATCTGACTGCAAAACATACAGTCGATACAAAAATCCTTCGTGCTTTGCGGGATAAGGCAGATCTGGCGAAAATGCTGGTGGATGATTACCGAAACGGAATCAATCCATTTCAGGAAGGAGTTTGAAATGCAAACACAGAACATGTATGAACTGGCGGAGCAGCTAAAACAACTCCGTGAGAAAAAGAAGAATGCAGAACAGCGATTGAAAGAAATGAACGCTGAAATTGAACAGGCAGATTATCAGCTTTCTATGCTGATGGCAGAAACAGAAACACAGAATTTCACGCGTGCCGGAACGATGTTTGCTCTGACCACCAAAATTCGTGCCTCTGCTGTGGCAGGACGCAAAGAAGAACTGTATGCAGCCTTGAAAGAAAACGGCTGCGGAGATCTGGTCTATGAAACTGTCAATGCCAATAGTCTGTCTGCTTTTGTCAAAGAGCAGATCGCAGAAAATCAGGATACTGTACCAGAGTGGCTGAGCGGTCTTGTCCATATCTATGAGCAGACCTCTGTATCTGTTCGCCAATCTGCAAAATGAAAGGATGAAATCAATGAAAAATGAAATGATGGAAACCAACCAAACAGGCTTCCTTGCTCTGCAGGACTTTGATCTTGCCAATGTGATGTGTGCAGAAATGGACGGCTTATCTGCTGCATTTGAACGAGTCAAGATCCCATCTGGCGGCGGTGTGATGTTTGAAATTCCCGGTGAGAATCCGGAGGAACCGGACACGGTAAAAACATTTTCAGCTGTGATCCTCTATCAGCATTCTTTGAATGCCTACTACCAAAGCGAATATCAGGGCGGCTCCAATCCGCCGGACTGCGGCAGTTTTGACGGGCATCATGGGGAAGGAAATCCCGGCGGCAGCTGCGATTCCTGCCCACTGAATCAGTATGGATCTGGAAAAAATGGTGCAAAAGCCTGCAAGAACCGCCGTCGTCTGTATCTGCTTCGGGAGGGCGATATTTTTCCGGTAATTCTGTCTCTGCCTACCGGTTCTCTGAAGTCCTTTACCCGTTATCTGATGCGTGTGATTCCCAAATACAAGAATTCCAATGCTGTGGTGACAAAGTTCACACTGAAAAAAGCAGTCAGCGGCACTGGCATGAGCTATTCCCAGGCACAGTTTGCTGTAGAACGGGCATTGTCTCCGGAAGAATATCCGCTGATCGCAGCTGTGACAGAACAGGTCAAGGCTCTTAGTAAAAATGTGGGCTATGATACAGAAGATGCACTGCGTGTGGACCCGGAAACCGGCGAAGTCATGGAGCCGCTGAATTGAGGAGAATGCTATGAAAAATTACAGATGTATCACTTCGGTGCAGGAAATTCAGCAGTATATCAGCAATGCCGCCGTTGTGGCTTTTGACTATGAAACTGCACCGGATGAGCCTTACCGCATCGAAGAAAAGGCGGCTCTGGATCCGCAGAAAAACCATATGACCGGATGCAGTTTTTCTGTCAAAGAGTATACCGGAATATATGTCCCAGTGGCTCACAAAGTAGGAGAAAATATCGAACTGACATCTTTTTTGCAATTTCTGCGAGCTTTTCTCACGGACAAGCGTATCGTTAAAGTTGCTCACAATATCGCCTTTGAATCTGCAATATCCTGTCAACAGAATATCGTCATACAGCCGCCGGTGTATGATACCATTTGTGCAGCACAAATGACCTTGAAAAGCAACTACGCATTTCGCAAACTTGCTGACAGCGGTCTGAAAAAACTGGCGGAAGAATTGTGTCATGAACGGCTGCCCACTTTTTCGGATGTTACAAACGGCAGACACTTTGACGAACTGGATGCACAGGATGCAGAAACAATACGCTATGGCTGTGCGGACTCTGATTTTGCCTTGCGGTTGTATCATATTTTCAACAACTGGTTCGATCGGTTTTTGCCGAAACATCGGTACCTTGTGGAAGAAATCGAATCACCTGCAGCGGTGTACTTAGGGCTGATGAAATACAACGGCGTGCCTGTGAATGCAGATTTGATGAAAGTGCGTCAGCAGGAGTCAAGACAGCAAATGGAGCGTATCCGCAATGAAATTGCAATGTGCATTGGCGATGTTCCGATTGGTGCAAACTGCAGCACTAAAGCTTTCAAGGAGTATCTGTATCAGACTTTACAGCTGCCTGTTATGAAAGTCACAGCATCCAACAAAGAAGCAGCAGATGATGCGTCTATGATCTTGCTGAAGGAGTGGTGCGATGCCAACCGTCCGGAACTTTCTCCTTTGTTCACACTGGTACAGGAATACCGGAAATGGAGCAAGATCAAGTCCACCTACATTGACGGCTATCTGAAATTCCGAAACGCTGCAACGGGCAGGATCCATCCGGATTTCTTTGCATTGTCCACCGAAACAGGCCGCATGAATTGCCGCAATCCCAATTTACAGAACTGTCCCAGAAAAAGCAACGATCCCATCGGTGTCCGCAATTTTATTCAGGCTCCGGAAAATCATCTGATCTTGTCTCTCGATTTTTCGCAAATCGAACTGCGTGTGGGAGCATTCTACTGCCGGGACAAGACGATGATGGAAACCTATCAGAACGGCGGGGATATTCATGCGGCAACCACTGCCGTCATTTTTGGCTGTACCTATGCAGAAGCACAAAACAAGCATCGACCGGAATACAAGGAACAGCGTACCATCGCCAAGAACGTGAACTTTGGCACATTTTACGGGCTATTTCCAAAGGGACTGCAGAGCACATTGAAGTTCAAAGCAGGCGTAGAGAAATCTATATCGGAATGTGAAGAGATCATTCGCAATCTGAAGGCTGGCTATCCGGCTTTGACGGTCTGGCAGAATGAAACAAAGATGACCGCAAAGCAGAAACTGTATACAGAAACCTGGCTGGGACGCAGAAGGTATCTTCCCAATATTCGCAGCGACAACTGGGGACTGCAGTCCTTTGCGGAACGATGTGCCTTGAATACCCCGATTCAGGGAACGGCTGCGGATATTCTGAAGCTGGCAATTGTCCGTATTTTAGAAGGACTGCCGTCACGCCCATGGCTGAGACCGATCCTGCAGATTCACGATGAACTGACGTTTCTCATTCCGAAAGACAGATTGCAGGAAGCAGTGGCTTTTGTGAAAGGCTGTATGGAACAGCAGCCGTTTCCGGAGCTTGATCTGCCCCTTGTGGCAGAAGCATCTGCCGGAGAAAGCTTCGGCAATTTAGAGGAACTGGAGGAATGAACTTGGCAGAAACACACAACAAGGAAGGATACTTCTCGCCGACCGAATTTGAAGCAATGAAAAGAATAGAGAGCGAGGAGAAAAAGACACGGAGACTGGCGGCATTCCGACCGCTTGTATATATCTGTTCTCCCTATCGTGGCAATACCAATGAAAACATTGAAAATGCCCGGAAATACAGTCGTTTTGCGGTAGTACATCACAGTATTCCCATTGCACCGCATTTGCTTTTTCCACAGTTTCTGGACGATACCCTAGGGGAAGACCGGCAAACTGCAATGTTCATGAATTATGTGCTTCTGACAAAATGTGTCCAGCTGTGGGTATTCGGCAGCAGTATTTCTGAGGGCATGGCACAGGAGATCCAATGGGCAAAACGCAGGCATATGCCGATTCGATATTTCACAGAAGAGATGGAGGAAGTTGTATGAACATATCGGCACAGGACGTGATCAATGCTATCTTCAACCCGGACGATACGGTATGTCTGCGTATTTTTGATGATCGGAAAGAAGGCATCTTTACCGGTGCCAAGATGTCCGTGGAGGCAGGAAAATTTTTTGCAGTAGAGTCCACGCTGAAAGAACATAACCAGAAAAATCATGGCATCTTTTTTGTGGTGAACTCCGGCGGTCAGACCGATGACAGCATCACCCGCATCAATGCACAGTTTGTGGAGATGGACGATAAAACTTTCGAGGAACAGCAGGCACTCATCGATGCGTTTCCGCTGCCGCCGTCTATGGTTATCAGAACAAGAAAATCCCTGCATACATACTGGTTTGTCAAAGAGGCAAAGGTGTCATTGTTTCGCCCCATTCAAAAGGCACTGGTGCAGCATTTCGGCGGAGATCCTGCCTGCGTCAACGAAAGCCGTGTCATGCGTCTGCCGGGATTCTATCACTGCAAGAAAGAACCGGTCTTGGTGGAGTGCATCTCGTTTCACCCGGAACGAAGATACACACAGGAACAGCTGATAGAAAGACTGCCGGTTTCGCAAGAAGCAGAAGAACAACCGAAAGTACCGCTGCATGGAGAACAGAAAGGAATCGGCATTGTAGAAGCAGAATGCGATTTTATCAGGTACTGTCGGGACAATGCAGCTGCACTTTCTGAACATGACTGGTATGCGATGATCTCCAATTTAAGTGTGTTTGAAGGCGGTGCAGCGGTCATACATCGATACTCCAAGCCGTATCCGAAGTATTCTTTTGAAGAAACGCAGAATAAGATCCAGCATTTTCTTCGCAGCGGAACAAAACCTATGACCTGCCGCACCATTGCAGAGAAAGGCTTTTCCTGCCCAAAGCTGCGAAGTGGACAGTGCAGCTGTAAATCTCCTGCGGCTCTGTGTTTTCAGCCGCTTTCCATTGATGGCATTCGGGCACTGCTGCTGCAGCAAAAGGTGCAAAATGCCGTGGTGGAAGATTTGCAGACTGCACGAAACTTTGTGTCGGAATATCTTTACAATGTGGACAGCGTGACTGCCGAATCGATGATCCATTACGATTTAAAGCAGCATTTCGGTTTCAAAAATGCAGATGTCAAGCCGCTGCTTGCTCTGCAAAAAGAACTGTACAAAGCATTTCAAAACAAATCCGAAACACGGAAGCATCGTTCCGGCATGGAAATTCCCGACTGGTATGAAATGACAGAACGGGGTCCGAAGTTTCTGCCCGGTGTGCTTGCAGAATACATGACACAGAATGCCCCTGTGTTTTATTCTGCCGAGCAGTATTATTGCTATGAAAATGGCGTTTATCACAGCATCACGGAACTGACAGCAAGAAATATGGTACGGGATAAAATGCTGACCAGATACACAAAGCTGTCTCAGATCAATGATACCGAAGGACAATGGAAGATGCAGGTGCAGAAGGATATTCGGGAACTCAATCCCAATCCCTATCTCATCAATGTGCGAAATGGACTGTACAATGTGCTGGACGAAACCTTATCGGAGCACACCGCAAAGTATCTGTCTACGGTACAGCTGAATGTGCGATATATGTCCGATGCAAAGTGTCCCAGATTTCTGCAGTTTCTGCATGAATCCGTGGAGGAGGATCAGGTGACGCTGATTCAGGAGATGCTGGGCTACTTTCTCATTCCGGTCAATCATGCCCAGAAGTGCTTTATCATTGTGGGAAAAGGCGGTGCCGGGAAGTCTGTGCTGCTGCGGGTGCTGAATGAACTGCTGCTGGGAAAAGAAAATGTGTCCAATGTAGCATGGCAGGCATTGAATGATCGATTCAAGACCGCAGAACTTTTTGGCAAGTGGGCGAATATCTGTGCAGAGCTGCCCACAAAGGGCATTGAAGACAACGGCATTTTCAAGGCGTTGGTCGGAGAGGATTATCTGACTGTGGAAAAGAAAAACAAAAATCCCTTTTCTTTTCAGCCCTATGCGAGGCTGCTCTTTTCCTGCAACAGCATTCCGAAGAACTATGGGGACAAATCGGAGGGCTTTTACCGCCGTCTGATCATTGTCCGGTTCGATCATTCTGTGCCGGAGGAACGACGAGATCCGGAACTTCTGGAGAAGTTCCGCTGTGAAGCAGATGGGATCTTTCAATTTGCCTTAGAAGGACTGCGGCGACTGATGCAGAATCATTTTCATTTTTCCGAAACACAGGCAAATGCACAGGAACTTCAGAAATACCGGGAAGACAGCAACAGTGTGCTGGCGTTTGTTCGGGACTGCTGTACTTTGCAAATGGACGCAGAAGTGGGAAGAATGGAGTTCTTTGCACGGTATAAAGCATACTGTGACAGCTGCGGCATGGCTCCATACAGTCAGCAGAATTTCAACAACGAACTGGAAGCAAATTTTCCCACGGTCGTGAAAGCAGCAGACAGAACCGGAAAACGGAGAACATGGAGAGGCATCAGCTTTTCAGAAAGCCATGTGTAGCTTGCCAGGGGAGAGGTCTGCACAGCGTTCTGACAGGGTTTACAGGCTTTGCAGGGAATTCCCGTAATCTTTTATATATTTCCTATTTTATATCCCCATATATTTTCTCATTTTTTATGAGTATAATAGAAATTTCCCTGTAAAATCAGTAAAGAGGTAAGAGGTGAGCAGTTTGAAAGAAGCGGATATCGTAAGGACGATTTTGAGGTATCTGAAAACCGTGCCGAATTGTTTTTGCTGGAAGGAGCATGGCGGGATGTATGGAACGGCAGGAATCCCCGATGTGATCGCCTGCATTGGCGGCAGGTTCTTTGCCTTTGAAGTAAAAACGGAGAAAGGGAAAGCAACTGCTTTGCAGGAATCGGCTCTTCGCAAAATACAAAAATGCGGCGGAAACGCTGCCATCGTCCGTTCTGTGGAGGAGGTAAAAAGAATGCTGGAGGAGATCACGGCATGACAGCAAAAGAATACATGAAACAGGTACAAAGACTTCTTAGAAGGATTGACCGAAAACAAAAGGAAGCAGATGCTCTTCGTCAGAAACTTTCTTTTCCCAAATCACCTGCCTATTCTGATTTGCCCAAACCCGTATCGCCGGAATCTCACGCCGTGGAAAGCGGCGTTTCTCAGATCTTATCCTTGGAGGAAGAAGTAAAGACTGCAAAAAAGGAACTGGAAGCTCTGAAAGCAGTTTTTGATACTGCGATAAAAGCCGTCACAGATACGGAGCATCATGATATTCTGGCAAAGCGTTATCTGGAATTCAAGGACTGGAATCAGATTGCAGAAGAAATGGGATACAGTAAACCTTCCTGTTATCGTTTGCACCGGGAAGCCTTGGCAGGGATGAAAAGTTGATAGTTCATGATAGTTCATAACACTTGATGATAGTTCGCATATGTGGTATACTGTAAAGTAGGAAAACAGGAGAAAGCGAAACAGCCTTTGCAGAAGAAATTCTGCGAGGGCTGTTTTTCGTGTCCATAAAGGAGAATCGATATGCTTGCAAAAGAAGTTTTAAGAAACAGTATGGATCTAAACAGACGCATCAAGGAACAGAGTGTGATTTATCAGGATTGGAAAGCTATGGCGATGGAGATCGATGAAGATGAAATACATGAGATCGTGGAGGCGGCTTGGGACGATCTTATCGCATCGATTCGGTTGAAACGGGAACTAGAAGAACTTATCATGGCAAATCACAATGCCGATCAGCGTGAGATCCTTCGTTTGCGGTATCTTTACGCTGCAACATGGGATGCCATTGCAGATGAACTGAATGACAGCGTTGCCTGGGTGAAGGAACAATACCAAAAAGCATTGAAAAAACTCTCTGCAGAAACAGCAGAGAGTTGCAAAGGCTGTGACTGCTGTGCCGAAGAAATGTAAGAAGCCCTGCAAGCACCCAGGCTGTCCCAATCTGACAGACGGTTTGTACTGTGCAAAGCATCAGCCCTTGCACCCAGACCGACCGTCTGCCGCTAAGCGTGGCTACGGCAGCAAGTGGCAGCGGCTCAGCAAGGCATACCTGCGGAAGCATCCCTTGTGTGTGCGGTGCAAAGCACAGGGACGGTTCACAGCAACGACCGTGGTCGACCATATCATTCCTCACCGTGGTGATCCGCATCTGATGTGGGATGAAAGCAACTGGCAGGCTCTTTGCAAGTCTTGCCATGACCGCAAGACATGGACGGAAGACCGAAATCCCGTCTATCGATATTGATTGTGTCTGAAATGCTGCCGGTGGGGGATAAAAATCTCTAATTGTGAATTTTTTACAGACCGGCGTTCCCTCTCACGCACAAAAACCAAGGTTCAAACGGGGGATTAACCCCGAAAATATGCAAACAAGCCGAAACCTACGCAGTTTCGGCTATTTTTCTCTCAAAAGGCAGGTGAAATCAGATGGCAAAGGACGGCACAAGAAGAGGCGGCAGACGAGTTCGTGCAGGTGATAAGCCGAAAGCCCTCTCCGACAAAATTGCAGAGGGCAAGGACGCAGAGATTATAGAATTTCATGCTCCGGAATTGGATGCAGCTGATCTGGACGATGCCGCTGATTTGACCGGTGCGGATATGCCAAGCCCCAGTGCATACTTGTCTGCCCAGCAGAAGAACGGAAAACCACTGGGAGCAGACATTGTGTACAAAGAAACATGGCTCTGGCTGAAACAGCGTGGCTGTGAAAAGCACGTCAACAAACGGCTGCTGGAAAGCTATTCGCAGGCATTTGCCCGATTTGTACAGTGTGAAGAAGCTCTCAGTACCTATGGACTGCTGGGAAAGCACCCGACCACGGGCGGCGTTATTGCCTCCCCGTTTGTGCAGATGAGCCAGACATTTCAGAAACAGGCAAATTTGCTCTGGTATGAGATTTTCGATATTGTAAAGCAGAACTGCACGACCAAATTTGACGGTACGCCACAGGATGATTTGATGGAACAGCTTCTGAGCAGCAGAAAGTGAGAAATACATGAAAGAAGATACCCAGTTCTGGCGAGATTTGAAAGCCAATCGCCAGAAGATGACCAAACAGCAATACCGCACAATCAAGGGACAGGCGGTCAGCGGAAAAGTGCTGGATGCCAGAAAAGGCTTACAGAAAGTTTTGAAGCGGAGGAATGGAGCATGACCACAACCACAGAATTTCAGCTTGTTGACATCAACAAGCTAGTCCCCTATGCCAATAACGCCAGAACGCACAACAAGGAACAGATCCTGAAGCTTCGCTCTTCCCTTCGCGAGTTTGGATTTGTGAATCCGGTCATTATCGACCGGGAATACAATGTGCTGGCTGGTCACGGCAGAATCGAAGCGGCAAAGGCAGAAAATATTTCAGAAGTGCCATGTGTATTTGCCGATCACCTGACCGAAGCACAGAAGAAAGCGTATATTCTTGCTGACAACCGGATGGCATTGGATGCAGGCTGGGATGAAGAACTGCTGTCCGTTGAAATGCAGGAGTTGCAGGAACTCGGTTTTGACCTTGGTTTGACTGGTTTCGATGAATCTGAAATTGCTGAAATTTTCGATATTGACAGTGATGAAGCAAAACAGGATGATTTTGAGGTAGATGCAGAACTGGAAAAGCCCTGCAAATCCAAAACAGGTGACATCTGGCATCTTGGAAAGCACACCGTTATCTGTGGAGATTCTACTTTGCCTGAAACCTATACAGCACTTTTGGGCGATACAAAAGTCAATCTGGTTTGTACCGATCCGCCGTATCTTGTCAATCTGGAAAACAAGTCAGGCAAAATCAAGAATGATGACCTTAGCGATGAAAAAGGATATGCGTTTCTGAAATCTGCATTTGAGAGATTCAAAGATGCCATGGCGAAGGATGCAAGCATTTATGTGTTTTATGCCGCCTCCAAGGCACGTGTATTTCATGATGCTTATGAAGATGCAGGCTTCAAGGTCGGTGCAGGACTTGTCTGGAAGAAAGACAGTTTTGTTCTCACCCGAACTGACTGGAAGTATATCCATGAACCGATTATCTGGGGCTGGAGAAAAGACGGAAAGCATATCTGGTATGGTGACAAGAAACAGAAAACGGTATTTGAGTTTGACCGCATCAAAAAAAGCAAAGAGGAGGGCTGCGGACATCCGTCCAGTAAGCCGGTTCCGCTGATCGCCTATCTGATTTCCCAGTGTACACAGACTAACGGAATGGTGCTAGATGGATTTCTGGGAAGTGCTTCTACATTGATTGCCTGTGAGCAGCTAAATCGTGTGTGCTTCGGTGTGGAACTGGAACCGAAGTTTGTAGATGTGGCAGTAGAACGTTACATCAAGCTGCATGACGGAAATTCCGATGATGTGTATTTGATTCGGGATGGGAAGCGAATGAAATATTCGGAAGTAGAGGTGCCTGATGCGTAACCTCTACTATTGCCCAAACTGCGGGGCAAAAATCGATGACGAAAACGAGGAGGGACAAAAATGACAAGTGAATTTACAAGAACCGCCGTGCCACAGCTGGTCAGTCATGAATTGGAATTCAGCAAGGCACAGCATCAGGAAAAGTTCCACAGCCTACACGAAGCAGAAAGCGTGATACGCGAGGAGTTGGAAGAACTGGAAGAGCAGGTGGAATCCTGCAAGCAGATTTTTGAGGACTTACATAGCGACACCAGACAGGACGATGAAGCTGGTGCAGTTGTAAACGCAAAGTATCTGGCAGGTTCTGCGATATATGCGGCACACGAAGCAATCCAGTTGGCAGCGATGTGTGAGAAGCTGGTGGAAATGAGTAAGCCATGATAATTTCAAACCACATCGAGATGCGGTGCACTCTTTGCGGAAAGGAGCACAAAATCAAACGCCGGCTGTTTTGCTATCATGCTGCCGATCGCCATGATCCTGCTGGACGTTGGTGCGGCGGCGGTGTGCCTGTGGCACAAGGACTACAGACGAACGGTGTACTGGATAGCCGCGGCTGTGTTAAATTTGACGGTAACGTTTTAGGGGGGGCATGTGTATGAATGCAAAGAAAGACCGCTATGCCGTTCGCATCTCCGAAGCGTCGTATACAGAGATGCAGGAGCAGGCATTGCGTGACGGTGCAGTTCAAGGCATCGCTGTAACGCTCGTAACGCTTGACCGAGTGTTCGGCTGGCGGGGCGTGCGTTTAAATCGAGCGTTAGATGCTATCGAAGGTATGCTTACCTTGTCGGTACTGGACAAGGACATCACGGCAGCAAACGCCGTGGAGTACCTACGAAAAGAGTACGGCGTAGACTGTGACAAACTGCCGATAGATGCAGATGCAAGCGGAGGGAGTGTGAAACGATGAGTAAAAAAGACGTGATTTGGCTTATCGTGTACTTACTGTGGATAGTTGTCATCATAGCTGACATTGCAGTAAAAGCACCGCGCAAAGTCAGAGAGGTAGGCGTGGACTTCTGGACGGATACAGGCACATGCGTGCAGTATATCGTGGTTAGTGACTACGACGGGAACGGTGTCACGTTTACTCCAAGACTAGCAAAGGACGGCAAGCCTTACACTGTGTCAGACGATGACTAGACACACGGAACAGGCTGCCTATGATAGAGCAGGCTGTATATGATATATATATGCTAGAGCAGGTCAGGCAACAAAAAAACACTTGACAAGCAGCTGTTTTGGGTGTATAATGATAACGTAATATAACAGACAGATTCCGGTATGCCCGAGGCATGCCGGAATTTTTTTATGCCTAGACGGTGAAAGAAATGCAGCTAGATGGATTTTATAAATCAAAAAAATGGAAGCGCAAGCGTGAGATGATTTTGCGGCGGGACGGATACCAGTGTCAGGATTGCAAACGGGATGGCAGGGGGGGGGGAGGAGGTTGCATCCCCCCTCCCGGTAAG
>OGPL01001958.1_pt1 | contig 16796 bp, 16 predicted proteins | sample 1552901 | NCBI WGS metagenome assembly OGPL01 (sample SAMEA2580244, study PRJEB22360) | human gut metagenome | biome: human gut; feature: human-associated habitat; material: faeces | place: Denmark | collected 2008/2010 | reverse complement strand
AGAAAGTATGGTATGATGTATAGGTGTTAAGTGTATGCGGTTTTGAAGGTATATCTAGCGTAGGGGATTGGTCAAATGGTATGATAGGGGTCTCCAAAACCTTTGGTGGGAGTTCGATTCTCTCATCCCCTGCTAACAATTAATGACGCTAGAGCTAGTAAAATCAACGGTTCTAGCGTTTTTCTTTGTTTAAAATCAGATAAAATAAATTAGATTAAACGACCTATTTTCACTTTTAATCAACATTTTTCATGAGTAAACTTGTGTAAAACTTGTGTAGACATGTATATTAAAGTTGTGTATAACAAGAGAATGCATTTTACAGTTAGTTACTTTTACATAGAGTGTAATTATGGCATAATAATATCATTATAAAGGAGGTGGGTATTATGCCACAGATTATACCAATTAAAGAATTAAAAAACACAGCAGAGATATCTGATATGTGTAACAAATCTAAAGAACCAATTTGTATTACAAAAAATGAGTATGGCGATAAGGTTATAAAGAGTATGGAGAGTTACGAAAAAAACTTAAATCGAGTGGCAATGTATCATGATATAAAAATTTCGGAACAGCAGATAAGAAATGGTCAGGTAGGGGATGCAAGAATTTCACTCCAAGAAACGAGAGAAAAGTATGGTTTATAATTTAGAATAATATAACAAGTGGAAAATTGCTGGGATTGAAAAATGACCCACATATACCAGAGGTGGTATATGTGGGTTTATTCATCTTCAAAAACTGTTTCATTCATTTCAGGAAAATCTAAGAACTGGGATAATGTCATGCCAAAGCCTGTAGCTATTTTGTGCAGAGTTTTTAATTTAGGATTTTTTGTGTTCCCCTGCATTAAATTATTCAATGTGCTTTGGGTAATACCAGAAAGCGTGGCTAATTTATTGACTGTGATATTCTGTTGTTTACACAGGTAAGTTATTCTGTAAATAATCACGCTGGAATATGTCGTATACTTATATCTCCTAATAACATAAGTATACAAAATATTGTCACCAAACATTAACCGTACACGTTTGACTTGTGTAATTCTTTATCGTAAAATATAACAAAATGATATTTATTACTTAGGAGGGTAATCAAATGAACAAAAGAAAAAAAGGGTTGTGTCAGTTACTTGCATGTATGATGGTGCTTGTTATGATGATATCCTTATCATCTGTAAATGTACAGGCAGCGAGCAAGGTAAAGATTAATAAGACAAAGACAACTATGTATGTTGGTACTCCAAAGACATTAAAAGTCACTGGTACAACCAAGAAAGTAACATGGAAATCAAGCAATAAGAAGATTGCTATAGTATCGGCAAAGGGAAAAGTAACACCTAAGAAAGCCGGAACAGTAGTTATCACAGCAAAGGTATCCGGTAAAAAATATAAATGCAAAGTAACAGTTAAGAAACCATATTTATCTGCAACGAAAAAGACTGTGAAAGCTGGTTCAACATATAAACTGGTATTGCATGGAACAAATGTAAAGAAATGTTCTTCTACAAATAAAAGTATTGCAACTGTGAAAAAGAATGGCAAGAATGCTGTTACAGTAAAAGCAGTTAAGTCTGGAAATGTAAAGATAAAAGTTCAGGGAACAAATGGAAAAACATATGTATGTAATGTGAAAATAAAATGTGCGAAACATACATGGAAAGATGTTACTAAGCATCATGATGCTGTAACTCATAAGGAGAGTGTTAAGATTAAGGATGCTTGGGATGAGAAGGTAACTACTACAGAAGGTCATATTTTTTGTGCAGGATGTGGTATGGATTATACTGCAGCAGGTTACTCCTCATCTGATGATTATATTATCATACATTCTAGATCTTGTCAGGGTGGTAGTTCATATTATGGTGATGATGTTCTAGTAACCAAAACAGTACATCATGACGCCGTTTATGAAGATCAAACAGTAACAGATAAACCTGCATGGGACGAGTACTTATATTCAGAGTGTACTACTTGTGGTGCAATACAGAAAAATAAATAAGTCAACAACTAAATAATATAAACCTTTATGAGAGTCAGTTATGTAAAAGTAACTGACTCTTTTCATTGTATATAAGGGAAACTAAGCAAAGGAGGAGTCAAAAGTCATGTGAAAAGAAAACGATTTGAATTTAAGGTGATTTTTGAAGAAGGAGGAACAAGAGAGAATTTAGTTTATTTTACGGTTATTTACTTTTGTAAAGAATACAATTATGGAATAATACCATTATAAAGCAGGAGGTGGGTATTATGCCACAGATCATACCAATTAAAGAATACAGCAGAGATATCGGATATGTGTCACAAGTCTGAAGAACCAATTTATGTTACAAAAAATGGATATGGTAATATGGTTATTATGAGTATGGAGAATTACGAAAATACCATGAAGCGAATAGCGATGTATCATGATAATTGAAGTTTTTTTCCATCGACTTGAGAACTATTCACACAAAATATAAATAGGAGAACTTGTGAACAAAAAGGTTTCTAAAGCATGGTTGACCAGATAGTTAGTTTCTGATAAGAAAGATTAGATTGTTGAACAATAATTAGCATTGACTTGCACAGGGAGTACGGAAGTATAATTTATATAAGCGGGGATATACTGAGCATATTTTAGCAGATGATTGACACATATTTGTTAGAAGAAAGGGTGGTTGTTATGATGTCATTATCAAATGCAGCGGATGGATTTTGTTCAACGATCGCATGGAACTGTGCAGATAAAGCATTATTTGGAGATTGTCAGCTTGATACAGGGGACGAAGTTCAGGTGGTATCATCATTTTTCGGAAATGTGATCGTCCGGGTACACGGACGATGCCTTGCGATTACTAAGGATACAGCAGAACGGATCAAGATGTGCCAGCCGGATGTACAGTAAGAGATAAAATTTTTATAACTGTTATTGAAGTCGTGGGCAAATGTTTTATTGTGTAAATGCTAAATGAAAATGAGTTGGTTGAAATTATAAATAATATATATTATTATTTATATATCAAGTATTTGGAGGGAGACATTTACAAATGAAAAAAAGAAAAAGAAGTATTATATTATTATGTGCATTATTGATCGTTGCACTCATACTGCCATGTAGTGGAAGCGAGGCAGCATCTAAGCTTACTAAAAAGCAAAAGGCAACATACAAGAAGTGTTTGGATAAATATTTTTATAAGACAAATTGGCCATCTTGGTGGACTTCGTATGTAAATGATACAAAGGAACATACGGAGATAGCATTTGCGGATATTAATAATGATGGGAAAAAAGAACTTTTGGTTTACAGTGCAGCAGGAGCTTCCTGGCAGTGGAGGGCAGCATATAAGACAAATGGGAAACCTTTAAAGTTTAAATATTATTATAAAGGAAAGCTTAGAAGCAAAAGTACAAAGAGTGACCAACATGGTATATATACACGTATAACAAAAATGTCTGATAAAGCATTTGTAGATGAATTTGGTGGACATATGGGTTTATATGTAAAAACATATTTTAAAAAGACCAAATCGGGTGGAACAGAGGTCGCGAAATATAGCACACGGATGGATCCGGTAACGTATAAAACAATAAACGAGTATTATGTAAATGGTAAGAGAACAACAAAAAAAGCTTATCAGAAAAAAGTAAAATCATTAGGAAAGTTTAAAAAAATTACATATCAGAATTATAATGATGTCTGGTAAAGTGGGAATATATTTAATATGAATACAAACGCCTGTCATTGGATTGAATAAGAACCAATGACAGGCGTTTGTATTACCTGTGCGAGGACAATAAGCTAAAGTCTGTATTTATACAATGTGCTCTGATAATTGCCCACGATATAAATATTATTTTGTAATAAAGGTGCTGTAGATTGCTTTGATGGCTGTCTCGAAGTCACGGTTTTCAACACCGATGATGATGTTAAGCTCAGAAGAACCCTGATCGATCATCTTGATATTGATGCCCTTGTTTGCGAGAGCAGTGAAAAGCTTGCCTGCTGTACCGCTGGCTGACTTCATACCACGACCTACAACTGCGATCAGTGCAAGACCGGATTCAATCTCAACAGAATCCGGTTCTGCCAGACGATGGATAGCAGATACAACGCTCTGTTCCTTATCGATGAATTCGTCTGCATGAACAACGATGGTCATAGTATCAATACCGGATGGCATATGCTCAAAGGAGATGTTGTTTTCCTCAAATGCCTGAAGAACTTTACGACCGAAGCCGATCTCTGAATTCATCATTGCTTTTGTAATGAAGATTGTACAGAAATCTTTCTTTCCGGCAATACCGGTTACGACATAATCCTGCTTCTGGCAGGTACTTTCAACGATCCATGTTCCTGCATCTTCCGGTGCATTTGTATTCTTGATATTGATAGGAATACCACAGCTTCTTACAGGGAAGATTGCATCTTCGTGGAGAACGGAAGCACCCATGTAGGATAACTCACGAAGCTCGCGGTATGTGATATATTTTATCGGCTTTGGATCCGGAACGATTCTTGGGTCAGCTACAAGGAAACCGGATACATCTGTCCAGTTCTCATATACATCTGCGCGGCTGGCTCTTGCAACGATAGAACCTGTTACATCGGAACCACCACGAGAGAAGGTCTTAACATTTCCATCTTTACCCATTCCGTAGAAGCCGGGGATAACGGCGCGTTCATTTTGAGCGAGACGCTCGGTCAGACGCTTGTATGTCTTATAATCATTCAGATTTCCTTCTTCGTTGAAGAAGATGACTTCTGCCGAATCGATAAATGGAATACCAAGGTAAGCTGCCATGACTTTACCGTTTAAGTATTCACCTCTGGATGCAGCATAATCGCTCTGAGGATTCTCGGCGAGGTTCTTTTTGATCTCCGCAAAATCGTCATCCAGACTGAAATCCTTCAGCTCAAGACCTGTGATGATCTCATCGTATCTTGCTTTGATCGCCTTTAATTCTTCGTCAACATCATTGCCTTCGCTGGCGGTCTGATATGCATGAAGTAACATATCGGTTACCTTAGTATCTCCATCAAATCTTTTTCCCGGAGCAGAAGGGACAACATATACACGGCTATCATCTGCATGGATGATTTTACCGACTTTCTTGAACTGCTCTGCACTTGCAAGGGAACTTCCACCAAATTTAACAACTTTCTTCATAATAAACTCCTGCATTTTTATTTTATTTACAAATTATCTCTATCTTAATATTATTGTGCCGATTAGACAAGGAAAAAATGTGATTTTTTTGAATTTTGAATGATCGAATAAAAACCTCTTGTATAATGGCTTTGTTTTAGGCAAAATGTTGAACCTTTTCAGAAATAATCAGAGATTTTTGATAGATGAAATATAAGAATATGGATTTTACATGTAAATTGTGCAAAATGACTGAAACAGATGAAAAAATTCGTTATTCCAAAATGTGAAAAAACGTTGTACTTCCTTGAATTTGCTTGTTTTCTATACTAAAATGGCAGTCGAAAAGGTAGCATAATGCCCAAACGGCTAGAAGATTGAGGTGATAATGTGATTGATTATTATAAGTGTCAGTATCATTTTAACGCCAGTCATAGCTTTGATGGAAATAAAGAACAGGCACACAGTCATACATTTACGATGATACTGTATATTCGTAATTATTCCGGCCGAGATATGGATTTTAAACGGCTTGACAGAATGATTGAGATTTTTCTCGGCAGATATGAGGGCATGTATCTGAATGAACTTCCCTGTTTTGCAGGGAATGCAAGTATAGAGGCAATCGGAGATTATTTTTACGAACAATTAAAGATAAAATTATCGGAATTGAATGCGGAGCTGATGCAGCTTGATATAGGGGATACACCGCTTGGGGTGTATCAGGTGTGTGATCGCATTTTGTTACCGACGGTTAATGAGAAACGGAGCAGAGAAAATCTGGAGGCAATCTTGTTCTATAAGAAACAGATGCCTGACCAGAAAAAATAGATAGGGACTCATTCGGATAAGATGGGTCTTTTTTGTGTGGAATGTCATAAAACAGACAGAAAGAAGGCATGTATGATGAGACATAAGAAAATCTGTAAAAAACTAATAACTGTAGGGATAGTGGTATTATTGATTGCTGTTTCCTGTATGCCAATGACAGGAATGAGGAGTCAGGCAGCAACGTTTGAGGATAATGGAAATACAGTGGATATATATACGGATAATAATTATTTGTGTATCCGTTATAATGGAAGCTGGTCAGGATATCTGAATGAGCACTTTGACCTGTCGGCAGACGGAGTGTCACTGGATCGATTGAATGCGATCATATTGAATAATGAAAATAATGGAGACGGAAGTTCATTTTCAGTAAAGGATGCATGGAGTTCGGAAATCAGTGGGGCTTCCGGAACAGTTACAAATACCGGGAAAAAACAATATTACGGATATGAATTTATGACATGGAAGATTCAGGTCCCACTTGATACTTATGAGGCTTTTAATCTTGATACGCTGAAGGTAACATATAAAGGGCAGAGCACGGAAGTTACGATTGGTACAAAGAATACTACGGAAGAAGCTTCTACAGAAAATACGGAAGAAATTACATCTGCTACAGAGAAGGACTCAACGGAAGAAATTCTGACGACCGAAGATACAACTGAAACTGAAAAAAATGATACAACAGAGATATCCGGTACGGAATCAGAAGACAGCAGTGCAACAATTTCTGAGACTACATCGGAGGATAACAATAATGCAAGCACTACCGGAGAAATGACGGACGAGGCAACAACAGAAACAACAGGCGGAATCCATGTAGGCGGCAATATCCAGATCGATGGATATTATGATGATTGGGAAGGAAGACCGAAGACGGAGATTACATATTCCAGTAATAACAAACAGTGTAATCATTATGGTCAGCTTGCATTAGACGGGGATACTTTATATGGCCATTTTAAGATGAATGAATTATATACCTCCGGTATGCAGCTTCAGATCTGGTATCTGACGATCAACGGCAAGACATTTGCCATGCAGATCCAGCCGGAAAAGAACGGAAATATCGACTGGAGTACGCAGGTTCCGAGATCAGAAGGAATCCATACCAACTTGAAAGCTTTTATCGGATATGGAAATAATAATGAATGTGACAGTAAAGTAGCATATACAGTGTATGATGCAGAACATAAGGATAATACGCCGGGAGATGAGGTGGAATTCTCGCTCAGTCTGAAACGTCTGGCAGAATTAACAGGTATTCCTGCGGATGAGATGGGAACTATCACGATCCAGAATCCGAATATCGGAGGTCAGGGTGTGTCGATTGCCGGATCTTCTACAGGACCGGTCGTAGGTGTGTTGATCGCTCTGTTACTGGCAGCAGGCTATGTTGCAAAGAAAAGAAAGGGTAAAAGGTAGAAGATGAACTGGCTGGTATTTGTCTGTCTTCTTGGTTGGATCTATATATTAACAGTATTATATCGGGCAAAATTGAATTTCTGGTATTATATCTGCGGAAGTGTGGGATTGTTTATTTTCAGTCTGATACTGATAGAACCGTATGTCGTAGTTCCGCTTCAAAAGGCTGTCTCTGCTGTTGCCGGTGTGATCGGTGGGCTGACGCATCTCTATGATTCTTATTTTCAGCAGGGAATTCTGTTTATCCAGAATGGCGGAACCAGTCTGTCCTTATATATTGATTTTGAGTGTTCCGGTGTGATCGAGATGCTGGCGTTTCTTGCGCTGCTCTGGTTCTTCCCGGTCTATGACAAATATGAGAGAGTGGTTGTAAGTATGATCGGAGTGATGGCGATCTTCCTTGCAAATGTGCTTCGGATCTTCTTTATCTGCCTGCTAGTTCATATATGGGGCATCGATATGTATTTCTTTGCACATACGATATTTGCCAGAATCCTGTTCTATGGATGTACAGTATTCCTGTATTTCTATGTATTCACGAAACCACAGATTGTCAGACAGAAGGTAGGTGCATTCCGTTATGACAGCAATTAAAAATATGCTTATGTCTTCCGTGATCTTCTGGGTGGCATGGATCGTCATTCCGTTGATCATGGAAGTGATTCCGACGGTCGGGAATTTTATCATCCTGTTAAAACGCAGGATCATGAAGAAGAAATATAAGCCGTTATCTCATTATCCGGAGGTATCTTTGATCGTTCCGGTCTACAATTCGGCAGAAACCCTGTATGCCTGTGTGCAGTCAATCTATCAATCGAATTACCCGAAGGATAAGATATTTGTTCTGCTTGTCAATAATATGAGTCAGGATAACAGCTTTGAGATATACAGCAAATGTCAGAAGGATTTCCCGAATCTCTCGATCAATTGGATGAATTCGAAGCAGGGAAAATCCAAAGCCCTTAATCTGGCATTGTTTAACTGCCAGGGTAAATATATTATCCATATTGACAGTGATGGAATGTTAGAACCGGATGCTATCAGAAATATTGTTACAATGTTTGAGAATGAACCGGAAGTTCACAGCCTGACCGGAACAGTACTGACGAATCCGGAGTTGATCGATCAGACGAATCGGTGCGCTTTACGGTTACTGCAGAAGATGGAGTTTGGAGAATATTGTCAGGCATTTCTATCCGGCCGTAATTTCCAGTCGGAGCTGAACAGTATCTTTACTCTGTCGGGTGCTTTTTCGGCGTTCCGTAAATCTGCGATCATGAAGACGCAGTTATATAATACGGATACCCTGTGCGAGGATACTCATGTAACTTTTCAGGTACGGTTTCAGATGAAGAAGCGTGTGGCGCTTTGTCCGAATGCGATCTTTTTTGTAGATCCAATCGAGAGCTTAAATAAACTATATGTTCAAAGACAGCGGTGGCAGAGCGGTGAACTGGAAGTGCTTCATATGTTCCGAAAGGACAAGATGAACATTGGCAGGAGTTTCTTTAAAGATTTCGTCATGCGGATCCTTGTGTATGATCATACGTTTGCGTTTCCTCGAATGATCTGGTATTTTGCGATTATCTGTCTGGCATTTATCAATTATCCGATGAAGCTTATTGTGACATCACTCGTATTCTTATTCTTTTTATACAGTATGGCCAACTCCCTGTTGTATATCTGTATTATTCTGTTTTTAAAGGATTTTCCATATTTGAGAAAATATTATGCAAGGAAATGGTATCTGATCTTTTTACTTCCGCTGTTTAATTTTATTGTATTCTGGTTCCGGTTTGCAGGAATTATTAATTCAACCAGAAAAACAAGAACATGGCGGACAAGAGACCTGCATGAAGAATGGAATGACTTTAAACAGGTCGTGATGCATGATTTTGCAGGAGCACACCGGGTTCTGGAGAAGATCAGAGATGAGGTAAATACCAGTGAATAAAGAGAAAAAACAATCATGGATAAAAAAATTATATACATCACCGAATCATAGGATTTTTTCGATATCCGCAACCGTGATCCTGTTTATTATGATATTTATGGGATGTATCTGTTATGAGTTATTACAGAACCGGGAAGCAGTGATACAGGCATATGAGGATGATCAGGAGGACTATCTACAGTTATTAGCCTACAACATTCAGTCAGTTCAGAAGTCAGGAAAAGATACAGAGGTTCTTGCTTTTTTACAAGAGAAGACAGTTTCCGCAGGAGAACGGTTCTTTGTATATACAAGAGGTTCGGAAGTGCTGTGGGCCAAGAATGAGAATACAACGAATGCATTAGGTAAATATTCAGAGATCACAGAATTCTGGAAGATGATACAAGAACAGGATGTTGTAGTGAATACAGTCAGATGGACGGTCGGACAGGAAGAATGTACGATCAGTGTGGTGTCTGATATGGATAGTATTCTGGAACGGACATCTACAATAAAGCATGGATATTATATTGTAATTGCAACAGGACTTGTAAGTGTCGTTCTGCTCGGTCTATTGATTGCATTGTTGGAATCATGGAACAAGGCAGAGAAAAATCTGAAGGGTACGAAAAAAGAACTGGACAAACGTAACAGGAAGCTTGAAAAGGTGACGAGTAATGCCGGAAATATGGGGTTTGAAAAGACTTCAGATGACGAGGTAGCAAAGAATATCTATGTGCAGAATCAATATAACAGTTCGCATGAATTCTATGATAATAATTTTCTTCGTATTCTGCTTCAGAAATCGGATGATGAAGCGTTAAAACCGATCCATTATATGTTTATTCATCTGGATATGCTGGATCGTTATTACAGCAGACAGGAGATCTTTCATTTTATGAGAAAGATTCGTTCCGGACTTTATCAAAATGAGATCATGGGTGAGGTGAAGAAAGGCTTTTTTGTTATTCTGATTTACAGGCTGGATGAACAGCAGGCAAAAGACAGGGCGGATGAGATTTACCGGTACTGTATCAGAAAGTCCGAGAATGCATATCGCTCGATACGATATGACTTAATTGATGTTGGAGTGAAAAAGCCGTTGGATGTGTACGATGCTTATACCAGAAAGCAGGAGGAGGCGTAGCGGAATGAGATATCAACAGTATAAATTCAAATTCTATATGGATGCCAGACATGCTATCTATATCGGTGGAAAATTAGGCGAAGTACATCCGCATACCTGGGAGATCGTTCTGCATGTGGTAAAGGGAAAGGAGAACTTTGAACCATTTCATGTACTTGAAAAGGCAGTTGAGAAATTTCTGGAACCTTTTCAGAATAATTATCTGAATGATATAAAGCCGTTTGATATATTAAATCCAACGATCGAAAACGTATGCCTTTATTTTAAAGAAAAATTGCAGGAGATATTAAATGCAATGGGATGGATTTTCCTGATGATCGAGATGAGTGAGACACCGGGAAGAACATATGTGATCAGTATGCTGGATGAGCAGGAGATGGAGCAGAATCAGACGGTGCAGACGCTTACAGACCTGATTTTAGATGAGATAAAACATATTGGAGAGTAAGAGATATGACAGACAGTCATAAGAGAATCCGGAAAAACTGCATATGTATAAGCATCCTGTTACTTGCAGGTGCAGGGCTTGCACTGTATCTTGTGCTGTCAGGATATGAGCCGTCCGGTGGTGATATCTGGGGACATCTCTATAAGTCGCAGGAAATGTATGAGAGCCTGAAAAAAGGAAACGTCTTTCCGTTGTTCTCCCCATACTGGTATAACGGAATCCAGCTTTTCAGATATTGGGGACCGCTCTCTTATTATATTATGGCGGGACTGATGTTTCTTACAGGGGGCGATCTTCTTCTGGCTTACAGGCTGCTTGCCTTTGTTATATTCGTAGTCGGTGGACTTCCGTGGATTTTCTGGGGGATCCATGAGAACCGCAGAGTGATTGGAACCTTCTTCGGACTGCTCTGGTTCTTTATGCCGGAGCATATCAGGATTTATTTTACAGCGGGAAATCTGCCACAGATGGTGACGACGATGCTTGTACCATATGTGATCTGGTTCTTATGGCTCTATGTAAGAAAAAAGAACAATCGTGCAGCTGTCGGATTGTTTGTCTGTATGACATTGATGAGTTTTACGCATCTAATGGTTACTGCGATCATGGGTGTATCTGCATTTTTATATTTGCTGATCGATCAGATATGGAATAAGGATACTAGAAGAAAAATATTTGCTCTTATCTATATGATCTGTGGAATCCTGGCAGCGGGTATATGGGTGATTCCTTCTTTAAAAGGCGGGCTTGTGACGTCGGAGAGTGGAGATGGAAGTGTTATGTCAACCTTGATCTATCCCCTTGCGACTTCATTAAATCCATTTAAACGTCTGAGTGCAGGAAATGACAGCTTTTATTTCGGACTGGCAGCAGTACTGATCGCGATAGCCGGGATCCTGCTTGCAACAGGCGGAAAGAAAGCCGGTTTTGTATTTTTACTGGTTATGCTTGCCTGTACAACGCCTGCTGCATATAAGATATTGGTAAAGCTTCCGTTCAGCCAGTTGTTCTGGATGACCCGGTTTGCGCCGATGACCTATGGTTTTTTCTTCAGTGCATGTCTGGAATGGGTTCGTCTGAAGAAAAAATATTGTGTGCTTCTGGCTGCGCTTTTGTGTGTAGACAGCATATCATGTATGAATCTGGATTTTTACAGCGTTGCTACATCAGATGAAACGAAAATGGAGATGCATCAGCTCGCGGAACTGACAGACCAGCGGACGGCTGTCATTGATAAGAGCTCTTACGGTTCTTATCCATCCTATGGAATCAGTGGCAGCAGTCATACGATGTACACGTATGGCTGGGCATGGCAGGGTGCTGAGACAGGAGATAATATTGTTCTGTTAAATGAAGCACTTGACCGAAAATACTATCGTTTTCTGTTTGATCGGGCAGTAGAGCTTGGAGCTGATACGGTTCTGATACGGAAGATTGATCTTGAGAAACAGGACATTACAATCTCTGATATTGAGCAGGATGCTGCAGCTAGCGGTTATTCTATGGTGCTGGAAACGACGACAGCGTATATTTATAAACGGGAGACACCGGAGAACTTTGGAACGGTCACCGGATACTATGGGCTTGCAATCGGAAAATATGCAAATGAAATGACCCTGCTTTATCCGGCCTTTGTGGCAGGAAGCTCGGATGTGATCGAGGATTATTCAGTGGAAGAACTGAGCAGGTATGATACTTTGTTCTTAACCGGATTTGAATATAGGAATCAGAGTAAGGCAGAAGCGATACTTACGGACGTGGCGGCAGCAGGTACCAGAGTTGTGATCGACAGTACTCATGTTCCGGCTAATAAGAGCAATAAGCAGGAAATGTTTCTCGGAGTATTTGCACAGCAGATCCATTTTGATGAACGATATCCGGTCCTTTCTTATCAGAACAGCGAGATCCGAAGTGATGACTTTGCGGAGAAAGACAGGGATTTTAGTACAGCTTATATAACCGGAACCGATATCGATATCGGAACGTTTCAGATGGGTGAACAGAAGCTGACGTTTTTAGGTATGAAAGATGATCTGCCAAATGTATATTTCCTCGGACTGAATCTGATGTATGAAGCTGTTAATAGGAAGGATGCGGCACTGACCGATATCTTAAATGATGTGCTCGGGATATCAAATGAACAGCTTCCGGACAGAGAACTTGTACCGATCACGATATCATACACAGAAGATGGACTATCGATCGATGTTGATGCGGATTTTGATCAGGAAACAGGCGTCAATACGTCGATTGCGGCACAGGATATATTTACATCTGATCAGGAGATTTCCGAGCAGATGAATCTTCTTGTTGTGCATGAGAAGCACACAGAGATTTCCTTTGTATATCCTTTGTTTATACCGGGAATTATTATCACGATATCGGGATTTATATGCTTTATACTGTGTATAAGTATGGATGTACGCGACAGAAGAAAACCTGTTGTTAAACAGATCGGACAAGAGAGCATTGCAGGATAGACGGAATAAAAGAGTATTGTCGGACAGACTGACTGCTGATTGTGTATTTGCGTCTGTTATGGTAAAATGGGCGGAACAGGAATAATAACGGATGAATACTCCAATTATAAACAGGATGAAAATACAGAAAGGGAACGGTGTGTATGGAGCGAAATACGAAAAAAGTCAGTGATTCAATGGTAGAGCAGGTCTTTCAGGTACGGCCGGAACATTTAAATGGTGCCGGACGATTATTTGGCGGACAGTTAATGGCATGGATCGATGAGGTTGCAGGGCTTGTAGGGATCCGTCATTCAAATGGAGATGTGATCACAGCTTCGGTTGATAATCTGAAATTTATGCGAGGTGCTTATCTGAAGGATCTGATCGTATTAGTAGGCCGTATTACCTATGTCGGACATACCTCGATGGATGTCCGTGTGGATACTTATATCGAGGATCACAGAGGAATCCGGCGTTCAATCAATCGGGCGTATCTGACATTGGTGGCTGTCGATGAAAATGACAAACCAAGACCGGTTCCGGGACTGACACTTGAGAACGAAAGTGAACAAGCAGAATGGCTGGCAGGAGAGAAACGGAGAGAACTCAGAGGACAGAGACGTAAAGAAGGTTTTTAGATAAAGCCGGGGGTGTGAATATGGCAAATATATTAGACTATCTGGAATGGCGGGGTGATCTGCCGTTTGAGGCATCGGCTTTTAATGAGGTGGATGCAGTTGTATTTTCAAGATTTTCATATATACCGTTTGAGGGGATCGTGCCGGATGATTTTAGTCATACGGTCACGGTAGCGGAGGCTGCAGAGCGTTTCTTAGGGGATACGGAACGCATGACACAGGTGATTTATGAAGATGATCTGAAGCTGCTTGCTGCAATGGGAGCGAGCAGACGATTTGGTGATCTGCTCTTATGCGGTTATGAGAATCAGTTGGATGAAGAGATACAGAAGCAGTTTTCAGCAGTCACAGTAAAATTATTTGACGATGTAAGCTGCGTGGTATATCGAGGAACCGATAAAACAGTTGTCGGTTGGCGGGAGGATTGTAATATGGCATTTCTTTCACCGGTTCCGTCTCAGCGGGCAGCAGTCGAGTATCTGCGGCAGGCAGCAGAACAGATACCCGGAACATTCCTGCTGTGCGGACATTCCAAAGGCGGAAATCTTGCGATCTATGCAGCAGCAACCTGTGAACGTACTCTGCAGGATAGGATTCTGAAGGTATGCAGTATGGATGGCCCGGGATTTGAACCAAATGTGTTAGAGCTTGCCGGTTACAACCGAATGCTATCACGGATGATCACATACATACCACAGAATTCCGTAGTGGGAATGCTGCTTGAGCACAGAGAGAAATATGTTGTGATCCGAAGTATGCAGGAGGGCTTGATGCAGCATGATGTATATAGTTGGGAGGTTCTTGGACCATCCCTGATCCATGAGGATGGAATCACAGATGAATGCCGTGTATTAAATGCTTCTTTAAAAGAATGGATCGACAATATGGACTACGACCAGCGCAGACAGTTTGTAAATTCTCTGTTCGACCTGTTAGATGAATGCGATGCGAAGACCACGGATGATCTGCAAAATAACTGGTATAAGGATATCGGAAGAATCCTGACTTCAATCAAGAAGATGGACGAAGCCAGCCGAAAAGTTGTCAGCCAGACAATCCTGTCGCTATTAAAGATAACCAAGAAAAATGTCACAAATAAAGAAAACTAGAAAAGGTTATATAAAACAGACAAAAACTGAGAGAGAATAAGCAGAGACGGTAATATCAGCAGAAAGATACAGTGGATGAAAAGGAAAACAAAGAGAGGTAAAGAAATATGAAATTTTTTATTGATACTGCAAATGTAGATGACATCAGAAAAGCAAACGACATGGGAGTTATCTGTGGTGTAACAACCAACCCATCCCTGATCGCAAAAGAAGGCAGAGATTTTAATGAAGTTATCAAAGAGATCACAACGATCGTAGATGGCCCTATCAGTGGAGAAGTTAAGGCAACAACTGTAGATGCAGAAGGCATGATCAAAGAAGGCAGAGAGATCGCAGCGATCCATCCAAACATGGTTGTTAAGATCCCTATGACAGTAGAAGGCTTAAAGGCAGTTAAAGTATTATCAGCAGAAGGAATCAAGACAAATGTAACTCTGATCTTTACAGCAAATCAGGCACTTCTTGCAGCAAGAGCAGGCGCATCTTATGTATCTCCATTCCTTGGAAGACTGGATGATATCAGCACAACAGGTATCAACCTGATCGAAGATATCGTAACAATATTTGATAATTATGATTTAGACACAGAGATTATTGCAGCTTCTGTAAGAAATCCAATCCACGTTACAGACTGTGCTCTGGCAGGCGCACATATCGCAACTGTACCATACAAAGTAATCGAGCAGATGACAAAGCACCCATTAACAGATCAGGGTATTGCAAAATTTCAGGCAGATTATAAGGCAGTATTTGGCGAATAAGAGTTTTTTAGATTTATTGTAGATGTTTGAATAAAATGTTACAATAAGCTCGATTTTTACTTTACGGTACATTTGTCCTATAAAGTAAAAACGATAGGGAAGGTGGTGAGAGAGAAACTTGGCAGAGTATAGGAATAATTACCGCCAGAGAGAGAACAAATCTGTATATGGGGAACGAAATACTTATGAAAAAAAGAAAAATTACCGAAATGGAAATAACAGACAACAGAACTTGAGGCAGAAAATGTATTATGATAAGAGACAGCAGGGAAATTCCGGCAGACAGATGAATGATTCGAAGCTCAGACGTAAGATTATGGCGGATGATAATGTGAAGTTTATCTGTTCCAGAAATGAAGATGTGATCCATGATAAAAGCTGTATTCTTACAAGGAATATTAAAGACAATGATCTGAAGTATCTGGTAAATTATCCGAAGTGGATGAAACAGTGCCCAAAGTGTGCGATAGAAGCGTATCTCAGATATGGGGCAGAGGATTATGACAAATTGGCAGAATATGATGCGTTATTCCGACTTATGATGATGTCTGTAGAGATGATCCGGCATATGTATATTGATTGTGATATGAAGACAAGGATAAATGGGGATACGCTTACAATCCATCACAAAGAAGATACATGGAAGATCGTATATTTAGACAGTCCGGGAAATGTCAGACTTCTGCATAATAATTATCACATAGTGGATGAACACAGGGAATTTGAAAAAGGTTTTCATATCCAGAGCGAATTTACTTCTAATACAAAGATTAAATATGCTATCGAAAATATTGAAACATATTCGTGGAGCATGCATCGGGTGCATGAACGGGAAGCGATGTTGGAACAGAAAAAGAATGAAACAGGGAAAATGGGATTCTGGTCACGGGTAGCACGAGCATTTCGTTATG
>OGPL01001934.1_pt1 | contig 17002 bp, 10 predicted proteins | sample 1552901 | NCBI WGS metagenome assembly OGPL01 (sample SAMEA2580244, study PRJEB22360) | human gut metagenome | biome: human gut; feature: human-associated habitat; material: faeces | place: Denmark | collected 2008/2010 | reverse complement strand
GGGCTGAATGAGAATTCCAGGAGCTGTATGCCGCGGTTGCGGCTGCCGATGCGGTCGATACGCCCGAAGCGCTGAATGATGCGCACAGGATTCCAGTGAATATCGTAGTTGACCAGATAGTCGCAGTCCTGCAGGTTCTGACCTTCGGAAATACAGTCCGTAGCAATCAGAATGTCGATTTCGGCAGGATTGTCCGGCATGAGCACATCTTTGCTCTTGGAAACCGGAGAGAAGCAGGTCAGCACATTATTGAGCGTTGCTTTCAAGCCGCGAATGGTCGTTTTGCCGTCCGCACTTCCGGTAATCACCGCCGTGTCCAGTCCATGGCGCGATTTCATACGGGCGCTGACCTGATCGTACAGGTAGTTTGCCGTGTCCGCAAATGCCGAAAAAATGATGACCTTCCTGTTGCCCGGATTAATCGGATGGGCGATCTTATCGTCCAGCAGCTGAAAGAGCGTCTGGAGCTTGCTGTCATGCGCCGGTGTGATGTCGTTCATCATCAGGAGAAGCAGCTCCAGATTCTCCGCGTCCTTTGCCAGCTCGCTTCGCCACGAAACGTAGTCCATGTCGGCAATATCAATCTTGATTTTTTTGCCGATTCGGGTGAAATCCGTGTTTTCATCTTCCGCGTCAAAGTCGTTGTCCGACACATCGCGCATCTCGATTTCTCCGCCGCCTCCCGCCATAAAGTTATCGATGATGGTGATGGTCGAATTGATTATACCCAGTATGCGCCCAAGCGTCAAGCGGAAAGAATAGACCGAGCTTTTAAGGCGCTTCAGCAGGTTGATGCTCATCAAACGCCTGATGCCGGATTCGCGCCCGCGCATGGACATGTTGGCGACCTTTTCCAAATCAAGATACTTCTCCAGCTTACTGGGAAGAATGTAGCTGGACGGCGTATAGACGCACAGCGACAGCAGCCCCAACTGCTCGAATATTTCATTATAGTTGATCGCGCTGTTCAGGTCGGTCAGTTTCGGGCGGAGGCTGATGGGTTTCAGCCTTTCCGGGAATTTGCCGATGGCAGCGGCATTGTAGTACTTTTCGATATGCTTTCGGGAGCGGGCAATCGTCACGCTGTCCAGAAGCTCAAAGAAATCAAAATCGAGCATCTTGAGCAGCGCGTCCGTCGTGCGCTTTTCCGGCTCCAAATCGCTCCATTCATTGAAAGCGCGCTGTGCCTGACGGAAGATTTCATCAATGGATTTTTTCGTATTCAGCTCCTTTTCGAGCATTTCCGGGTTGCCCTCGTAGGCCAGCGCAAGTTGATTGCGCAGATCGAGGAATCGATTATTGACTGGCGTCGCCGAAAGCATCAGCACTTTCGTCTTTACCCCGGAGCGTATGATCTTGCGCATCAGAAGCTGGTAGCGGTTTTCGCCGTCGCGCTTATGTGTACCGACGCCGCCTTCGCCATTGCGAAAGTTATGTGACTCATCAATAACGACGAGGTCGTAGTTTCCCCAGTTCAGTCGGTCAAGGTCAAGCCCGTTCGACATACCGCCCTTGCGCGAAAGGTCGGTATGGAAAAGCACATCGTAGTTCAAGCGGTCTGCCGCAATCGGATTGTTGACATAATTGTCTTTGAACGTGTTCCAGTTCTCCGATAGCCGCTTGGGGCAGAGCACAAGCACGGATTTATTGCGGTTTTCATAATACTTGATGACCGCCAGTGCCGTGAATGTCTTACCAAGGCCAACGCTGTCTGCCAGAATACAGCCGTTGAACTTTTCCAACTTATTGATGATTGCCAGCACGGCATCGCGCTGGAAGTCGTATAGCATACTCCAGATTTTGCTCTGCTTGAAGCCGGTCGCCTCGTTGGGGAGAACATCTTCGGAAATATCCTCGAGGAACTCGCTGAACACATGGTACAGCGTCATAAAGTAGATGAATTCCGGAGAGTTTTCATTGTAGGCGTGGCTGATGTTGTCCAGCACAACATCCGTCACATCCTGCATCTTGGTTTTGTCATTCCAAAGGGAATCGAACAGCTGCATGTACTGCGTGGCGAACGGCGCTTCCATGCAGTTGACCATGTTGTAGGTGTTGTTGCCGCGCTCACAGCCAATATCAACTGTGGTGAAACCGTTGATCGGCATATAGGCCGTTTGCTCCGTTTTCGAGGTAACGGTCATAAAACCGCCCATATTCTCGCCAGTTGTGTTGGATTTGAACGTTGCCTTGCTGCTGATCCACCGAGCACATTCTTTTGCAATAGCGCGCTGCGTCATTTCATTACGCAGTTTAATCTCAAACTCAGTACCGTACAGGCTGCTCTCACGGCTGATACGGGGGATGTAAAATTCGCGCTTCTGCTTTTCGGCCCGCTCTTTGATAAAGGTTGGCGAAGTAAAGATGAAGCGAAACTCATCTACTTGCTCAAGCTGTTTTTTCAGTTCCTCAAAGGCATACATGGAGAAACAAGCCGCGGCAATGGATACACGGCTTCCCCTCTTAATGGTTTGACGCAAATCATCCTTGACGAGCGAACTAATATTGTCCAATATTTTCATTGGCGAATCCTTCCCCGAACGGTATCAACCGTATTTTGTTCAAGTTTTACTTTGATGCTAAAATTCACATATAATATTTATACTATTATAGAACGCTCCGATGCCCATAACGACCAGCAGCTTCCACAGCTTATTACAACGCATTCGCATCTGCTTGCTTTTCCTCCTGTTCCAAGGTTCGCCATACAGTTCGCAGCAACTATTCGACAACTGCAGTACAGAGTTGCGCAAGTTACAGAGGGCTAAACTGCCTACTACTGATCAGGCTGACCGAGCATCCCCGATAATGGCAGCATTTATGCCGCAATGGGCAGTGTTGCCCGTGCGCTGTGCGAGTACAAGCGCAGAAAGCTACCGGGCATGGAAGCACAAACACCGCTGCATACTCCTACATTATACAGCATTTGCAAGGTCAAATCAAGAGATTTACATCGTCTCTCAATTTTTTGCCACTTCGTTTTGTTTATCTACCTTTCAATAAAGTGCGAAATAATAATTAGAAGCGGCAGGAAAAGCAACCCTACATAGCGAATACTTCTATGACAAGCAACAAAATTTGGTGGAATTTCGTCACAATGCAAAGTGTTGCATCGGACACTTTCCATTCCAGTAAGATGAGCGGTCGAAACTTACTTACGCTCACGGATAGGGGGAATGTTATGATTATTAATGCAGAATGGCTGGATGCTATGAGTAAGCAGCATCAGCGGGATTTTCAAGAATTACTGCCCGAACTTGTGAAGAAACTTATCATTAACAGCTGCACTTCAATTTCCAGCATTCGTATGCCGCATGGTGACGACATTTGGGCACCGGGCTTCGATGGTGTTGTTGATTGTTCCGAAGGGAATCGCTATGTTCCTACCGGACGCAGCGTCTGGGAATTTGGCACCAATGAAAATACGCTTCAGAAAATTAATGATGACTATCAGAAGCGAACGCAGAACCCATTAGGAAGCAAAATTGAAGAAACGAGCTTTTGCCTTGTGACACCCAAGGTATGGGCGTATCCGCAGACAATAACCGCATGGGAAGCAGAACACACCGATTGGAAACAGGTAAAAATATATGACGCCAGCGTGTTATGCGACTGGATTGAGCAAACACCAGTTGTTTGTGCTTGGCTATTGGAGCAGTTTTCGGATAATCACACCATTGAATTTTCTACTTTGGCCCATGCATGGAATCTGTTTGCCCAGAAAACATCGCCTGCAATGTCCGATTCGTTATTTCTCGCCGATCGTGAACAAGAAATGACGTGTTTTTTCAATAAATTAGGAAACGAAATTGTCCGCGTAAAAGCCGCAACTCGCGTAGAGGCAACCGGATTCGTTCTCGCTGCTATGATGCAAAGCCCAGAACTTCGAGGGCAATGCATCGTTATCAATACTCCAAATACCTACCGGGAGATCAATCAATGTGTAAAGTCAAAAACGCTTATATTGAATTACTCTTGTGACCATGACATCAACATGGAAAATGGAAATCATGTAATCCTATGTTATGGCACAGAAGCCGCCAGCATTCCGTGGAATGTCAATCTTGCAGAACTGCCTAAATTTCATTATATTCGCGCTTTTAAGGACATGGGCGTTCCTGATGCAGAAGAACTGTATACCTTTACGCATGGCAATCTCAGAGCGTTGATTCGAAGAATTCCGGGGACATCAACCGAAAGCATGCCTGAATGGGCAAAATGCGAGGATAAAGATCTCCTTGCGCCATTGCTGTTTATGCGGAGTTTCAATAGCAACTCGGATATTGAGCGTGCGATTGTTGAACAGTTGGCTGGTGTCTCTTACGACTGCGTAGATAAAGCATACACAGAAATGATGCGCAAGGAAGATTCGCCAATCAAGGCAGTAGATAGCCACTACATCCTTGTGAATTACGAAGAAACATGGGATGTATTGCAATATAACGTTTACAGTACGCAGTATGACCGCTTGACCGGTACGATTCTTTCCATATTTGATGCGGTTGATGGAGAATCAAAGTTTGCAGCAATATTCAGCACTCGTGTAGGACGGTCAAACTTGCTGCAAAATCTCCTTGAAAACTACGTTTACTTTTCCTACAACAATAACAATCCACAGAAATCGGACAAGACAATCCATGATTTTATGGCGTTCATGGATAAACCCAATGCATCGAATATCATTATCAATCACTTATCAGTACTCGCGCAAGCAGCGCCGAAGATAGTGGTGGATGCATTGAAGGCTGAAATGAAAAAAACAAATGGAATAATTATGTCTTTATTTAATCATCCACAGCAATCTGATAGCCGATACATGAATATACTATTTGCACTAGATAAACTGACATTCTATTCGGAAAGTGCTGTGCCAGCATGTCGAATTCTCTTTCGACTGTATCAAACAGATCAAAATAAATTCAGAGATTCTAATTCACCATACAGTTCACTACTTAACGCTCTGTGCTTTATCAACACTTATTTTCCATTTCCAATAAAAAGGAAAGTTGAGCTGCTTCTTAACTTTTTGAAAAAAGATTCCTACAATGGTGGGAAGTTGATTGTTGGCATACTAAACAAAGATGAAATTTCTATATCTTCGCCATATGGTAGAATAGGGCAATATCATGAAACCTCTCTTTCCTATGAAGAATATTACCATGCTGCTGAGCAGATTGTCGAACCATGCCTTCAGCATTTCATCAATGTTAACGATATAGAATCAATTATAGAAATCCTAAATTGTTATGCAAAATATTATCCACAGTTCCTTACTCGCTTAGCTTCTCTACTGAAAGGAAATACTATCAATGATGCTTTGCTTGCAAAGCTCAATTATTATTTACGCAAAGAACGATTCGAAATTTTGAGTTTCCGTATAGAAGAAAAAGAGTATATTCCCGCGTTTGAAACATGGATTAAACAAACTGATGATCACGTGCTTCATTCCCGCTGGTTATTTTGGAATTACTATGATTGTCCGGATGACAGATTAATTCATGTTGATGATAACGGAACAGACGAGGAAACTCTGACATCTGATATTAGAAAGGATGCCTTCAAGAAGATATGGAGTCAGTTTGGGATTCAAGGAGTGCAAACACTGCTGTCACAAATGGAAGACATTTATATGTGGGGAAAGTTTCTTGCAAATGTGTTGCCAGAAACGAACCACACAGAAATTGCCAACACACTACTTCAACTAAATAAACTGCGGATTTTTGCAGGGCTTCTTGATGCCTCCGCAAAAGAGACATTCTACGTCGTCTACGACCATATTCCTGTGGATAAGCGCTTGCAAGTATACAGCGCCATGTCGCGAATGGATGTGGTTGATTGGCTATCAACAGAAGAAGAAAAGCAAGCATACTGTTCTGGAAAACAGATGATTCAATATGATGAAAACACATATCGAATGCTACTAACTTACTATCCGGCAGGTTTACTGCACTATTGCGTCGCAATTAGCAAAACCTCTTCTGCGGAAGACATTGAGACGGTCATGAATATCCTCACTGCTATCAAAAATGTTTGGCAAGCAGATAACATACTATCGTTTGCGGAAAAATGCTTTTTATCTAAAAGTTTGAAGAACGTCACTGATGGTTTTTATTCAGATAAATGGGGAGAGCTCTGCACTGAGCTCTATTTGACTAATATTCTAACGGAAATCTCCAAACCGATTGCGCGATATTTATTTGAACATCCACATGAATTTATTAGGAATTTGGAACTTTGCAAAGATATGGATTGTGAAAAAAAACGGAATCCATTTTCCAAGTACAGGCTTCCCGCCGGTGCATATACGGATTCTGAGTCCTTAAAGCGCTTTTCAGAATCATTGATTGCAGCGAACCAAACTGGTTTGCTTGGTGGAATCTATGGGCGTGCAATTGCAGGGAAAGACGGTATTTTCCCTCATGAATCAATTCGCGAATTGTTAGAGCGGTTTGATAGTGATGAATTGGATTTGCAAGTCTACGATACGTATATCAACAATCAAGGTGCGCGATTTATCAAGGATGGAAGTGATCAAATGCAAAAAGCAGCGAAATTTACGGCTGACGCGCAAGCTTTAAGCATTAGCTATCCGCATACAGCAGCAATACTTCAAAAGATTGCAGACAACTACCGTAGAGCAGGAAAATGTGATCGCTTACGTTCTGAACTTTAAGCAGATAATATGTTCTGCTCAGAAAGCTATTAAAATAGGAAGCGAATTGGTACGAATGCAAAAGCCTCTTATCAGTGCAGGAAGTTAGCAATCTCAATTAATAGGGCTGCGTTCCATCGCAAGAAGATAATCTTCTTTATCCACTTTGCACCAGTCCATTACCTTGCCAATTTCGGATTTCAGGATATGGTCAAGCAAAAGGCGGGTGCTGCACTCATTGCTTCCTATGGAGCACGAAATGAATAATAAAAGATAAGAAGAAAAAGCAAAAAACTCACAAAACCACTTGACAGAATGCACAAAGTACTATATAATGAAAATGAACCATCTGGAATGGTATAGTGAGTCAAAACCAAGGATTCCGAGGTTCGCCGAGGATTTCCCCACTCCCTAATCGATTGCGAGCTTTTAGAGGCTCCGCCGCGAAAGCGGCTTTTTTCATAAGTGCGCATATCGTGCAGGAAACAACTTCACCCGTTTGCAAAGGCGATTCATAAAACGACAAACGAAGGAAAGAGGCGCACCATCATGAAAGAAGTCTACAATATCGGGCTGGATATTGGCACAAGTTCTGTTGGCTACGCAATGACGGACGAAAAAGGACGGTTGCTGCGCTTCCACAAGCGGCCGACATACGGTTCGGTTCTGTTTGAGGAAGCGCAGACGGCGAAAGAACGTCGCCAGAAGCGTTCAGCGCGGCGTCGTCTGGCACGTCGGCGCAAGCGTATCAAATTGCTGCAAGCACTGGTTGCGCCGGATGTGTGTGCGGCAGACCCAGCGTTTTTTCTTCGGATGAATGAATCGTTCTTATGGGCAGAGGACAGCAAGTATGAGAAGTTTTATGCGAAGCTGCCCAAAGCACTGTTTGTGGATGGAACAGTATCCGTTGAGACGCTGCCGACGATTTATCATATTCGCAATGAGCTGGTGAAAAGCACAAAGCAGGCGGACATCCGCTATGTCTATCTGGCGATGCACCACATCATCAAATATCGCGGGCATTTCCTGATGGAAGGGCAAACGCTGTCTGACATCGGTGCGGAAGCACCGCAAAAGATGCAGGAGCTGCTGGAATTGCTGACAGACCCCGAAAGTTTTGTCTGCGGGCTTGCGCCGGCAGAAAATGCGGCAAAGGAACTCTGTCACGCGATGGAAAATCACTCGCTCCGTGGCATGGCGCGCAAGGAGCAGATTCAGAAGCTGCTGTATGCAGGCAAGAAAAAAGAAAGCAAAGAGGCTGCGCAATCACTCGCATCGCTTCTTTTGGGCTATAAAGGTTCTTTGAAAGCGCTGATTGGCTATGAAAGTCAGACGGATGCACCAGAAAAAACCTCCTTAGGCGCCATTGAGGGCGAAACGGAAGAAACATATCTTGCTGGGATGACGGAAGCGCAGGCGGAAGTGTTTGCTCTGATGCTGGAATTGTATCGCTGGCAGCTGTTTGCGGAAATTCGTCAAAACGGGCAGACGATTTCCGACACGATGGTAGCGCGTTATGAGAAGCACGGGCGTGACTTGGAGAAACTGAAAGCATGGGTGAAAGCCTATCAGCCGGATAAGTTTTATGCACTGTTTCGTGATGATGAAAACGCAAAAGGCTATGCGGCATATACGGATCACCTGCGCAAACCGAAAAAATTCAAAAAAGAGAAGTTGCAACGCTGCACACAAGATGAGTTTTACAAGGTGCTCAAAGCTATGCTGACAGGCAATAAGGATGCCGAAGCAGCGGCAGCCGCACAGCCGATGCTTGAAGCGATAGATGAGCCGAACGGCTTTTTGCCGCTGCAGCGCATCAATCTGAACGGTCAAATCCCGAACCAGATTCAGGCGGAAGAGCTGGCGAAAATACTTGACGCGCAGGGAAAGTATTATCCGACGCTGCGGGAAAATCGGGAGAAAATCCTCAGCATCTGCACGTTCCGTCTGCCGTATTATGTCGGCCCGCTGTATCAAGATAAGAACAGCCCGTTCCAGAAGTGGATTGTGCGTGACATGACCCAGCCCGCCTATCCGTGGAATTTCTTTGATGTGGTGAATCAGACAGAAACGGCGGAGGGGTTCATTGCGAACTTGACAAACAAATGCACCTATTTGCCGATAGAGGACGTGCTGCCGCTGCATTCCCTGCTGTATGAAGAGTACCTTATGCTGAATGAGCTGAACCGCGTCCGCGTAAAGGGCAATCTGATTCGTGACGTTCAGCTGAAAAAGCGGATGATGGATGAACTCTTCGCTAAGAACAAGTCAGTTTCCTACAAAGTGTTTGCAAAGTGGCTTCGGCAGAATAGCCCATACACGGATGTTACGGAGAATGATATTTCCGGCACGCAGGAGTCGGGGAAATTCACGGCGAGTCTGCGCACACGGTATGACTTGGAGAAGCACGGATTCACCGTGAACGACCAGACGATGGAGCAGCTGGAAACGCTGGTGCGCTGGAGTACCATCTTTGAGGATCGCAGCATCCTGAAAAAGCTGATTCAAGAGCAATATCCGGAGGTCACGGACAATCAGCTGCGTTTTCTGGTGCAGCGTCGCTATACTGGCTGGGGACGACTGAGCGAAAAGCTGCTGACTGGTGTGCTGGGTGAATATGAGAATCAGCCGGCGACAATCATGGACGTTCTGCGCGCGACGAATGAGAACTTCATGCAGGTGCTGAATAATCCGCAGTACCATTTTCAAGAGAAGATTGCAAAAGAGCGGCTGATGGAACTGGGCGAACCGAAAGAGGAAATCGAATACGACGAGATTCGGAAATTGCAGGTTTCTCCGGCACTGAAACGCGGAATTTGGACGGCAGTGCGCATTGTGAAGGAACTGATTGAGCATCAGGGCTGCCATCCGCACGCCATTTATCTGGAAAACACGCGCGAAGAAACGCCGGATGAAAAGAAACAGCGCACGCAGTCACGTCTGAACCAAGTGGAGCAGATGTATAAAGAGTTGGCGGAAGATAAGACAGCGGAGAAAGTGCCGTCAGAGTGCTGGGAAGTACTGAAAAACTGCAAGGATAAAAAGAAACTGGATGACCAGCAGTACCTGTATCTGCTGCAGCTGGGGAAATCGCTTTACAGCGGCAAGCCGCTTGATTTTGACCAGCTTTCGGCAACAACGGAAATTGATCATATTCTGCCGCGATGCTATATCGTGGACAATTCGATTGAAAACCGCGCACTGGTGCTGAAAGGTGAAAATCAGCGCAAGGCAGACAACCTTCTGCTGGCGGATAGCATTCGGGATTCACAGCGCCCGTGGTGGAATTATCTGCGCCAAAAGGGATTCATGGGCGAAAAAAAGTTCAAGAATCTGACGCGCAGTATGGTAAGCGCTGATGACAAGCAAAAGTTTGTCGCACGGCAGCTGGTGGAAACGGGACAGATGGTGCAGTGCGTGACGGAGCTGTTCAAGCGCTATTATCCGGATGTGCATGTGAGCGGCATCAAGGCGGGGCTGTCCTCGGAACTGCGTGAGCAGTACGGGCTTTACAAGATTCGTGAGCTGAACGACATGCACCATGCGTACGATGCCCTCCTTGCGGCGACAATGGGGAACTTCGTGGAGCGCTTTATGCCGTGGCTTGACAGTGAGTCGTCTGCGGCAATTCGATTCAGAAAGGCACAGGAAGCAAAGAAAGACGACGATGATAACAAGGTTGATTTAAGCTCGAAGCATGGCATGATACTGGCGAAATTCAGCCGGGATCAGGAGGATCCGGATACCGGGGAAATCATCCATAATGCACAGCAGGAAATTTGCTACTTGAAGGCGGTGTGGGGATACCATGATGGGCATGTGGTGTTCCTGAAGCGGCAGAAGTCGGGTGCCATCTATGATGAAACACGCTACCGCGCCGGAAGTGTAAAAGCCAAATTTGCTTTGAAAAAAGCGCTGGGTACTGAACGGTATGGCGGGTTTAACAGCATCAACCCTGCCTTTATGACCGCAATTCAGTATACGCAAGGGAACAAACTCTACCGCAGGGTTGTAGGTATTCCGATTTACGCAAATGTTCCCACTGGAGAGGCAGACGAATTGATTCGTGCTTTTGCAGCAGATAAGATTTCCGGCGTAACCGTGGTGCGTCCGCGGCTTCTGATGAACCAAATGTTAGAATGGGATGGCGGCATTTTTGTGCTTCGCGGAGGGCAGACGATTGATATTCTTACGAGCAAGGAAAATGCTACAAGGGTAACGATTACCAACGGAAAACAGCTGTTTGTTTCGGGAAAGGATATGACAACCATTGCCTTGCTTTTCCGTGGGGAAGAGAATGGTTTGAATCCGGAACAGCTTAAGGAAACGGTGCTTCATTTGCTTGAAAAGTTCAAAACGCAATATGCTGTATTTTATCAAAAGTGCAAAGCCGATGATATTAACCGTATTTTGAAAAACCTTGAGACCCCTGAGCAGCTTACAACTGCCGATTGGACAGCGATGGTGAGCGAGCTGCTGAATGCGATGGGCAAGCAGCGAAAAGCTTCAAAAGAATGGATTACCTGCGAAGATTGGAGAATCCGAGGCATACCGACAAAGAACGTTGACCTGATTGACCAGTCCATTACAGGACTGCGCGAGAAGAGGACGAAGCTATGGCCGGATTCCGAACCGTCGTGATTCAAAGCCCGTGCAAGCTGACGTATAAGGACGGTTTTCTCATCATTCGCGGCGATGAGGTGCGGACGGTTCACATTTCGGAACTGCACACGCTGATTCTGGACACGACGATGGTCACACTGACGGGCTACCTTATCTGCGAACTGATGCACGAAAAGGTGAACGTCATCTTCTGTGATGAAAAGCGGAATCCATGCGGGCAGGTACTCCCCTATGCCGGAAGCCATGATACAGCGGCAAGGATGATGGCGCAGGCAAACTGGAGTGATACGCGGAAAGCGGCGCTGTGGCAGCAAATCATCCAGCAGAAGATTCTTAATCAGGCGGGCGTGATGCAGGAAGTTTCCGTGGAGGCTGCAAGACAAATTGCAGCCTTCGCGGAGACCGTCACGCCTGGCGACGCGACGAATCGCGAGGGACACGCAGCGAAGGTCTATTTCAACCGCATTTTCGGCAAGGATTTTTCGCGCGATTTGAAAAGCGACCGTAATGCAGCATTGAACTATGGCTATTCGCTGCTACTTTCCTGCTTTAATAAGGAAGTTACGGCACGCGGCTACGCGACGCAGCTGGGGATTCACCATCGGAATGCGTACAACAGTTTCAATCTTTCCTGTGATTTGATGGAACCATTCCGCTTTCTGGTGGATGAGGTCGTGCTGCATCAGGGAGAGCGCACGTTTGACAAGGAATATAAGTACGAACTGCTGGACATCCTGAATACAGAAATTTGCTATCAGCAGCAAAAGATGTATGTCAGCACTGCCATCGCCCGCTTTGTGCGCAATACAACGGATTACCTTGACGGTCAGACGGAGTGGACAGAGGGAATGATGATGCACTATGAGGATGCGAGCCATGAGAGTCATCGTGATGTTTGATTTGCCGGTGACAACGGCGGAAGAGCGCGCCGCATACGGGCGATTCCGCAGAGACCTCATCAAGGACGGCTTTCTGATGATGCAGGAATCGGTATACTGCAAATTGGCAGTCAATGCGGTGTCGGCTGACCTGATTAAACAGCGCGTTAATCGCATCAAGCCAGCAAAAGGCGTAATCCAGCTGATGATTATCACGGAAAAGCAGTACAGCCAGATTGATTATCTGCTGGGCGGCCCGCAGGAAAAACAGCTGGATACGACAGAGAGGTTGTGGTTCTTTTGATACTGAGAAACATCAGCTTCGAGCATGATTTGCCAATCGTCGATGACCATGCGGCTTCGATGCAGATTGCCTCTCCGCACCTGTACGCGCGGGTTGTGCAGAGTTTCCTTGCGCTGGAAACGGGCGAAGAATCCTTGGAGTCCTTCTTATTCTTGCAGGACGATGACCTTCTGGATGCGTCAAAACTGTTGTACGTTGTTACCGATCCGTTCCACATTGATTTTGCGAACAAGAAAATCATGACGGCACTTTACGGGGAAATCAATCAGCTCATTCGCAAAAATCCGCTGCGACAGGTCCGCTGGGAAAAGCAGATGGTGGAGCTGTCAGATTTCATTCAGGACGTGACGCGCGAAATCCCGCTGGAAATCATCGCGCCGGACGAAATGACGGTACAGGATGTTTGCAAAGCGTTCGGTGTACAGCTGGATTGCCCGCTGAATACGTCACCGCTGGTGCGGATTTGCAAGCTGCTGGATGTTCTTGCGGAGTGGATGCCGAAAAAACTGCTGGTTCTCTGCAATCTTGACAACTACTTTTCGGACGCGGATTGGCAGGAAATCATCAAGTATGCCGCCTACACGAAAGTAAAGACGCTGCTGATTTTTCAAAATCAGGCGATTCCGATGCATGAGCAGGAAATTCGTTGGCAAATTGATCAGAATTATGATGACAAAATCATCAAGCTGTGATATACTGAAAAAGAAAAGAACCATCCGGCGTGGCAGCGGCTCACGACCGAAAGGTTCCTACCTCATGGATTTGAGGTTTTGGAACTATGTCATTCCAGATGGTTCTACTACCGCGAAGCGGCTATGCGGACATGATTGAAGGTTTTGGAACTATGTCATTCCAGATGGTTCTACTACAAAGAAGAAGGGAGAAAAGTTGTCAAACATGTTTTGGAACTATGTCATTCCAGATGGTTCTACTACTAGTCGATTGTGAGGTAGATGTCGCGGACAGTTTTGGAACTATGTCATTCCAGATGGTTCTACTACACGGGCAAGACGAAGAGCGTTATGCAGTGAGTTTTGGAACTATGTCATTCCAGATGGTTCTACTACACGGCGCATTATATGGGTGTGGCAGAAACAGTTTTGGAACTATGTCATTCCAGATGGTTCTACTACAGCGTACCGCATGACTTCTTCCCGGTCAGAGTTTTGGAACTATGTCATTCCAGATGGTTCTACTACAAAACGCATGATGCCATTAAGTCATCCCCGGTTTTGGAACTATGTCATTCCAGATGGTTCTACTACTGAACGCGGGGAAGCGTATCGTGAATATCAGTTTTGGAACTATGTCATTCCAGATGGTTCTACTACGTGGAAAAGTCGTACTGCCACATCATTTCTGTTTTGGAACTATGTCATTCCAGATGGTTCTACTACGGCGCACAACAAAACCAACATGGACAGCGGGTTTTGGAACTATGTCATTCCAGATGGTTCTACTACTGGCATATCATCACAGGTATGCTATCAACGGTTTTGGAACTATGTCATTCCAGATGGTTCTACTACGTTTCCACCACGCGCCCGATTGCGTATTCGGTTTTGGAACTATGTCATTCCAGATGGTTCTACTACAAAATGCGGAAAAGGGCTTGACAGGTTGCGGTTTTGGAACTATGTCATTCCAGATGGTTCTACTACCTGACGCGCTTCCATGTATTCGACGATGGGTTTTGGAACTATGTCATTCCAGATGGTTCTACTACTGGAGGTGAAACGCGATGAATGACCATAAGTTTTGGAACTATGTCATTCCAGATGGTTCTACTACATCTTATAAATCTACGCAATAGCCCGATTAGTTTTGGAACTATGTCATTCCAGATGGTTCTACTACCATCAACGAACAGTATCAAAGATGGTACGAGTTTTGGAACTATGTCATTCCAGATGGTTCTACTACCAGGGGAATTTGTGAGCGGTTCAACGGTTCGTTTTGGAACTATGTCATTCCAGATGGTTCTACTACCGATGAAGTCGGCGCGTTTTCCAAGCGTGGGTTTTGGAACTATGTCATTCCAGATGGTTCTACTACACGTCAGCAGATTCCGCTGGGCGCGTATGTGTTTTGGAACTATGTCATTCCAGATGGTTCTACTACTTCAACAACGCCTTCAACCAGCCAATCTATGTTTTGGAACTATGTCATTCCAGATGGTTCTACTACTATATGACGAGGCAACTGCAGCGTTTGCGGAATTGGGAGATTAGAGCGGCGCGAAGGCGCAGATTGCGGGCATAATGGAATTAAAGTACCAGCAAGCAGTGATGCTGCGCGAAAATGGACAATATGAAGAAGCCATTGCCACGTTTTTGCAATTGGGCGGAAATTCTGACAATAACCGTTGACAATAGCAGGAATCAATGTTATAGTGATTGACGTACAAGCGGCGGTAGCAGCGTGCGCCGAGTTGTGCGGAAGCAAATCGCAATCCGACGCAGCGGATAATCTGTTTCATACCTGCAACAATATCGGAGAGAAGCTGTGCTTCTTGCGCAAAGCAGACATGAAACCGCTTTGGGAAAGGAATGGATGAGTGTGAAAATCAGCCAATTGCATCTGTCTGATTTTATGCTGTTTCAGCAAGCCGATTTTCAGTGGTCGCCGGGAATCAATGTGATTTGTGGCACAAACAGCACGGGCAAAACGGCGCTGATAAAGCTGATGTACAGCCTGCATAAGTCCTATGAACAGTGGAACTCCACAGAGACGAAGGAAGCAGCGGTGAACAGGTTTTCCGAAAAGCTGTGCGGCGTATTTCGCCCGGACAACGGGAAAGTGGGCAGACTCGTGCGGCGAAAGCAGGGCAATGCCCAAATGACAGCCTCGATGGGCTATGAAAACGGCACGAGCATTGATGTGAATTTCGGAAATCGAGCAAGCAAAATTGCCACGCTTATCTTGCCGAAGATGGAGCATACGGCATCGCCTGACCATACGGCGGTGTATTTTCCGCCGAAGGAAATCATTTCGGCGACGGAGAATTTCACGTCGCTGTATGAGGAATACCATATTGCGTTTGAGGAAACGTATTATGACCTTGCAAAGCTGCTGGATCGTCCGTTGAAGCGCGGGAAAAATTCCGATGAGCAGAATCAGGTGTTAGCCAGTTTGGATGAAATTCTCCACGGGACAACGGTGCAGCATGATAAAAAATTTTATCTCAATGCAGAAAATGGCGGAGAATTTGAAATGGGGCTTGTCTCCGAGGGCTATCGCAAGCTGGCAACCATCACCTATCTCATTCGGAATGGCTGCCTGAATGCCAATTCGGTGCTGTTCTGGGATGAGCCGGAGACGAACATGAATCCCGGCATGATTCGCCCGCTGGTGGATGCTATGATGCAGCTTGCAAAACTCAAGGTGCAGATTTTCATCACAACACATGATTATTTCCTCCAGCAGTATCTGAACATGTATATGGCATTCCCGGAATCCAATACCGACCAGATTGACATCCGTTTCTTCTCCCTTTTCTTTGAGGATGGCGCAATAAAGGCGGAAATGGCGGATACCATCAGCGAACTTCAGCACAACAGCATCATGGAAGAATTTGATGCGATATACAACAGAGAGCAGGGATTCATCTATGATCGTATCAGAGAGTGATATCGAATTTACGTTCGGCGAGCAATATGGCAATTTGGTGCTGAAGTATGATGATACGCCGTATTATACCGAGCGGTTCAACGCACAGCCCGGCGCGAAAGCTGTGGATTTTATTGCGGTATCGGACAAGCACTATGTGCTGATTGAGGTGAAAAACTGCATTGGTGATGAGTCGGGCAACCGCTGGCGGATTGCTCCGAATAATCAGAAACGCGACACGGCGGGCGCTGATGGACGCGACGTATCCACAAGAGACAGCCTTGATATTGAAGTTGCCCAGAAAACGGCGATGACGCTGGCGGGCATGGTGGGTGCATTCAGCAATCCAATGCCCGCGACGAAGCATGCATCGTGTGATGCGTTCGCACGAGCATTATGCAGTCAAGAGATTACAAACGGTCAGCGAAAAATCGTGGTGGTACTGGTGCTTGACGGGAAGTTTGCCTGTGCGAGCCGCGATGAGCATACCATCAGACGACGGCTGCGGGAAGAACTTGAGAAGAAAATCAAGTGGCTTTCTGCAACGGTGCTTGTGACCACTTCTGATGAGCTGGAGCAAATGGGGCTGCACATTACGGCATCAAGAAACAGCAGATGAGCAATTGATGAAAACTGCATACTTTCTCACGGCGACTTTCCCCCGGAAGCCGCCGCATTTTCTTGCATCCGGGCATAATACTATTTCCAAATTCACCTGCACATCTGCTCGTGTCTTGGCGCATTCTCATTTGGAACCCGGAAACGCGCGAAGAGGAAATCCGTAAAGCCGAGGCGGAAGCGGCATTCGAGCATAAGCGAAATTGTATACAACCAAACAAGCCCACTGACCGCCTGTACAAATCACAGGCAGCCGATGGGCCATTATTTCGCTTGATACACCATTTCCGCCTGCTTCTGCGCAATCAGGCACAGTTC
>OGPL01001921.1_pt1 | contig 17176 bp, 10 predicted proteins | sample 1552901 | NCBI WGS metagenome assembly OGPL01 (sample SAMEA2580244, study PRJEB22360) | human gut metagenome | biome: human gut; feature: human-associated habitat; material: faeces | place: Denmark | collected 2008/2010 | reverse complement strand
AATTCAGGTTATTGATTATTCGCCAAGTGGTTATGTGGATGAATCTTTTTTAAAAAAATGCAGTATTCTTCCAACTTATAATAGAGCAACAGGTTCAGATTATATTCATGGAATATACAGAAATGTAGAATTTACATACAGTGATCTTGAATTGAAAACAGAAAGTCAGGATTATACTGCAAATGAAAACAACCTGAAAACTACTATTACAGAGTTTTCAGGACAGTTTATGACAATGGCGTTGAGTAAAAGCGTGAATGGATTTGTACAGATAATGGGCAAGAGTAATTCTGGGAAAATGAGGCAAAATAGAAAGGCCGTATACATAGATGAAAAAAACAATATATCAAGCTACTTGAAAACGGGAGATCGCGTATTTGATGACCGGTTTGAGGTTAATGCATCGGGGGATGACCTTGCGTATTCTATTTTGACCCCTCAGTTTATTTCAGGCCTGAAGAAAATGGGAAAACGTACAAGAGTTCAGCTTTCTGGAAATATGGGCGTGATTGCCTGCTACAACGAGAAAAATTCATTTGAATTAATTGGAGAAATTAAAGATAATAGCGATATCGAATTATACAGGAAAAAGTTTAGAAAAGAATTATCAGATATTTTAGCAATCCTTGATATAATGATTGATTGTTGCTAAGGGATGATTCGGAATTTAATGTATTATAGAAAACTAGTAAAAGAATCTGTTACACTTATATTTGAAAACAGTCCGAGAGAGTTGAAGGAGAAGCAATTTTTTAATACATATGTCCATATTGGGAAAACAAAATGCAATACCGGATTGGGGTTGGATATGCTTCAGTAATAGTATATCATCCCGCTTGACGTATTTGAGGAAAGTTACTATTCTAAAAGTGAAAAGAAAAAGAAGGAGAATACACGCTTTATGGAGAGTGAATGCAATATAGAGAATAAGATCAGAATGAATTATCGGAATCTCACACAACTTCTTATCTCCCGTCACCTCACCATCACCACCATGGAATCCGCCACATCAGGGCAGATAGCTTCCCTCATCACCGATACGGAAGGTTCCTCTGCAGTGCTGAAAGGTGCATTTGTCACCTACTGCAATGAGGCGAAGATCATGCAGGGGGTTTCCGCAGAGATCATAGACAAGTATACAGTCTATTCAAAGGAAACTGCAGGTTCAATGGCGCAGGCGTGTAGAAAGGCGTATAATGCGAATATAGGGATCGGCGTGACTGGAACCATGGGAAATGTGGATCCGGCAAATCCAGACTCTTCGATTCCGGGACAGGTATACTTTGCCATAGATATAGATGGTGATGTGGAAGAGTATTATGTGGAGCTCCCACCTCAGCCGACCAGGCTTGCGTATAAGCTGGCGGTGGCGGAGGAGATATATGAGGAGCTTATTAAGAGACTGGTATAATATAACGATTGTCAAAGGATGTATAAATGTTATATCTCATATCCGACATCCACGGAGATGTCACATCATTCAGGAAAATGTTGAATAAGATAAGCTTTGATCCAGCCATGGATCACATGATAGTCATGGGTGACATATTCGACTGGAACGATGAGGGAATTCCTCTTCTTGAATTTATGTTGGACTATCTTGTGGATGGTTCAATGCAGCTCATAAAGGGCAACCATGAGCTGTTTGCCCAGATGTACATAGATGGAAGCATGTCGGAGCGCCAGTGGATCATATTCGGCGGTGGTGGAACAGTCAGAGATATCAAGAGGCTCAATGTGGATGAACAGATGAAGCTGCACGGGTATCTGGCTCATCTGCCACATTACACAGAGATACATTCGCCAAAGTACGGAGATTGTGTTGTCACCCATCCGGGCATTCATTGCGGTTCGTACATCAGAAATGCGGACAGGACGATCAACATTACCGGATCTATAACGAATGCTGTGAGAAGAGATGAATACAGATTCCTCATATCGCCGGATATCCACAATGTTCCATTTGCGGACAAGAAGGCATTTGACAGGTATGTGTTCTGCGGACATGTGACGACGAACAGGCTTAATGAAGATCATTCCTACGACGTTTACGTGACACCATACTATACGGATCTCGACTGCGGAAATGGAGAGAGGAACAGGGGTGGAAAGCTGGCATGCTACTGCGTGGATGAGGACAGTGCAATATATGTTTGATAAATTTTTTAAAATTAGGGGTTGATTTTTGAAAGAATATGGAGTATTTTATATTCAACAATTAGATGATACGAAATGGACAAAGGTGTTCTCAAGAAGGAGGACACCTTTCTCTTTTTTTTGAGGATACATTAAGGATTCATTTTAATCAGGAAAAGGAGTAGTAATTATGATGAACAAAATTTCAGCCGTATTTGGCTCACACGTATTCTCAGATCAGGTCATGAGAGAGAGACTTCCAAAAGCAGTTTACAAGTCACTCAAGGCGACTATTGACAAGGGCGAGCCTCTCGATACATCAATCGCAGATTCAGTTGCAGCAGCCATGAAGGAATGGGCAATGGAGCTTGGTGCAACACATTATACACATTGGTTCCAGCCACTTACAGAGACAACAGCAGAGAAGCACGACTCATTCGTAAGCACAGTCGGTGATGGCGGCGTTATCCTTCAGTTCACAGGCAAGGAGCTCATCAAGTCAGAGCCGGATGCTTCATCATTCCCTTCAGGCGGTCTTCGTGAGACATGTGCTGCAAGAGGATATACAGCATGGGATTGTACATCACCAGCATTTGTAAAGACAACAGATGAGGGAACATGTATCCTCTGTATCCCGGCAGCATTCACATCATATACAGGAGAGTCACTTGACTACAAGACACCTCTTCTCCGTTCAATGGATGCCATCAGCAAGGAAGCCCTTAAGGCTCTTGCAATGTTCGGCAACACAACAGCCAAGAAGGTTACTTCATCAGTTGGTCCTGAGCAGGAGTACTTCCTGATAGATAAGAAGAAATTTGCAAAGAGAACAGATCTTAAGCTCTGCGGACGTACACTTTTCGGAGCAATGCCTCCAAAGGGACAGGAGCTTGATGATCAGTATTTCGCAGCGATCAAGGATAAGATCGCATCATACATGACAGAGTTGAACGAGGAGCTGTGGAAGTACGGCATCCTTGCAAAGACACAGCACAATGAGGTTGCACCTGCACAGCATGAGCTTGCACCAATCTTCTCAACAACCAACATCGCCACAGATCAGAACCATCTGGTTATGGCAACCATGAAGAAGATCGCTGCAAAGCATGACCTTGAGTGCGTACTCCATGAGAAGCCATTTGCCGGTGTAAATGGTTCAGGTAAGCACAACAACTGGTCGATCTCAACAGACGAGGGCGAGAACCTCATCGATCCAGGTAAGCATCCTGAGACAAATCTCCAGTTCCAGTTCTTCCTGGCAGCGGTTCTGGCAGCAGTAGACAACAACGCTGAGCTTCTGAGACTTTCTGCTTCATCAGCAGGAAATGATCACAGACTTGGAGCTAACGAGGCACCTCCAGCAATCATCTCAGCATTCCTTGGAGAGCAGCTCCAGTCGATCGTTGAGCAGATCATCGAGAAGGGTGAGGCTACAGAGTCACCAAAGGGCAAGACATATGTATCAGGTGCATCAACACTTCCTACATTTACAATGGATGCCACAGATAGAAACAGAACATCACCATTTGCATTCACAGGCAACAAGTTCGAGTTCAGAATGGTTGGTTCAACACAGTCCATCGCATTCCCAATGATGGTACTTAACACAATAGTTGCAGATCAGATCAAGAAGATGACAGATGAACTTGAGGGCGCTGACGATTTCGAGACAGCATGCAAGGCACTCATCAGAAGAGAACTCACAGCACATCAGAGAATCATCTTCAATGGCAATGGTTACTCAGATGAGTGGGTTGAGGAGGCAGCAAAGCGTGGTCTTCCAAATATTAAGTGCATGGTTGATGCTGTTCCTTATCTTGCAGCAGACAAGAGTGTTAAGATCTTTGAGAATCTTGGAGTTATGGATAAGGCAGAACTTGAGGCGAGAGCTGATGTAATGCTTGAGAACTATGCAAAGAAGATCAACATCGAGGCACTCACTATGATAGAGATGTCTAATGAGGAGATCATTCCTGCAGTTATGGAATATCAGGCAGAACTTGCAAAGGGTGCAGCTGAGATCAAGGCTCTCGGAATTGATCCTACAGTTCAGGTATCACTTCTGAACACCATCTCAGAGAAGCTCACAGAGCTCAAGAGCGCTACAGTAGCCCTTGAGGAGCTGGTTGTAAAGGCATCAGATTACGAGGGAGATACAGAGGCCTGGGCTAAGTATTTCCACAACACAGTATTTGCAGCATTTGACACAGTGAGAAAGCCTGCTGATGAACTTGAGAAGGAACTTCCAAAGACAGCTTGGCCATTCCCAACATACGAGCAGCTGTTATTCGAGCAGTAAAACATAGATTGAGTTTGCTAATCCTACTAAATTCTATATAAAATAGCTTAGAGGCATCCTGTCTGCGGTATCGCAGGCGGGGTGCTTTTTGCGCGTTAAAATCCCGTCAAGCGCGCACATGCGAGAGCTTGCTCGCGGCATGTAGCGCATTTGACAGGATGACGCGACATGAACACGAAGGCCGACAGGCCGGAGTGTGAATGCCGCGCAGAATTGCGGGAGCACGAAGTGCGGAGCAATACTGGAATAACGCGCAAAGCGCGAGAGAAGTGCGAAGCAATACTGGAATAACGCGCAAAGCGCGAGAGAAGTGCGAAGCAATTCTGGAATAACGCGCAATGCGTGTGGAGGGGGGGCAAGTGCGAAGTGGAGGAGCAGGCACCTCCGTCCCCACTTGCCCCTCTCCACAAATTCTGCTATTATATACAGATGTGTTGTGATGTATTTTTGCACCGGCCACGGCATAAACAGGATCATGTGTGTGGCGGATGCTGAAAGAATAGGAGCATAATTTGAAGAATTTATATATAGCAGAGAAGCCCAGCGTGGCGAGGCAGTTTGCCGACGTGCTGGGGGTGAAGGGCAATGCGGGAAATGGTTACCTGGAGTCGGATACAGCGGTTGTCACATGGTGTGTCGGACATCTGGTCACCATGAGCTACCCAGAGGTCTACGATCCGAATCTTAAGAAGTGGAGCCTTTCAACTATTCCATTTATTCCAACTGAATACAAATATGAAGTTCTTCCTGACACAAAGAAACAGTTCAATATCGTTGCGGGATTGCTTACCCGCGATGACATAGGCTGTATCTATGTGGCAACGGATTCAGGACGAGAGGGAGAATACATATACAGGCTTGTGGATTCAATGGCTCACGTAACCGGCAAGAAGAAACGCCGTGTGTGGATCGATTCACAGACCGAGGAGGAGATCCTCAGGGGAATCCGTGAGGCGAAGCCGCTCTCAGAGTACGACAGTCTCAGCGACGCAGCGTACCTTAGAGCCCAGGAGGACTACCTTATGGGTATCAACTTTTCAAGGGCGCTGTCGCTGAAGTTTTCAAATGTAGTCCAGAGGTATCTCGGCATGGACAGATGTGTCATAGCCGTGGGCCGTGTCATGACCTGTGTCCTCGGTATAATAGTGAAGAGAGAGCGTGAGATCAGGGAGTTTGTAAAGACTCCGTTCTACAGACTCGTTGCGAATGTAGGTGAAGAAGGACAGACATTTGACGCAGAATGGAAGGCAGTGAATGGCACAAAGTATTTCGAGTCGCCCCTTCTGTATAAGGAGAATGGATTTAAAGAGAGACCCGCAGCGGAGCAGCTTCTGGCGGAGCTGAAGGCAGGGGAGCCCGAGGCTGTGGCCCAGGCTGTGGAGCGCAAGAAAGAGAAGAAACAGCCTCCGATGCTGTACAATCTGGCGGAGCTTCAGAATGACTGTTCATCACTTTTCAAGATCAGTCCGTCCGATACCCTCAAGATAGTCCAGGAGCTCTACGAGAAGAAGCTGGTAACCTATCCGAGAACAGATGCCAGAGTGCTGTCAACGGCCGTGGCAAAGGAGATAGGACGGAACATATCGGGACTTAAGAATTTCCAGCCTGTGGCAGAATTTGCACAGGGGGCCATGGAGAGCGGCACATATAAGGGAATCGCAAAGACGAAATATGTGAACGATAAGCAGATCACCGACCACTACGCCATCATACCTACCGGACAGGGCTTTGGAGCACTTAGAAGTCTGGCACCTACAGCTCTCAAGGTATATGAGATCATATGCAGGAGATTCCTCAGTATATTTTACCCTGCTGCGGAATACCAGAAGGTTGCAATGACACTCTCCAAGAACGGAGAGAAGTTGTTTGCCAACTTCAAATATTTGATAAACGATGGCTATCTTAAGGTGGCGGCCAACAGCTTTTCCAAGAAGAAGGACGATGTGAAGTACAGCCCTGAATTCATAGCAAGGCTTGCGAAGATAAAGAAGGGTGACAAGCTGAGCGTCCAGGGAATCGACATAAAGGAGGGTGAGACATCCCCACCTAAGAGATACAACTCAGGATCACTGATCCTGACAATGGAGAATGCAGGACAGTTCATAGAGGATGAGGCGCTCAGAGAGCAGATCAAGGGAGCTGGAATCGGAACAAGTGCCACAAGAGACGGGATCATCACCAAGCTGGAGAAGAACAAATATATATCGCTGAACAAGAAGACACAGATAGTGACCCCGACATTCCTTGGGGAGATAATATACGATATAGTATATTATTCCATCAACGGTCTGCTGAGAGCGGACCTGACGGCGAGCTGGGAAAAGGGGCTTGAGGGTGTCGCTGAAGGTCAGATATCCAAGCAGGAATACACGGATAAGATGACTACATTTGTCACCAAATACACAAACCTTGTGAAGCAGATACAGAACCAGAATGGAATAACAGGGGTATTCGACAAAACGAAGGTGTTCTACGCCAAGGGCGGAGGTGCCCAGAAGAAGGAGACAAGAGCCACAGCCAGAACAGGCGCAAAGGCGGAGAAGAATGCGGATACACAGTGATTGCACATACTGATTCAAAGGTGTATAACATAGTATGTATCAGTTATATGTGATAGAAAAGGAGACTATTATTATGGAAGATATACAGTCAGTTGTAACAATAAAGGAGCTCTACAGCCTGGATCAGACCATGGCAAAGCCTCTTCTTGAGAAGCTTACCTATCCATGGGAGGCGCTTCCACTTATCAAGGATTTCGTGCTTGAGCTTGGAAAGAGTCTGGACAAGGATGAGTACAATGAGGTGGATGAGCATGTGTGGATCCACAAGAGCTGTAAGGTGTATGGAACAGCAACCATCCTTGGACCGACAATCATAGGTGCAGGCACAGAGGTTCGCCCGGGTGCGTTCATCAGAGGAAGCGTACTGGTCGGAGAGAACTGTGTGATAGGTAATTCAACAGAGCTCAAGAATGTCATCATATTCAATAACGTTCAGGTTCCTCATTACAACTATGTGGGAGATTCAGTCCTCGGCTTCAAGTCACACATGGGTGCCGGAAGTATCACGTCCAACGTGAAGTCTGACAAGACTCTGGTTCACGTTAAGGGAAATGTGGACGGACAGAGCTTTGACATTGCAACAGGACTTAAGAAGTTTGGTGCAATGCTCGGAGATAATGTTGAGGTTGGCTGCAACAGCGTCCTCAATCCTGGAACCGTAATAGGAAGATTCAGCAACATCTATCCTGTATCAAGAGTCAGGGGATATGTGCCGGGAGGCAGTATTTTCAAGGATAAGGATAACATAGTTGCAAAGCAGTAACGACCGTATAAACGGTGGGATAAATAAAGGACATATGACCGTATATAATACAAGATATATACGGTCATATGTCCTTTTGTTTTGGCAGAAAGCACCGTGACAGCTAGTTGATCACGGCATCCTTCAGGGCATTTCGTATGGAATCTATGATAAGTCTGGTAGTGTATGTGCTGTCTCCGGAAGGTGTTATATCGTCCACGGAAGATATGTAGTGAAGCTGAGTATTGATATCCTCGAGTGCCGTTTCAAGAAGTGGGTACATGGTGGTCACAGTCTCATCCACCTGTTTGAATGACACATCTGTGATGTAGTCCTCATCCACAGTGACCATGACGGACAGAGTGTTTTCTCCCAGAACAAGGGAAGATGAGTATGTCCCCGGTGTGTAATGTATCTCGTCGAGCTTAGGAGACGGATCAGTCTGGGCTGAGGTTGCGATGCTCCTGGCTGAACCACTGGTGTCATCTGAATCTTTGCCGCGGAACATGGTGATAAGTATAATGACAAATACGATCACAAGTGCCAGCAGTATGGCGGTGTATATGAGTTCTTTTGATTTTAATACGATAAGTTTAGTTGATGACATTATTTGCTCTCCCTGTTTTTTATATATTTTATTCACAAGAGAGCGATTTTATGAGAAAATTATTAGCAGATGAAAAAACAGCATAGATAACAGTATATTGAGGTGTAAGGAGAATACAGATGGCAATACAGTTTGTACTGGGACCCGCCGGTTCAGGAAAAACAGAATATGTGATAAAGAAGCTGATAGAGGAGTCGATGGCTCACGGAGACCTGAATTATTTGTACGTGGTTCCAGAGCAGTTCTCCATGGAGGCGCAGAGAGATATAGTGACCATGCATCCGAGGCATGGAACAATGAACATAGATGCCATAGGCTTCAACAGGCTTGCGTACCGGGTATTCGATGAGCTGTCAGTGAATCCGGGAAGGGTTCTGGAGGACTTTGGAAAGAGCATGCTCATCAAGAAGATACTTATAGAGTCACAGGACGAGCTCCTTGTTTATGGAAGCTATATCAACAAGATGGGTTTTATAGATGAGATGAAATCCATGATGTCTGAGCTGTTCCAGTATGCGGTTGACAGGGATTCGATCGACGCAGTCATGGACAAGCTGGATAAGGACAGTCTGGTATACAGAAAAATGCATGACATCAGGCTTATATACGAGAGATTTGAGGAGTATAACAGGGATGACAGCTATATAGTTGCGGAGCAGCTCATTGAATTGCTGGCTGAGTGCGTGGACAGGTCGGATATGCTGGCGCACAGCCATCTGTATCTTGACGGATTCACAGGATTTACACCGGTACAGATGGATCTTATCAGGAAGCTCATGACACGCGTTGAGAGCATGACATTTGTATTTACGATAGATGCGTCCCAGATAGGCTTCACAAAGCCGAAGGAGTACGAGCTGTTCAGACTCACCAAGGAGACCGTGCAGGCGCTTGTGAGAATGGCGGGCGATGAGCATGTGGACATACTTGATAATGTCGTTATGTGTCAGGATCGCAGACCGTACAGATTCGAGAAAAGCATGGAGCTTGCCGGACTTGAGGCCAATCTGTTCAGATACCCCCATGGCAGAGTCACGGGCGATGACGGAGACATACATGTGGTCGCTGTGGACAGGGCGGCAGACGAGGCTGAGTATATAGCGGGAAGAATACGAGAGCTTGTCAGGGACAAGGGATACCGTTATAAGGATATAGCCGTGGTTGCGGGTGATCTGCAGGATGTGGCAAGGTATTACCGTCAGGCGATGGAGGAATACGATATCCCTGTGTTCATAGATGCAAATATATCTCTTAAGGGAGATCCGTGCTCAGACACCATAAGGGCTTTCCTCGGTGTGATGACGGACAACTTCTCATTTGACAGCGTGTTCAGACTGTTAAAGTCAGGAATGACCGGTGTGGATCAGGACGACATTGAGAGGATGGAGAACTATGTGCTTCTCAGGAATCTCAGGGGTTACAGGAGCTGGACGAAGGAGATAACCGATGACAGGAATCCTGACTATGCGGCAGACATGGAGTCTATAAGAGCCCAGATCATGGAGCTTTTCCCGGACAAATGTATCGATGTGTGGAAGCCGGCAAGCCCTGGCTCCAAGAACACAGTGAGAACATATACGGAATCTCTTTACAGCTTCCTTGCGCAGCTTGATGTGTGCGGTAAGCTTGAGGCTCATAAGAAAGTGCTGTATGAGCAGGAGAGATGGGATGAGGGAGATGCATACGGAAGGATATTTGACAAGGTTGTTGCCCTGTTTGAGAAGATGGAGGCTATAATCGGCGATGAGAAGCTTACCGTAAAAGAATATGCGGGAATCCTGGATGCAGGCATAGCGGATATGGAGATCGGTATAGTGCCTCCGACTATAGACCGCGTGGTGGTCGGCGATATGACGAGATCAAGGCTCAACCATATAAAGGTGCTGTTCATGGCGGGAGTGAACGAAGGCATAATTCCGAAACCGGCCAAGAAGGGCAGGATACTCTCCGGTGCAGACCGCCAGAGTCTTGAGGACTACGGTATAGAGCTGGCTCCATCAGATAAGACAAATGCGTATATAGAACAGTTCTATATATACACCACGCTCACCAAGGCGTCGGATATGATCTATGTGCTGTGCCGAAAGATCGGAGAGGATCTCAAGTCCATGAAGCCGTCATACCTGATAGACAGGATAAAGAATATATTCCCGGATATACGGACGGAGGAGTATGATGTGGACGGTCAGATGCCGGAGACTGCGGCGGGAGCGCTCAGATACATCATCAGACATTCTGATGACGTTGAAGCCGGGGAGACGCTGGACGCTGTCAGAAAACTGCTTTCGAAGATGGGATATGGCAGACAGCTCAGATCGATCAATTTCGGGCAGAATTATGTTAACTCGTCAAAAAATCTGTCTCCAGATACTGTACGCCTTATATATGGAGAGAATCTGGTGGAGAGTGTGTCCAAGCTTGAGCGGTATGCTGAGTGCCAGTTCAAGTATTTCCTGACATACGGACTTTCGCTCAGAGAGAGGGAGACATACAGGATAGGCGCCGCAAATGTTGGTAATATACTTCACAGCACCATGGAGAAGATATTCTCATTTGTCAGGATGTTCAGGGACAACGACTGGGTACATCTGGACGAGGCGGAGCTGGAACAGAAGGCGGTGGAATTTGCAAATGAATCTGCGGAGGATGAAGCCGGGCTGTACTTTGAGGATTCTTCAAGAGCGGCATACATGAAAAAGCTTCTGGCGGATGTTGCGTCGAGGACAGTCAGGACGCTCCGCACATTTATCAGATGTGGGGAGATGGACCCGGAGAATTTTGAGCGGCGGTTCAACACATCGGAAAATGCAGACAACATAGACAGATATATATTCAATCTTCCAAATGGACTCACGATGAGCCTCAAGGGAGTTATAGACAGAATAGATGAATTTACGGATGACAGGGATGCTTATTTCAAGATCATAGATTACAAGTCATCTGATAAGAAGCTGGATATAGACAAGGTGCTCGGAGGACTCCAGATGCAGCTCGTGACATACGGCGCCATAGCCTGCGAGCTTGAAAAGCGCAGGATGACACAGCTTGGAAGACCTGGTGGTATACATGTGGGCGGACTTCTGTATTATACCTTTGACAATCCGGCATGTGACGTGACGGCAATGGGAGATAAGATCAGATACACCGATGACGGCATGGGATTTGCAGCCGATGACGAGGTGTTCGGGGGAGTGCTTGTGGACACCTTCGAGAAGAAGATACTTGAGGAGTCCAGATATTCAGGCCTGTACAATGGAGATAACAGGGCGCTGAAGGTCATGGACAACAGCTCAGCGACACTCAAGAACGGACAGAGCCTTGAGGAGACTCTTATAACAGATCTCATGGAGGCGAACCGCAGGAACATAGAGAGGCTTGCCGGCAGTATAGCCGAGGGAAGCATCGAGATAAATCCGGTCAATGAGGGCAAGGCAAATGCGTGCAAATACTGTGATTTTAAGGGCATATGTGCATTTGACAGCAAGTATTCAGGCAATTCATACTCCAGGATCTATAGGGGCGAGGCGGAAAATTACAACCGCAAAGCTGAGGATATAAAGAATATCAAGACTGAATACAAGAAGGTCAGGGGCGATATGGAGAAGGCCGTTAAGTCATGTGACAGCGCCCGGAAAAAGTATGAGGATGCAAAGAAGAAGGTAGATGACCGCGGCGATAAGGCAACACAGAAGATGAGGGATACTCTCGAGAGCACCGGCAGGAAGCTTGCGGAGGAGAGGGCGCATCTTGAGGAGCTGAGGGAACTGTCTGAACAGATAGTGAAGAGAGCTGCTGAGTTCGATATAGAGATAAGTGAGGAATGATGACATGGGAAAAGATATGAAGACTGACAATGGAATAAAGTGGACAGACCAGCAGGCGCATGTCATCGACACAAGGCATGGCAATCTTCTTGTATCTGCAGCGGCGGGGTCAGGTAAGACGGCGGTGCTCGTGGAGCGTATCATAGAGATGGTGGCCGGAAGAAATTCGCGTGGTGACAGAATAGAGGGAAGCGAGCCGGTATCTGTGGATGAGCTTCTTGTCGTTACATTTACAAATGCGGCAGCGGCCCAGATGAAGGAGAAGATAGGACAGGCACTGCAGAAAAAGATAGATGAGATGATGGCGAATGGCGAATATGACGAGCATCTTATAAAGCAGATGACATTGATCAACCATGCTGACATCTGCACCATAGACAGCTTTTGCCTTAGGATAGTGAAGGAATACTTTGCGAGGGTGGAGCTCGACTGTGCATTTGGCATAGCGGATGACACGGAGATGAAGATCATAAAGCACGACGTGATGGATCAGGTCATGGAGATGTGCTATGAGGATGAATCGGTCGTGCCCGGTTTCAACAGGCTGATAATGACGTTTGCGAGAAATGAGAGTGACAGTGCCGTGCCGGATATCGTTGAGAGGATAATAAAGGTTATATCCAGCTATCCGGAGCCGAAGAAATGGCTTGCGCAGGCGGCGGATGCCATGAAATTTGCCGTGGATACATCATCCACTGAGGAGGAGAAGAGAAGAGAAGTCATGGGGCTTCCGATGGTCAGAACATTTGCGGACAGGGTGTACATGATGCTCAGAACTGCGGATGATATGGTCAGGGAGTGCCAGAAATATGCAACGGAGGCGTATGGCCTTGAGGCGTACGGACTCCGTGTGGATAAGGATGTTGAGCTGATAACACACATGCTCAGAAGCTGTGGCGGGGAAGACGACCTGCATGTTGACCTGTTTGAACTCAGAGATATATACAGATCGTCATTGAGACCGGAGGGACTCAAGATGGAGAAGGATGCCCAGGGCCGGAGTATATGCTATGCATTTGACAGATTTGTGAACCCGGGCGGTGGAGCTGACCCGGAGAAGAAGGAATTTGTCAAATCAAGGCGGGATGTGTATAAGTCGATCATAGACGACATAGTTTCGGTCGTCCTGGATGTGGATGACATTCTGAGGCAGGCAGCCATGACTGAGCCAGTGATATCATCACTTTTGAAGCTCACTGAGCTTTATATGGATGAGCTGATGAAGGTCAAGATGGACAAGAATATGTTCGAGTTCCACGACATAGAGGAGTTCGCGTTCAGGATACTTTGCGATGGAATAGAGGATGACAGGGCTGTCCCTTCAGAGATTGGAAAGGAAGTCTCAAGGCGGTACAGGGAGATACTTATAGATGAGTATCAGGACAGTAACTTTCTGCAGGAATACATTCTGGCAAGTGTGTCGGGACACGGTGAGGATATCCACAACACATTCATGGTCGGCGATGTTAAGCAGAGCATATACAGATTCAGAATGGCGAGACCGGATCTGTTCATAGAGAAGTATGACAGCTACCGCAGGCTGGGTGATGCTGACATAGCGGACCCGGACATAGATGGCAACAGCATACTACTGACCAGAAACTTCCGAAGTGAGATAAATGTGTTAAAGACGGTGAACTCAATATTTGCCCAGCTCATGAGGCGAGAGATAGGAGACATAGAGTACGATGAGGGCGCAAAGCTCAATTCCAGATTTGCCATAAGTGACGGAGAAGGGATGACGGAGCCGGATGACGTGGATCATGGCCCTGTATCAGAGTTCATACTCATAGACAACAATATGAGAGAAGCGGATGTATCTGAGGAGTATGGCAATCCTGAGGTTGAGGCGAATTATATCGCCGGTAAGATACGTGATATTGTTGACGGAAGTGAACCTCTGTATGTTGGAAGTGGTGCTGACAGGAGACCTGTCAGATATAAGGATATCGTCATACTGCTTAGAAGTGTGTCCACAGCATCCACCATATTTGACAGGGTATTTCAGGAGAAGGGCATACCTCTGTATATTGAGAGTGAGAGTGGCTACTTTGATGCTGCTGAGATACGGACACTGGTCAGCATGCTCTCCATAGTTGATAACAGCTACGTGGATTACGACCTGGCTGCTGTCTTAAGGTCGCCACTGGTGGGCCTTGATGAGGAGGAGCTTGCGGTTATAGTGGGTGAATACCGCAGCAGATACGAGAAGAACGGCACGGACTGGAACTCCAGACTTTATGACAAGGTCATAGACTATATGGACACCCATGTGGGCGAGAAAAAACACGCTGTGGACAGACTGTGGGAATTCCTCCGCATGCTTGACTATCTCAAGAAGAATAAAAATTATATGTCCATAAGCGACATAATAAGATACGTGCTGGACACCACCGGATTTTACTGGTTTGTCGGTGCCAGACCGATGGGAAGAAGACGCCAGGCGAATATCGACATGCTCATCAAGAAGGCGGATGATTTCGAGGAGAACAGCAAGGGCGTGTTCAACTTCATCCGATATGTTGATGAGCTCAAGACAAATGATCTGGATTTTGCAGAGGCTGATGTGGTCAGTGAGAATGAGGACGTCGTCCGAGTCATGACCATGCACAAGAGCAAGGGACTGGAGTTCCCTGTTGTATTTGTGTCTGGGCTCGGCAAGGAGTTTAATCTGATGGACACCAGATCAAATGTGCTTGTCCACCAGGATCATTATCTGGCGTGCGACCAGGTCGACCTCAGAACAAGAGCCAGAAGAATGACATTTTTCAAGCGGATAATGAGTAAGAATATCGTTGCGGAGACCTATGCCGAGGAGATGAGAGTCCTGTATGTGGCGTTAACCAGGGCAAAGGAAAAGTTGTACATGACCGGGTGCGTGAAGGATGCAGATAAATTCAAGGCAGCCTGTGATATGTATATAATCGGAGACAGGATGAATTATGCATCTATCATGAAAGCAAATGGCTATGCCGCCTGGATATATACCGCGCTCAGATATGTGGGAGAGTGCGATCATGTGAAGAGCATCGAGGTGGAGGCCGACAGCTTTATGTCTCCTGAGACTGATCAGGATGAAGCAGAAAATATGACAGTGGAAGCCTCTGAAGCGAAGCTCGACAAAGAACTGTATGACCATGTGAAGAACGGACTGGAATTCAGGTATGGCTACAGACATTCGGGGCTTAAGAGCAAGATGTCCATAACCGAGATAAAAAGACTTCAGGCGCACGGTGAGGATGCCATTACACCGGATATCCTAACCAGCAGGGAGTACAGTGCCAGAAGTGAGGTCCCAATCCCAGCATTCATGAGTGAGGAGAGGATAGTCCATGGAAATGAGATAGGAAACATTTATCACAAGATCATGGAGCTTGCAGACTTCTCAGGGAAAACTGTTGCGGATGCGGAGAAGGATGTCGACAGAGTGTTTGAGCTTGGGTTATTTGATGAGCTGTACAGAGAGCGGATAAGACCAAAGAAGATATATAAGATGATACACAGTGAGATAGGACAGCGCATGGCGGCTGCGGGCAAGTCGGACAGACTGTACCGTGAGAGACAGTTCTACATGATGATGGAGCCCGGAGAAATAATGAGCTCACTTAAGGACTGCGGAGACGAGACGATAGTTGTACAGGGAATCATAGATGCCTACTTCGAGGAGGATGGCGGCATAGTTCTTCTGGATTACAAGACAGACAGCGTGAAGGATGCGTCGGAGCTGGTTAAGAGATACCATGTCCAGCTCGACAAATACGCCGATGTGCTTGAACAGCTCACCGGCATGAAGGTTAAGGAGAAGGTCATATATTCATTCTGTCTTGATACAACGGTAAACTTGTAAACCGTACGCTGAATTGATATAATAAGACCGGGTATGCAAAAACGATATAGTGATGAAAGGACATGCGCATGATAATAGCGGAGAATCTTAAGAAGGTGTATGGCGGAGACATTGTATCAGTTGATGATCTCAGTTTCCATATACACAAGGGTGAGATAGTAGGATTTGTTGGACAGAATGGTGCGGGTAAGACAACTACCATCAAGATGCTGACAGGTATACTTATGCCGACGGAGGGCAGAGTAAAGATAAATGGTTTCGATATGAGAGAAAAGCCGATGGAGGCCAAGCAGTCCATGGGTTATATAGCCGACAATCCTGATATATTTCTCAGACTTGCGGGACTTGAGTATGTCAATTTCATCGCTGATATATATGGAGTATCGACCACCGAGAGAAAGCAGAGGATAGAGCAGATGGCTGAACGCTTTGGTATGGAGGACAGCCTGAACAGACAGATGGTCAGCTATTCCCACGGTATGCGCCAGAAGATGATGGTCATAGCTGCGCTTGTGCACAATCCACCTGTATGGATACTCGACGAGCCTATGACGGGACTTGATCCGAATGCGGCATATGAGCTCAAGAAGATGATGCGTGAACATGCCGACGCAGGAAACTGTGTATTCTTTTCAACACATGTTCTCGAGGTTGCAGAGAAGCTCTGCGACAAGATAATCATGATAAGAAAGGGAAAGGATATATACCAGGGAACTCTGGATGAGCTTGAGACACAGCACAGGAACAAATCTCTTGAAGAGATATTTGTGGAGATGACGCATGAAGAATTTTAGGATATTGCTCAGTATGATAAGCAGGAATAATGATATGGAGATGCCGGAGCACGGGGACAAGGCAAAGGCATATAAGGTCATGGGAATCATCGCCATGTGCTGTATCATGATCCCGTGCTGTATCGTTGTGGGATTTATAGTTTACATAATGACTGCCGCACTCATGGAGGCGGGAGGCTGTACAGAGGGACTCAACCTCGTTATCCAGCTCATGTCGGTGTTCGGCGTTATATTCAGTATAATGGTCATATTCAATCTGCTTTATTTTTCATCTGATCTTGATCATTTACTGCCGCTGCCTGTGAAACCGGCAGAGCTTGTGGCCGCCAAGTTTACACACGCATATTTTGCCGAGAGCGTCATGGA
>OGPL01001907.1_pt1 | contig 17275 bp, 13 predicted proteins | sample 1552901 | NCBI WGS metagenome assembly OGPL01 (sample SAMEA2580244, study PRJEB22360) | human gut metagenome | biome: human gut; feature: human-associated habitat; material: faeces | place: Denmark | collected 2008/2010 | reverse complement strand
CGTGTCCTGTAATGCTACGGGACACGACAAGAGAGGAATATGAAATTTTAGTAGATGGGATGGGAAGAGAATTAATAAAGTCGTATAAAAACAGAAGGGAAGCAAAAAATTTGCTTCCCTTTCGAGTGATTGAGTTGGGATTCGAACCCAAGACCCACAGCTTAGAAGGCTGTTGCTCTATCCAGCTGAGCTACTCAACCGACCTTTTATGAAAAAGTGCTGCAAAGTTAGGGATATTTCGGGATATTCCAAATATATGTATCCTATTTTTTGTAGACCTCATATAAAATAGAAGTATCAGAAAGGATACCCTACCGTGAAATGAAACGCAGAATCTCGTTTGAAGTTTTGCGAAGCGATTGCCCAATGGTCTTGTCCGGCCGCCGGATTATAGGCTTTCATTCCCATGTCGAAGCGAAGTAAGAAATAGCTGAAATCCAGACGGATTCCCAATCCATAGGCCAACGCAATTTCCTTATAAAACGAATCCAGTCGGAACTGACCGCCGGGCTGTGATTCGTAATCACGGATCGTCCAAATATTACCGGCATCGATAAAAGCCCCCAACTCTACTTTCCAAAATAGTTTGGTACGATATTCAAGATTTATATCGAGGCGTATATCTCCACACTGATTGATAAATTCGGATACAGAATTATTGCCGTTATAACTACCGGGACCGAGCGTTCTTACCGACCACCCCCGCACACTGTTGGCTCCACCCGAATAGTAGCGTTTCTCAAAAGGTAAAATATCGGAATTCCCATAGGGTATGCCTATTCCTCCGCCTACATGAAAAGCAATAGAGTTTCGCTCGTCAATTAAATGGGTAAAACTATAATCGAAATCGAATTTAGCATACTGGGAATATCGAATACCAAAAATCTTGTATCCCCCATCGGGCTCTTTCGAGGTAAGTTTGGAAAAGGCATTGAGCACGTTGCCCGCTATTTCTCCCGCAGCCCTCAACGTATAGACATTGGTGCGACGCTGCACCGGATTGGAGGGATTGAGATTGGAGCAATAAAAGGTATATCCCATACGCATGATGAAGTGATCCTCGTAACTGTATCGTAAAAGTGGATTATCGGGGGCTATGTTTTCGAGAAATCCGTCGGTCTTACGGGGCAAATAGACATAATTTATATCCAACAGATCGTAGTTGTGACGGTAGAATCCCCGATTGGTCGTCCACTTATATTTCCAAGCCGCTCCCCAAATGACTCGCGTATACTCGGGACGTTGCTGGAAATTAAGATTTATACTATATTCGGTGCTGGCCTTCATACGCCGCCGAAAATCGGTACGCAAAAACGGGAAAAGAAATTTGGGATAAGTAACTCCTATCTCCCCTCCCAACTCGGTATATCGGTCGTTGATGAGTCCGCTCAAATCGCCCGACAAACTTTCATAAGCACCGCGTACCTTAGCCGAAAAAGTTTCGGAACCCTTGAAGATATTACGATGTTGATAAGTAGCTCCCACGGCAAAACCTAAATCGCCCTCGGAATTAGTACCTTCCAATTCGAGCGAGACAGACTGCGGCTTATCCTTGCTGAGCAAGATATAACAATCCAATTGATTTACACCTTCGTCGTTCCGACCGGCCGGCTCGAAGCGAATATTGACATATTTGACAATACGCAATCTCCCGAATGCCGTATAGGTATTGTCCACATCTCGACTACTGAACAACAACCCCGGACGAATGAAACAATTCTCCACCAATGTTTCCCGTCGAATATAAGGGCGATCGCCTTCCACGAAATAATAATTCTTATATGTACCGGCATTGGCAACATCAATTTGGTCGGTCGCCGTCGGGTCATAAGACAACACAAAATAGATTTTCCTCATATAATACCGTTCGTACGGACGATACCCCGAAGCATTGGCAACAGACTCAGGAACGAGGTTCATAGTGAGATCGACTGCTTTCGAACGGTCGGCGGTATCCGCCGTATAGGTAATCAGTTCTTTATTAAAAGCATAAAAGCCATCACGCCGCAACATATCGGAAATACGTTGCCTTTCCTCGTCCAACACATTTCTATCGAAATTCGATCCTTTCTTCAAAAGCGAATGAGAGACATATTGCCGCTCGACAAGCCGGGAAATCGTATCGTTTGAAATACGATAGTCTATATCGTCTATGTAATGCGGCGTATTTGCCGAGACTCGATAGAACACGTCCATACGTTTACCTTTCGAAACCGTATCGACATCGACCCGAGCAGCCATGTACCCCTTATTATTCATGGCCTTCTCCATTTGCATACGAGAATTTTCTATCAAAACCGGGTCGTAAATTATCGGGGGTGTACCGGCATTCCTTACCCAGCGGTTATACCATTTGGTCGAATCGTTTCCCGACAAATTATATAGCCCGAGCGTAAAGCGGAACAACCCGAACATACGGTGATTAGGCTCCTGACGCAAATAGGATTTCAAATCGGAAGGTTTCACCGACTTATCATCGGTCTCTATCTTTACATGGTCGAGCAGATAGCTACCGTCCGGGACATGGCGGGTAGGACTACACGCAACCAGAACAATACCGACGATCGCTCCTAAACTTGCCTTTATAACTCGACGAATTTTCAACGCTTCTCCGATAACTTGATTTTTTCTCGATGGATAAAACCTTGCAAATATACACTTTATTTTTTTCAATTCCAGCCATTCCTTAGGCAGAAGCAAGAAGACAAAAATTAACCGGGTTTCAATCACACAGTTATACGATGTTTTTTATTTTCATTTATTACATTAAACTCCGTAAATACAAGCAATTTAAAATAGTAAACATATATTTTCTTTCAAATTATTTGTTTATATCACAAAATAGTTATACATTTGCAACATCATAAACAATATTTATGTGATAATTATGTTACTACACGTCATTTCTCTATCGGTCATTAGCGAGCTTCTTGTCGTGAGTCGGTAAGGTGGAAAGGCGTATGTAGTTACTTCTCATAGAATGTTAAATTAGAGTAATTGTAAAAACCTTTCCACACTGCGGAAAGGTTTTTCTTTTAATGAGTACAGATTATGAAACATCAATTGCGGAGTGCGACGAGCACTGGCGGAAGGAGAATGGCAGGAGCGAGAGCTCTATGGAGAGCCAACGGCATGAAAGAAACGGAGATGGGAAACCCCATCATCGCAATCGTCAATTCGTTCACCCAATTCGTTCCCGGCCATGTACATCTGCATGAAATAGGGCAAACGGTAAAAAAAGAAATCGAGAAATTAGGATGCTTTGCCGCCGAATTCAACACGATCGCTATCGACGACGGCATAGCTATGGGACATGACGGCATGCTTTATTCCCTTCCCTCCCGCGACCTCATCGCCGACAGCGTCGAATATATGGTCAATGCACACAAGGCCGATGCCATGATCTGTATCAGTAATTGCGATAAAATCACACCGGGCATGCTCATGGCGGCCATGCGGCTCAACATTCCTACCATCTTCGTATCGGGAGGTCCTATGGAAGCGGGGCAGCTCGATGGGAAAGGACTCGATTTAATCGATGCCATGGTCGAATCGGCCGACGAAACCATAAGCGACGAACAAGTACGCCGAGTAGAACATGCCGCATGCCCTACTTGCGGTTCCTGCTCGGGCATGTTTACCGCCAACTCCATGAACTGCCTCAACGAAGCCATCGGTCTGGCTCTCCCCGGAAACGGTACTGTCGTAGCGACCCACCGCAACAGGGAACGGTTATTCATACAAGCTGCCCGACAAATCGTGGAGAACTGCCGGGCTTATTACCAAGACGGCGATGAAAGCGTATTGCCCCGTAACATCGCTACTCGCGCGGCATTCCTCAATGCGATGACTCTCGATATTGCCATGGGGGGCTCTACCAACACGGTATTGCACCTGCTCGCCATAGCCCAAGAGGCCGGAGTAGACTTTACGATACAAGACATAGACACCCTGTCCCGCAAGTCGCCGGTGCTTTGCAAAGTAGCACCCAATTCGCACTACCACATACAAGACGTGAACCGTGCGGGAGGTATTCTCTCGATTCTCGCCATACTCGAAAAAGAGGGGCTGATAGACGCATCTGTCCATCGAGTAGATCGACTGTCCTTAACCGAAGCCATCGAACAGTATGCGATACGAAACGGAACATGTCCCCCCGAAGCGGAAAGGCTTTGGAAAAGCGCACCGGGCAACCGGTTCAACCTCGTGATGGGCTCTCAGGAAAACTATTACGACAAGCTCGATACCGACCGTTCGAAAGGGTGTATTCGCGATTTCGAACACGCTTATGTCAAAGACGGTGGACTGGCCGTACTTTTCGGTAATATCGCCCAAGACGGCTGTATCGTCAAAACGGCCGGAGTGGACGAAAACATTTTCCGCTTCAAGGGAAGAGCCAAAGTATTCGAATCGCAGGAAGAGGCTTGCGAAGGCATACTCGGCGGGAAAGTAGAGAGCGGAGACGTGGTCGTCATCATCTACGAAGGCCCCAAAGGAGGCCCCGGCATGCAAGAGATGCTCTACCCTACCTCGTATATCAAATCGAAACACCTCGGCAAAGCCTGTGCCCTCATTACAGACGGGCGTTTCTCAGGTGGGACATCGGGACTTTCCATCGGACATATCTCGCCCGAAGCAGCTGCCGGCGGAAACATAGGATTAGTGCGGAACGGCGACCTCATCGAAATAGACATTCCCAACCGCAGCATCAACCTGCTTATCGAAAAAACAGAAATGGAACGTCGCAGAGCAGAAGAAAATACCCGGGGAAAAGAGGCATTCACCCCTCGACACAGAACACGAAACATATCGAAAGCCTTGCAAGCCTATGCTGCCTTAGTAAGCTCGGCCGGCAAAGGTGCTGTACGAATTATCTAAGAAACAGAGTCCCAATTGTACAAAACGACTATGGCAACAGAGAAAATAAGCGGAGCGGAAGCGCTCATCAAATCGCTCATTGCAGAAAAGACAGAGTATATATTCGGATATCCGGGAGGAGCCATTATGCCCGTATTCGATGTTCTCTACGATTATCGAGACAAATTGAAACATATCCTCGTGAGACACGAACAAGGAGCTACTCATGCCGCACAAGGGTACGCACGAGTATCGGGGAAGACCGGAGTCGTCATGGTCACCTCGGGTCCCGCCGCCACCAATATCATCACGGGGCTCTCGGATGCCATGATGGACAGCACGCCGCTCATCGTCATCACCGGGCAGGTCGCCTCTCCCCTATTGGGCTCGGACGCTTTTCAGGAAACCGATGTCGTAGGAATCACCCAGCCGGTGACCAAATGGAGTTACCAGATACGTCACAGCGAAGAAATAGCTTGGGCGGTAGCAAGAGCTTTTTACATCGCCGGGAACGGTCGTCCAGGTCCCGTGGTTCTCGACATTGCCAAAGATGCCCAAACGGGAATGACCGAATTCGACTACAAACCCTGTCAATTCATTCGCAGCTACAACCCTTATCCCGACATACAACCCGGCGAAATAGAGGAAGCCGCCCGGCTTATCAACCAGTCTCGCAAGCCGTTCATACTCGCCGGTCAGGGGGTAGTTATCTCCCATGCTGAAAAGGAATTGTCGGAACTGGCCGAAAAAGCCGATATACCAGTAGGTTGCACTCTGTTGGGATTATCGGCAATGCCGACCGGCCACCCCCTATACAAAGGCATGTTAGGCATGCACGGCAGCATAGCCGCCAACATCAAGACCAACGAATGCGACCTGCTCATCGCCATCGGCATGCGGTTCGACGACCGAGTAACGGGCGACTTGAAACAATATGCCCGACAAGCCAAAGTAATTCATATAGACATCGACCCGTCGGAATTTAACAAAAACGTGAAGTGCGATGTATCAGTACTGGGTGATGCCCGTGCCGTATTGCAAAAGCTGAATGAAAAAATCGCTCCCGCCGAACACTCCGAATGGATAGAATCTTTCTCTGTGTGTGAAAAGGTGGAAAAAGAAAAGGTCATAGAACCGGAGATACACCCCCGGAAACCATTGATGAATATGGGAGAGGTCGCCCGAAAGGTATCCGAAGCCACGGGCAACGACAGTATTCTCGTGACCGACGTGGGACAAAACCAAATGCTATCGGCCCGATATTACCGGTTCAAAAGATCCCGTAGTATCGTTACCTCCGGCGGATTGGGCACTATGGGGTTCGGCCTTCCCGCCGCTATCGGAGCCAAGATAGGCAATCCCGACCGCACGGTCTGCTTTTTTACCGGAGACGGAGGACTGCAAATGACAATCGAAGAATTGGGTACAATCATGCAATATGGTATCGATGTGAAGATCATTATTCTCAATAATAATTTCTTGGGTATGGTAAAACAATGGCAAGACCTGTTCTTCGACCATCGCTACTCCGAAACCCCAATGCTGAATCCCGATTTTACGGGCGTGGCGGCAGCTTACGGCATAGCCGGCGAAAGGGTCGCCACCCGCGAAGAACTCGACTCTGCCATACGACGTATGCTCGACCACCGCGGAGCTTACCTGCTCGATGTACAAATAGACCCGGATTGCATGGTATTCCCGATGACTCCCGCCGGGAGCTGTGTAACCCATATCATGCTCAACGCCACTGAAAAATATTAAGACCGATATGACTCAACAGACATTATATACCGTAACCGTTTATTCTGAAAACCAAGTAGGATTACTGAATCAGATTTCGATTATCTTTACACGCCGACAGCTCAATATCGAGAGCCTGTCGGTATCGGGCTCGGCTATCGAAGGTGTACACAAATTTACCATCACGACATACAGCGACCGCGAAACGATGGAAAAACTGGTCAAGCAGATAGAAAAACGAATAGACGTATTACGCGCCTTCTTTTATACCGACGACGAAATCATTTTTCAAGAAGTCGCACTTTACAAGGTTCCTACTGACAAACTATTGGACGACAGGAGCATCGAAGATTTGATTCGCAAACACAATGCCCGCATTTTGGAAGTAAACCGCACATATACCGTCATCGAGAAATCGGGCCACCCCGACGAAACTCAATCTCTGTTCGAAGAACTGAGTCGATACGATGTTATGCAATTCGTCCGGTCGGGACGTGTCGCCATAACCAAATCGACCGTCGAGCACGTAAGCATATTCCTACAAGAACAACAATACCGACAAAACCAACTATGAAAGAAAAAGAAGAACAATCCAAACGACAAACAGAACCGGTCTACTCCAAAACTTATACCGTAGAGCCGGCCGAAGGAAACGGTCAACAGGAGTTGCCGCTCACCCTGCTCGCCAAACGAATACTCGAAGTGGCTACGTTACATGCCGAATCGTGGGGCGTGGGATACAGTACGCTCATCAAAAACCGGCAAGTATGGGTACTTTCCCGGCTCACCGTTGAAATGTACCGTTATCCGCTCATCAACGAGCATTATACTTTACAAACATGGATCGAAGGGTATAACAAGCATTTTTCATCGAGAAACTTCGCCATACTGGGAGAGGACGGCTCTCCCTGCGGATATGCCCGCACGATTTGGGTCGTTATCGATTTGGATAGTCGCACATCGGTAGATATAAGTCAATTCGAATATATCGCCGAGAACATATCGGACAAAGCATGTCCCATCGAAAAGCAATCGAGAGTACGCGATGTACATGACGAAAATGCAGTAATCTATCCTGTGACTTATAACGATATAGATTTGAACCGACATGTCAACAGTGTGAAATACATCGAGCACGAACTCGACCTTTTCCCTTTCGAACGGTATGACAAACAACGTATCCGACGGTTCGAAATAAGCTATGCCAACGAAGCTCGATACGGTTCTACCCTGCAACTGCTGAAAGAGGAAGAAGCACCGGATCATTTTACCTTAGAAATACGGGACGACCAAACCGTGTACTGCAAAGGAAGAATCATATTTGAAAACAGATAAAACCAATTTAATTAACCTCTAAACAAAAAAGAAAATGGCAATCATGAATTTTGGCGGTGTTGACGAAAACGTAGTCACCCGGGAAGAATTTCCATTGGAAAAGGCAAGAGAAATCCTCAAAGACGAAACCATCGCCGTTATCGGATACGGCGTACAAGGCCCCGGACAAAGTATGAACTTGCGGGACAACGGATTCAATGTTATCGTCGGACAAAGAAAAGGCTCGAAGACATGGGATAAAGCGGTGGCCGACGGCTGGGTTCCCGGCGAAACGCTTTTCGAAATCGAAGAGGCTTGCCAGCGTGGAACAATTATCGAGTACCTTCTTTCCGACGCAGCTCAAATAGAGGTATGGCCCAAAGTGAAAAAACATCTTCCCGCCGGTAAAACGCTTTATTTTTCTCATGGATTCGCCATCACCTACAAAGAGCGCACGGGTATCGTTCCTCCTGCCGATATCGATGTAGTACTGGTTGCGCCCAAAGGTTCGGGAACCAGTTTACGGCGCATGTTCTTGCAAGGTCGGGGACTCAATTCGAGCTATGCTATTTTCCAAGATGCGACCGGACACGCCAAAGAGAAAGTTATAGCTCTCGGTATCGGAGTCGGTTCGGGATACCTTTTTGAAACTACTTTCAAACGCGAGGTTTATTCCGACCTTACCGGAGAACGGGGAACTCTCATGGGGGCCATTCAAGGTATTTTCGCCGCACAATACGACACACTGCGCGCACACGGACACAGCCCTTCGGAAGCATTCAACGAAACGGTCGAAGAGCTTACCCAATCACTGATGCCTCTTGTCGCCGAAAACGGTATGGATTGGATGTATGCCAACTGCTCGACAACAGCCCAGCGAGGAGCTCTCGACTGGTGGAAAAAGTTTCGTGATGCTACCAAACCCGTATTCGAAGAACTGTATGAAGAGGTAGCCAAAGGGAACGAAGCTCAACGTTCTATCGACACGAACAGTAAAGAGGGATATCGCGATGGACTGAACAAAGAGTTGAAAGAGTTGCGAGAAAGCGAGATGTGGCAAGCCGGTGTAACCGTTCGAAAATTACGCCCCGAAAATAACTAACTGGCAAATAGATTACCATATAGAAAAGAGATTATCCCAACGAGTGGGATAATCTCTTTTCTTGTACCCGAACGTATAGAATAAATAACCATAAACCTCGAAACTTTTTCTTCGATAAATTGTATTGACAATACCGGGAATTTCCGGGAAATAAAAATATATCGGAATATGAAATCCTACGAAACCCAGACTGTCGGCCAAATTGTCGCTGACAAATACGAAGCGGCGAATGTATTTGAAAAATACGGTATCGACTACTGTTGCCACGGTTCCACACCGTTGCTCGAAGCCTGTAAAAATGCAAATGTAGAACTCGACCAAGTCCAAAAAGAACTCGAAAGCGCTCCATCGTCTGCTCACGGAAACATCGATTTTACCAATTGGCCTATCGATTTGCTCATAGACTATATTCTCAAAATCCACCACCGCAACATTCGCTCGCACGGACCAGAATTATTACATCTCTTGGACAAAGTTTGTAATGTCCACGGAGACCGCCACCCGGAACTATACAAAATACGTACTCTCTTTCACGACTCGCTCGAAAGCCTTTACAGCCATCTCGACAAAGAAGAACTGGTTTTATTCCCTTATATCTACGAAATGTTTAAGGCCAGAGAAGAGCACAAACATTTACCCGATTTCCATTGCGGTTCGATCGAAGCTCCCATCTCGGTAATGTTGTCGGAACACGAGGCTGAGGGAGAACGATTCCAGCATATCAACCGATTAACCCAAAACTACACAGTCCCCAAAGATGCTTGCAACAGTTACCGATTGGCTTTCGACAGAGTGAAATCTTTTGAAAAAGCCCTACACCAACACATTCACCTCGAAAACAATATAGTCTTTCCACGAGCTATTGAAATGGAAAAAGAATTAAGGAAATAGGTAAACATGCAAATCAATATAAAACGGGTATACGATCCCCCAAAAGAATCGGACGGTTATCGTATATTAATAGATCGCCTATGGCCCAGAGGCACGAAAAAAGAGGCTCTGAAATATGATATCTGGGAGAAGAACATTGCTCCTTCTCCCGCATTACGCCGATGGTTCCATGAGAATCCGCAAGAGCATTGGGAGGGATTCGTATCGCTATATTCAAAAGAGTTGGAAAACTCCGCCTCTGTAAAAGATTTCGTCGAAAAAATAAAGAGCCACGATCGAATAACATTATTGTATGCCTCAAAAGATGCCACCCACAATCATGCTTCGGTACTAAGACAGTTTCTACAAAATCATCTGCACTGATTGCCGCATAAACTACCTGCGCCACTACCAAAAAGAACGATGGAGAACGAAGTTGTCACTTGCCGATCGTATATAAAAGTAGTATGTTTCCGGTATTCTTTCCCATAAAATAAAACGGGAAAAATCCGAAACTATCATAAATAACGAAGGGGAGCAATGCTCCCCTTCGTTATTTATCGACGACGCTGTTGTTTGTTTCGTTGCTTCTGTTGTTCTCTCAACGCAGCCTGCTGCTGGCGTTGCGCTTCTTCCAACCGAGCCATGAAACCGCTCTTCTTGCGAGGTTTCTTTTGATTCTCTTTCAACTCGGCAAGAACTTTCTCCTCGTTGATACATTTACGGAATACATAGGTTTGAATAATCGTAATCAACAACGACAAGAAATAATAATAACTCAACCCGGCCGAATAATTATTGAAGAATACCAAGAACATGACGGGCATCAGATACATCATGAACTTCATACCCGGCATCTGTTGTTGCCCGGCGGTATTCTGCATATTGATTTTGGTGTATATCAAGTTGGTAATAGTCATCAACAAACAGAAAAGGCTGATGTGATTACCAAAATAGGGCGTTATCAACGGTATATAAGTGTCCCAACTTACGATCGCATCATAGGTCGACAAATCTTTCGCCCACAAGAACGATTCACCCCGAAGCTCGATAGAAGACGGGAAGAAGGTGAACATCGCAATAAGAATAGGCATTTGTAAAAGTAACGGCAAACACCCGCCCATAGGATTCACTCCCGCCTTGCTGTACAGATCCATTGTCAAACGTTGACGCTCCATCGCTTTATCCTGCCCCGGATACTTATCATTAATCTCCTTAATTTGAGGAGCTAAACCCCGCATACGAGCCTGTGACTTATAAGATTTATACGTGAAGGGGAATAAAACGAGCTTTATAAATATCGTCAACAACAAAATGATAACGCCATAATTGCTGAAAAATTTACCCAAGAAGGTGAATACCGGTATAACGATGAGCGTATTTATCCAACGGAAAAACTTATATCCCAGTGGAACGAGCTTATCCAAATCGAGTGTCTGGTCTCCTGAAAGATCGTCGTCATAAGAGGACAATAACGGATAAGAATTCGGTCCGAGAAAAATATTGAATCCGGCAACCTGCGGCTCTTTCGAATCATAATCTATCGTACTCTCGGCATGAAACTGTTTCAAATATCTATCTTCTTCCAAAGACCGAGAGGTAAAAATTCCGTCGTTAAATTTTCCATCGGCAATAAAAGCAGTAGAGAAGAACTGGTTTTTAAACCCAATCCATTTGAGGCTCGTAGTCGCTTTCTCTTCATCGTTACCCGACTCGCTCAAATGCTCTACATCGTCTCCTGCAAATTTATAATACAAGGCACTATTTCTCTCCTCAAACATACGTCCTTGTTCTTGACGGCGCATTTTCTGGTCCCAAATAAAATCCCAATAAACAGCGCTCGACGGAATTACCCGATCCATATCTTTCTGCCAGATATCCATTTTCAACATATAGCTGTCTTCCGGCAAAGAATATCGAATGCCCATCTGACTTCCATTGGCAAGCTGCAATGTCATATTTACAGCATTACCATCGATTTCGGGAGTAAAATATAAATCGCGTGTATCGATCACGCGCGCATTCGTACGAATAATGAATCCATAGTCGTTTTCGTCTCCGGTAAACAGAGTCACATTCGTGGAATCATAGGCCATGTAATCATTCAAAACAGCCTCATAAAGACGACCTCCTTTATTAGAAAACTTCAATGTCACCTTATTATTGGACAAAGTAGTAAATTCTTCCGAACCTTCGGCACAAGGAGCGAACTCGCCGAAACGCGCTATCAAACCTGCATTTTTTAATGAATCGGCAACTTCTCCCGAAACGGTATCGGTCGAAACGGGTGTTTCTGCCAAAGCGGCCTCGGCCATACGTTCCGCTTCCACAGCGGCAATCGAATCGTTATACCGACGCTGTGCCTCCAATTGTTCGGGTGTAGGCTGCATCCACCAAGAGAAAAGCAGCACAACTACGACCATCAATACAAGACCTAAAATCGTGTTTTTATCCATTCTTCAATTTTGAGATTACTAAATTATTTTTTTGAAATCGCTGCTTTAATAAAGTCAACGAAAAGGGGATTCGGATTAAGAACCGTACTATTGTACTCGGGGTGATATTGTACTCCCACATACCAACGCAAAGACGGAACCTCGACAACTTCGACCAAATGAGTTTCGGGATTCTCGCCCACGCAACGCATTCCGGCATCTTCAAAAGCTTTACGATACTCATTGTTAAATTCGAAACGATGGCGATGCCGTTCGCGAATATGGGTCGTTCCATAAGCCTTAGCAGCAATAGAGTCTTCGGCCAATATACAGTCATAGGCGCCTAAACGCATCGTCCCACCCATATTGGTTATGCTTTTCTGCTCCTCCATCAAGTCTATTACATTATGCTTGGTCGTCACGTCCATTTCGGTAGAGTTAGCATCGGTATACCCCAACACATCGCGGGCATACTCGATCACCATGCATTGCATGCCCAAACATACGCCAAATGTCGGAATATCGTGTTCACGAGCATATTTCAAAGCGATGAATTTTCCTTCGATACCTCTCTGCCCAAATCCCGGAGCGATCAACACGCCATCTAAAGAAGAAAGCATAGCGTCCACATTTCCGCTATTTAATTTCTCGGAATGAATATATTGCAAATCGAGTTTGCGATCGTTATAGGTCGCCGCCTGAAACAACGATTCATTGATAGATTTATAGGCATCGGGAAGTTCTACATATTTGCCGACCAATCCGATACGTACGGTCTTAGTCGCATTTTTCATGCGATGCAAGAAATTCAACCACGGCTCCAAATGAGGTTCTCCGTTTATGGGTAAACCGGTTTTTGTCAATACGATTTCATCTAAATGCTGTTGATGCATTTTCAAAGGGACTTCGTATATAGACGGAACATCTATCGACTGAATCACTGCCGCAGGATCTACATTGCAAAACAACGCCACCTTCTTACGTAAAGCAAGAGATAACTCGTACTCGGTACGCAATACCAATATATCGGGTTGGATACCTACCTCCTGCAATTGTTTTACCGAATGTTGGGTCGGTTTGGTTTTCAATTCCTTAGCGGCAGCAATATAAGGTACATAGGTCAAATGAATACATACACAATTTTTACCCATTTCCCAACGCAACTGACGTACACTTTCGAGATAGGGCAAAGATTCGATATCCCCGACCGTTCCCCCGATCTCCGTGATTACGAAATCGAACTGGTTCTTCGATCCTAAAAGTTTAATGTTACGTTTAATTTCATCTGTAATATGCGGAATAATCTGCACCGTCTTTCCCAAATAATCGCCCCGTCGTTCTTTATCTATTACATTTTGATAAATACGCCCTGTTGTAATATTATTGGCGCGAGTCGTAGGAGTATTGGTGAATCGCTCGTAGTGACCCAAGTCAAGGTCGGCTTCGTGTCCATCGACCGTCACATAACATTCTCCATGTTCATAAGGGTTCAATGTTCCGGGATCTATATTGATGTAAGGATCGAACTTTTGGATAGTTACTCTATAACCTCTTGCCAAAAGCAATCGAGCCAACGAAGCCGAAATAATACCTTTACCCAACGACGAGGTTACCCCCCCCGTAACGAATATATACTTAGTCTCCACGATAAAATATGGTTTATGTGTTACATTTACAAGGCGCAAAATTAGGAAAAATAATCCACAATCTATCGCAACATTCAACAGAATTATCACTTTTCATTTGCTATGAAGAGAAAAGCCCATAACAGATAGAAACACTTTACAATTTTTACCCAAAAGAAAGACTATCGGTAAACAATTTGTATCAAATAATCATTATCTTTGCAAACAGATGCGAAAATAGGCTGCATTCGGCAAAGTCAAGCAAGCTTGCTTTTGCCCTCATTGGCACTATCTTTGCAAACAGATGCGAAAATAGGCTACGCCTTGCCATAATCGAATAAACCTATTTCTACTCTCTACTTGTTGCACTATCTTAAAAAATACAAACATATACTCTTATGAACTCACGAATTACAGCCATTCTCATAGGTCTTCTTTCTGTAACCGGAGTATTCGCAACGACTGTCATAGAACAGAACGATAGTATAACGAACGAAATCGTATCTGACAGTATAACAATGGCCATGCCATCAGATTCTATAACCATACAGGTTACCGATACCGACTCGATCGCTCGCCAGCAAGAGGCCGACAAGAATTTACTTTCATTATTGGAAACAGACTCAACCGAACAGATTTTACCGGTTATCAAAATGTTGCGTATGCTCGAATATGCTGACAGCATAAGAGCTATGCAAGGGTCGGGCGAAATACCTGTCAACCCACTTTTCTTACCTATCGTGTTCGAAAAACAGATGTCTACTCCTTTTCAACATTTACCCTCGGCCGAAAAATGCCCATTCAAACCAAAGTCTCTTTCGGTGGACGATAAATGGTTACAAGACGAGATTCAAGCCGAAAAGACCCGAAATTTAGCACAGAACTATGTAATCGTCAATTACCCGAAACTTATACATTACAATACAGACAATCTACCGGAAGTGCCTAAACAATACGTGATCGAAAACGATCCGGCCAAACATATTCTCTCTATCAAAGAAAAGCCGCTGATTATAAAAAATGACGTGGGAAAAGAAAAGATCAAACTAAAACGATGGATAAACAATTTCCAATCGTCCATACAATTTTCCCAAGTCTATGTTTCGGAGAATTGGTATCAAGGAGGGACGAGCAACGTCAATCTGCTAAGCGATCAACAATTCTCTATCAAATATAACGATCCCAAAGAGCAACGTATCTTATTCGAGAATTTAGTACAATGGAGATTGAACATCAACAGTGCCCCGGAAGACACATTGCATTCTGTAAAAATCAGTGAAGATTTATTCCAGATAAACTCGAAATTCGGTCTTAAAGCCTACAACAAATGGTACTACACTGCTACCATGAATTTCAAGACACAATTTTTCACCAGTTATGCCGCTAATTCCAACAACAAGGTGGCTGCATTTCTATCTCCTGCCGAGTTGAATTTGGGTTTAGGTATGTCTTATCAATATAAAAACGATAAAAAACGTTTCGAGACATCAATATCGCTCTCTCCGCTTTCCTACAACTTGCAATTCATCGTTAACGACGACATGGATGCGGCCAGCTTCGGGATCAAATCGGGGAAAAGCATGAATCAATACGGTTCCTCCTTCGAAGGGCGCATCAAATGGGAGTTCTATCATAACATGGTTTGGAGTTGCAGACTGTTTTATTTCACCAACTATGATCATGTACAAGGGGATATGGAAAATACATTCGACTTTATCCTCAACCGTTTCTTCTCTACTCGTTTGTTTGTTCATCTGCGATATGACGATGCTCGCGCGCTGAACAAAGACTTCGGACATTTCCAACTGAAAGAATTACTAAGTTTCGGATTCAACTATAAATTCTAATGAGAATCAAACTCATAGTTTTACTATGCATCGGTATGCTCTGTTCCTCATCGATAAAAGATGAAGAAGGGCGTTATGAAAGTAAGCCTCCTTATCGTAGTTTCATTCTTGAAAATTATACCGAAGAAAGTGCCAAACATTATTTCGATACAGCTCCAATCGACAGTTGGGAAGGTATTTGGCTCCTAACAGAAAATGGAGAAAGAGTCGCTATCGAACGGTTTAAAGACATTCGATTTTCCGAAATCTTTACACACCGAATCGTTAAATTGGATTCGTCGGTACGCAGTGAAATTCCCGTCGGAACTATTTTAGGGTACTTAACTCGCGGAGTAAATCCTAACACTTGTTTCATCTGGCTCTATAAACATAAACTGACAGGCGCAATACTTTACGCCCCCAAAAGGTTTTCGGCCAGACTGACTTCTGACCTCAACGGCATTTTATTCTCAGGAAACAGCGCTAAAAAATTAGAAGACTTATTCGATCCCCGGTCGGGATTCATTAAATTATATCCCAAGCAAATCTCGGAGGATTCTGAAAATCGGGAAATCCGATATCTGTAAATTCAGAACTTTCGGAAAACAAAGCGTTCATCTTCACCCCGGGTCAAAATCATTTTGGAAGAGGTAAGTTTCTCAATGTAAAAAGTATATTCTTTGTCCATTTCCAACTTGAAAACAGATAAATCAGGTTTAAATTCAAACCAAGAGGGTTCCATTATTTTAAATTTCAGTATGGAGGAAGTATATGAAGTATGGAATCTATTATGCATTCTGGGAAAAAGAATGGGGTGGAAACTTTACTCCTTATGTAAAAAAGGTCAAGGACCTTGGTTTTGATATTTTGGAGGTCGCTTGTCATAGTTTCAGTAGGGAAGATGACCAGTTTTTCAAGGAACTCCGGCAGGTAGCTGAGGACAACGGAATCATTCTGACTGGTGGCTATGGCCCGGAAGTTTATCATAATTTATCTTCCGCAGACGAAAGCATCGTGAATGCATCTATTTCCAATTACAAAGATATGTTTCGCAAAATGGACATTGCTAATATTCGCGTTCTTGGAGGAGGACTCTATTCTTACTGGCCGGTGGACTATAGTCTTCCTTTTGATAAAAACTCTGACCGCGAGCGTAGCATCAGAAACATGCGAAAAGTTGCCGATATTGCCGCGGAATATGGAATCACCCTTGGTATGGAAGTGTTGAATCGCTTCGAAGGTTACATGCTCAATACTTGCAAGGAAGCCTTGCATTATGTTGAAGAAGTCGATCGACCCAATGTAAAAATCATGCTCGATACTTTCCATATGAATATTGAAGAAGATTCCTTTGTGGAGGCTATTCGCTTAGCTGGTAGTAGATTGGGGCATTTTCATGTTGGCGAAGCCAACCGGAGACCACCTTTTGAAGGTGGACGAATTCCGTGGGAGGAAATCGGTTGTGCGCTCCGCGAAATTGGTTATGATGGTGCGGTCGTCATGGAA
>OGPL01001904.1_pt1 | contig 17293 bp, 8 predicted proteins | sample 1552901 | NCBI WGS metagenome assembly OGPL01 (sample SAMEA2580244, study PRJEB22360) | human gut metagenome | biome: human gut; feature: human-associated habitat; material: faeces | place: Denmark | collected 2008/2010 | reverse complement strand
TGTTTACCCTAAATAAAAAAGAAAAGGAGAGAACCGTGAACGAAGAAGAAATCGTCCTCACCCCGATGATGAAACAGTTTCTGGATTTGAAAGCAAAACATCCGGATGCAGTGATGCTGTTTCGTTGCGGTGACTTTTATGAAACATATTCTACGGATGCCATCGTTGCATCGGAAATATTAGGAATCACACTGACAAAACGTGCTAACGGGAAAGGAAAGACTGTTGAGATGGCGGGATTCCCGCATCATGCTCTCGACACTTATCTTCCGAAATTGGTTCGTGCCGGAAAGCGTGTCGCTATCTGTGACCAGCTGGAAGACCCCAAAATGACGAAGAAGCTGGTGAAGCGTGGTATTACCGAATTGGTTACTCCCGGTGTTTCTATCAATGATAATGTACTGAACTATAAAGAGAATAACTTTCTGGCTGCCGTTCATTTCGGAAAGGCTTCCTGTGGAGTTGCCTTTCTCGATATTTCTACCGGTGAATTCCTTACTGCAGAAGGACCTTTTGATTATATAGACAAGTTGTTGAATAACTTTGCCCCTAAAGAGATTCTTTTTGAGCGTGGCAAACGCCTGATGTTTGAAGGTAATTTCGGTAACAAGTTCTTCACGTTCGAGTTGGACGACTGGGTATTTACAGAAACGACTGCCCGTGAGAAACTGCTGAAACACTTTGAAACGAAGAATCTGAAAGGTTTCGGAGTGGAGCACTTGAAAAACGGTATCATTGCTTCCGGTGCTATCCTGCAGTATTTGACGATGACGCAGCATACGCAGATTGGTCACATCACTTCATTGGCACGTATTGAAGAAGATAAATACGTCCGTCTGGATAAGTTCACGGTGCGTAGCCTTGAGCTGATTGGTAATATGAATGATGGCGGCAGTAGTCTAATCAATGTGATCGACAGAACGATCAGCCCGATGGGAGCGCGTCTGTTGAAACGTTGGATGGTTTTTCCGTTGAAGGATGAGAAGCCGATTAATGAACGCTTGAACGTAGTGGAATATTTCTTCCGCCAACCTGATTTTAAGGAACTGATTGAAGAACAGTTGCATTTAATAGGAGATTTGGAACGTATTATTTCCAAAGTGGCTGTAGGACGTGTGTCGCCTCGTGAAGTCGTTCAGTTGAAGGTTGCCTTGCAAGCTATTGAGCCGATAAAACAGGCATGTATGGAAGCTGATAATGCGAGTTTGAATCGTATTGGCGAACAGCTGAATCTTTGTATTTCTATTCGTGACCGGATTGCCAAAGAGATTAAAAATGATCCTCCTTTACTGATAAATAAAGGCGGAGTGATTCAAGATGGTGTGAATGCAGACTTGGATGAATTGCGGCAAATTTCCTATTCAGGAAAAGATTATCTGCTAAAGATACAGCAACGAGAGAGCGAGGAGACGGGTATTCCGAGTTTGAAAGTGGCTTATAATAACGTATTCGGTTATTATATCGAAGTCCGTAATGTCCATAAAGATAAAGTTCCTAAAGAGTGGATTCGTAAACAGACGCTGGTTAATGCGGAACGTTATATCACGCAGGAACTAAAGGAATATGAAGAGAAGATTTTGGGAGCGGAGGATAAGATTCTGATTCTGGAAACGCAGCTATATACGGACTTAGTACAGGCATTGATGGAGTTTATTCCACAGATACAGATTAATGCGAATCAGATTGCACGTCTGGACTGTCTGTTGTCATTTGCCAATGTGGCTCGTGAGAATCGTTATATCCGTCCGATTATTGAGGATAATGACGTATTGGATATTCGTCAGGGACGTCACCCGGTAATAGAAAAACAACTTCCGATAGGTGAGAAGTATATTGCCAATGATGTAATGCTGGACAGCGATACACAGCAGATTATTATTATTACAGGTCCGAACATGGCCGGTAAGTCGGCACTCTTGCGCCAAACAGCATTGATTACGCTATTGGCTCAAATCGGCTCGTTTGTTCCTGCGGAAAGTGCGCATATCGGTTTAGTTGATAAGATATTTACCCGTGTAGGAGCGAGCGATAATATATCAGTCGGTGAATCTACATTTATGGTAGAGATGAATGAAGCGGCTGATATCCTGAATAATGTTTCTTCCCGGAGTCTGGTATTATTTGACGAATTGGGTCGTGGTACTTCTACTTATGATGGTATTTCCATTGCTTGGGCAATTGTAGAGTATATCCATGAACATCCGAAAGCAAAAGCACGTACATTATTTGCTACGCATTATCATGAATTGAATGAGATGGAGAAATCTTTCAAGCGCATCAAGAATTATAATGTATCGGTGAAAGAAGTTGATAACAAAGTAATCTTCCTTCGTAAACTGGAACGTGGCGGTAGTGAACACTCTTTCGGTATTCATGTAGCAAAGATGGCCGGTATGCCGAAAAGCATTGTGAAACGTGCAAATGAGATATTGAAACAGCTTGAATCTGATAATCGCCAACAGGGTATAGCAGGTAAACCGTTGGCAGAAGTGAGCGAGAATCGTGGAGGTATGCAGTTAAGCTTCTTCCAGTTGGACGATCCGATTCTCTGTCAGATTCGCGATGAGATATTGAATCTTGATGTGAATAATCTTACTCCTATTGAAGCGCTGAATAAACTGAATGATATTAAGAAGATAGTCAGGGGGAAATAAGCTGAAAATGTATATAATGTCTTAGGATATGTTTTCGATTATTGTCCTGACATTAGGGAAATGGCATTTGTTTTATTGATAAAAAAAAGGGATTAGCGATGTTTGAACCGCTAATCCCTCTTTTTTTGATTTAGGCTATTTTCTTTTTTTTCTTGTCATAAAAGAACATGAAATAGACGCCTATTATGATAAACGGAACGCTTAACCATTGTCCCATATTGAACATCATGCTGTTTTCAAAATCTTCCTGATTTTCTTTTAGGAATTCGATGAAAAAGCGGAAGGTGAAGATATAAGTCAGACAAAGGCCGAAGAAGAAGCCGCGATGCAGTTTCTTACTGTAATTCTTATACAGGTAAATCATGATGAAGAACAGGATAAGATAAGCGATGGCTTCGTAGAGCTGTCCCGGATGACGGGGTTGCATATCTACACGCTCGAAAACGAATGCCCAAGGTACATCAGACGGTTTGCCGATGATTTCGGAGTTCATCAGGTTGGCAAGGCGGATGAAGCAGGCGGTGATTGGAGTAGCTACGGCAATCATATCCAGCACGTCCATATAATGGAGCTTCGTCTTGCGGCAATATAGCCAAAGGGCGATTATCAATCCTAATGTACCGCCGTGGCTGGCAAGTCCTTCATATCCGGTAAATTTCCAGTTTCCGTCCGGCATGAATTTGATAGGAAGAATCATTTCCCAAAAATGAGACAAGTAGTATCCCGGATCATAGAACAGACAGTGTCCCAGGCGGGCACCAATCAGAATACCAAAGAAACAGTAAAAGAAAAGCGGGTCAAACTTCTTTTCCTCTATCTTTTTATCCCGGTACTGGTAGTGAACAACCACATAAGCAAAGAATATTCCTACTGCCCACAGTAATCCGTAATAACGGATAGAAATGCCGAACAGGTTGAATAGTTCGGGATTCGGGTTCCAGTTGATGGATAATAGCATGGTATTCATTCTATATTGGATTAATGTTAATGATTAGATTCTTTGAATTTCTCCGCAACCATCCGGTAGGTCGGTATATCTATTCCCTGTTCTTCGGCTGCTGCAATCATGTCGAAGAGCAATCCTTGTATTTCCGAGTCGTGTCCGCGTGCCAGGTCTTTTTGCATAGAAGCGGTACTTTCGGGGTCGAGCTTGTCAATCACTTTCAGGTTGTAGCTGACTGGGTCTTCGGGAAATTCGACGCCTAGTTTCTTTCCTAAAGCAGCGCTTTCCGTAGAAAGTCCGATAAATGTATCCCGTATCTTTCCCGGTTTTTGTACTTCTCCCATCGGAACGTCGTAGTAAGCACCCGTTACGGCCATTGCGGAGATGAACGACCATTTGATGAACGTATCCCGGTTGATGTCCGGTGAAAGGTCTACCTTTATGCCTGCTTCCTGCAAGTCTTGTTGGATAGCTTCCAGTAATCCGGGTTTTACAACTGTGCCGCGATGAGCGCCGTATACCAACCGGAATATCTTTCCCATTTGGGTGATTTCTCCGGTGCCGGATACGAAGCCTACGATATAGATGCAGCCGTCGAGAACGGTGACTTCCGGAACTAGCTTCTGTATGCGCGGCCCTGTGCCATATACATTCAGAATAGGGATGACAACCGTGTCTTTGTGTGCTGCTCTTTTTATCAGTTCTACGATGGAATCGACCGAATAACCTTTCACACATACAAATATCACATCTGCTTTCCCGCTAAATTCTTCAGCCGTAGTTGCCGGGATTCGGAGCGTATGTTCACCCTTTAAATCCGACTTCAGTTTCAAACCGTTCGTTTGAATCGACTGCAAATGAGCTCCACGGGCAATACAAGTTACATCTTTGCCTGCCAGCGACAAGAATCCTGCGATACTGCCGCCTACACCTCCCGTTCCTGCAATGAGATATTTCATATTGTTAGCGAATTAGTAATTAATAAGTCGTCGGTAGTTACCGATAATCACACGTTGAAACGGAAATGCATGATGTCGCCATCCTGCACCACATATTCTTTTCCTTCCACACCCAGTTTTCCGGCTTCTTTCACTGCTGCTTCCGAGCCGTATTTGATATAATCATCGTATTTGATAACTTCGGCACGGATAAAGCCTTTTTCAAAATCGGTGTGGATCACTCCGGCACATTGAGGAGCTTTCCATCCTTTTTCGTATGTCCAGGCACGTACTTCTTGTACACCGGCAGTGAAATATGTTTCGAGATTCAGGAGTTTGTAAGCAGATTTGATAAGACGTGCTACGCCCGATTCTTCCAAGCCTACTTCGGCAAGGAACATTTGACGGTCTTCATACGTTTCCAGTTCGGCGATGTCCGCTTCTGTTTTGGCTGCGACAATCAGGATTTGAGCATTCTCGTCTTTTACGGCTTCGCGTACCATATCTACGTATTTATTTCCGTTTACTGCGCTTGCTTCATCAACATTGCAGACATACATTACCGGTTTACTGGTCAATAAGAACAGTTCGTGAGCAATCTTTTGTTCGTCTTTTGTTTCAAAAGTCACTGTACGTGCAGATTTTCCCTGTTCCAATGCGTCTTTATATTGAACGAGTACATCGTAAGCTAACTTTGCAGCTTTGTCTCCGCCCGTCTGTGCTTGTTTCTGTACTTTCTGGATACGGCTTTCGATGGTTTCCAGGTCTTTCAATTGAAGTTCGTAGTCAATGATTTCTTTGTCGCGGACGGGATTTACGCTTCCGTCTACGTGTGTCACATTGTCGTCATCGAAGCAACGGAGTACGTGGATAATTGCGTCTGTTTCACGGATATTGGCAAGGAACTTGTTTCCCAGTCCTTCACCTTTGCTTGCGCCTTTCACCAGTCCGGCGATATCTACGATTTCTACAGTTGTAGGAACAATTCGTTGGGGGTGCACCAATTCAGCGAGTGCGTTCAGACGTTCGTCAGGAACAGTGATTACACCTACATTGGGTTCAATTGTACAGAAAGGGAAATTTGCCGCCTGTGCTTTCGCATTCGACAAACAGTTGAAAAGTGTCGACTTACCCACGTTCGGTAGTCCTACAATACCACATTGCAATGCCATTTATCTATTTCGTTTTTATTTAGTTATCGATAATCTGACTGCAAAGATAGGCATTTTTAGATTATATACATTGGTTGGAAAACAAATACTTCTTTCTTATATCTATTTAATGAGTAAAGGATGCCGTTTTCAGGCATCCCTATAAATGTAAAGTAAACTTTAGAACGTCATAGGTACGCCTACCATGACACCAAGTGTCTTATCTTCTGCAGGAATTAGCGAGGACATCACATATTGGCTGGAATTGTTGTACAAAGCCGGCCAGCTTTTAATGAAGAATTTGTGTTTTTTAAAGTAACCATCTAAAATAGGTGACAGGCATTTGTCGAACTCTTCGTGATTAGGATTGCTTGTATCGAACGGTGTATAATCTCCAAAAGTGATAGAACCATCTGAATTCTTCTGATAATTGAATGTATAATAGAATCCGTAAGTATCGGCTCCTAATGAACCGTTTTGATATATTTTATAACCAATCTCCACTATACTTCCGTCTGTGTACATGTGTATGGCAACATACACAATATAGAATTGAGTTTGAGTGAATGCAAATAAATTCGAAACAGCAGCTTTATGTTTATCAAAATATTCGGATGACCATTGATTTTGCATATCGTTGTACACTACCATTGTCTGATGAATTGCTCCTGGAGGTGCATTGAATAGAGGAACAATTGGTGTAGTACCTCCTTTAATTTCAAGTATATCATTGCCTACTTGTGTAGTGTATCCGGTGGATGTCTTGTTGAATTGATAAATTTCGTAACCATCAAGGATTAACGGGTTCATCATTACGATATTTCCGTTCAGGTCTATTTTAGAACCTTCTATTTGTAGGGTCGGATTTCCATTGTTAGCGGATAAGAAACCAGTTTTTCTACCATTAGATACAAAATCATACGCTTGTCCTTTATAACTGAAAGTGAAGTATTTTTTTTGATAGATAGGAGCCTGATCCTGATTTTCCATTAAGGCGCCATTTTGGATGGCCTCTCTTTCCTCATTGGTAGCTTTAGTCAGTGTAGCTTCCATTTTGTTTTTTCTTCCTTTTAGGAGAAACTGGTCGTTTTTGTAGGATATAATCTCGTATTCGTAGTCTGCTCCTAATCCGGTTCCTGCTTGTCCGGCACCATTCATCAGCTGGTTGGGATCTGCAAAGATAGATAAGAAAGAGTACGTATCAAATGATATAGTTGGTCCTTGTAGTGGCTTGAGTATATAGCTACTTTCAAACGGACTTGCTTTCAAGTCGCGGTAATATTCTACATAATCGAACATCATAGATACTCGATTGTCTGCAGTGAATTGCATCCATAAGGTGTGAATACCTCCTAATTGGGTATTTATTTCTGCAATCCATCCATCGGGAGCTCCTGTGAGTATATCAGTATATTCCTGCATTTTAGTTTGAATCCGTTTATCCGGGTTTTCCATATAAATGTCAGTTTCATTATTGCAAGATGAAAATATACTGCACAATGCTACACAGGTTAGAAGATAATATGTATAAACTATTTTCATAATTATTTATTCTGGAATGTTTTCATTTACAATTTGATTAATAGCATCTTGTACTAAAGATACTAATCCTTTATTTCCCATTGCGTCGTCATAAAACTGTACGTTCCATACATTTTTAAAGTAATTGATCACAATTTCTTCTTTAGCCAGTAATCTGGTTAAAGCCGTTTGTGCCTGATTGGCAAGGGCTATACGCTGTGCTGTTTCTTCTGCTGTTTCTCCCTCTGAAGGAGGAGATGTTGTTAAACTTTCGAGCAAATTAATTCGATAGTCACGCCATTCTTTTCCATATACCATTATTAATGATGCCACTTCAACGAAGTCTTCATCAACTCCCGACATTGCGTATGCGGAATAGAATCCGGCAAGTAATGCACTTACTTCCGTTTCAGAAGTCCATCCTGTTGGATTATAATCTCCGGCGGATATATCTTTGAAACTAGAATCATACATTTTGGTTTGATGGAGAATATGGGCGAATTCGTGTTCAATGGTATGCATGATAGAACGTATCCAGTCTGCATCACTCGGATTGTAGCTATTACCATCAAATAGCGTAATTTTACGAGCGCCTTCAGCCTGTCCCAATACTTGACTGCCATCTGCATTATATTCCGGGCTACCTACCAAAATGATTTTCTTAGGTGTCATCTCTCTAAGAAATTTATCTCCTGCCAATTGTTTATAAGGCTCAAACCAAACTCGTTGAATCATATCCATAGAAGGTTTTACGAAGCGTTCCATAATGGGGACTAGTTGGGCGGTAGTGTTCAGTTCATAACTGTTCCATTTATATTTCACTTCGATATTGTAAGTTTGGGTATAGTTTTCATATAACCATTTATCCAGTTCATTTTTTTGCTCGTCATTTCCACCCAATCCATAAATCTCTTGGTCAAGATTGAGTTTGTCCTCATTACAGGCAGTGAAAATAACAGTACTAATGCAGAATAGTAGCATGAAATATGCTTGTATCCATTTGGCAATGTGATTTGTTGTTTTCATTTTATTCCCATGAATTATTTACGTTATTTCTTGGATTAAGTTTTATTCCCGAAATAGTTGCCATTTCCGGAATTTGTAGTACCCTTCGGTCGTCGTCCGGCATTAAGCTAGACTTGCTGCCGTTAGCCTGGGTATGGGTGACGGGGATATTCCAGCGTACAATATCATACCATCTAAGTCCTTCATTATAAAACTCTATACTTCTGAAATCAAGTATTGCAAGTAGGATACCTTTTTTCAAATCACTCCAAGAGTCTGTCTGATTGTACTTATTGATGAAGTGATCAGTATTATTAAGTTTGGTTTTATAGAAATTGAGTATCTTATCGCGTGTAATACATAATTCTTTAGAATCATAATATCTGCTTGATGCCGGGCTTCTTGCTATAACAAAACGTTGGCTGGCATATAAATTTAGATCAGCGATAGCTTTGTCATATTGGTTAAGCATTAGATAGGCTTCTGCACGGTTTAATAACACTTCTTCCATTCTCAAAACAGGAATATTGGCATACGGCAAAAAGTTGGATGCGTCTAAAGATTCTTGTTTAGTAAATTGGGTAAATTTAGGTATGAAGTAGAAATTGGATGTACCGTAATAGGGAATAGCCCACATGCCATTTGTAACATTATCTGCATTGATTGTCTTGCCAATGTCAGTAGAAGATAAACCATATCTTGAATAGAAGGGTAATTCTCCCCAGGCGATTGAAGACAATGCTTCTGTAATCAATAAATTGGCATTGGTGGAAGAACTGCAGAAATACGAACGCATTTCAATATATCCACTTGCATCCATGTAAGTTGTTGCAAAAGGATGAAAGTTGTTGCTTACAAACGAAAATGCAGGATCATCTTTTGAGATATATTGTTGCGGTGTACCATCTTGATTTTTAAGAGGTTCTCCTTTACTATCCGTCAATGTTTCAAATTGTGACGGTATGGAAATGAGTTGATTGGCATATTCAAGTACCTTATCATATTGTTTCATTAATAGATAAAGACGGGTACCAAAGGCGGCAGCTGATTTCTTATTGAAATGATATTTGGGAGCTGTATAAATGCTTCCATCCGTCATAAGAGGATAACTGTCCTCAAAATCTTGTGTGATTTTTCTATAAGTGTCTGCCACTGTCTCCCGGTCATATTGTTCTACTGGCTGTGTTTCTGGTTTCTCTACATAAGGAATACCCGGATATAACGATGCAGTCGATTCGTCATATTGTTGGGCAAAGAGTGAAGCAAGACAAAAATGTGAGAAGGCTCTGGTCATGAGTGCTTCTCCCTTTTGATTGATTGTGCTTGAAGGTGTTCCTAACTCGTCGATAGAAACAAGCGCCTGGTTAGATACTGCAATAGCTGCATAGCATCCTGTCCAGAAGTTTTCGAAGGAATCATTTCCATCTTCTATCACGTCTTTCCATAAGAAATTTTCACCCATAAAGCTGAATAATGCTCCTGGTTGCGCACCAGAGTAAACACTTCCGAAGTCGGTTATGTAATCACAACGGGTATTGACAATAGCCGCATAAGAAACTTTAGGATACGCATTTACTAGTAATGCGGATACTTTATCCGGAGAATCTATTTGAGTACGTTCGTCGGGTACTTTGTCCAGAAAGTCAGAGCAACTGGTACAAAAGGACATGATTCCAATATATAAGTATATTTTAATTTTCTTCATTGTATAAGGATGATTTAGAAACTGACATCTAATGAAAAAATAACTTGTTTTTGTATCGGTTGGGCTACACCACCGGTATTGACAAATTCAGGGTCTTGTCCATTCAATTTTTTATCAGAGTATAGTAACCATAAGTTTTTGCCGGTTACTCGTAAACGAATATCAGAGAACAACTTCCACGATTTGAAAAGCTTCTGCGGAATGGTATATCCTACAGATAATGATTTAAGACGGATGAAATCTCCTTTCGCTACCCGTATATCTGAATAATTGTATGCTGAATAAGGATAAGTACTGCTCAAATCTGATATCAGATCTTTATCAGCTATTGCAGGGATATTAGTATGCTTCTCATCTCCTCTGAATTCCCATCTGTTAAAGAACTCTTTGGGGGTTGCTTGAGAGTCATTATAACTGCTGTTAAATACAGGATTCAATCGGATTACATTTCCGGCTTGGAAAGTGAAGAAAATATCTAATGAGATACCTTTCCAAGTAAAGGAATTGTTAAACCCTCCTGTATATTTGGGATCTGTTGGTCCTTCGTATTTTAAGTAATCTGTTGAAGTACTTTGGAAATTGATATCACTGGTGATAGTACCATTCTCATCATAGAACATCGGTACACCATTTTCCGGATTCAGACCGGCAAATGGTATAGAGAAAAGCCCGTTCACCGGATACCCATTTTTATTTCCTCCTGTGATTCCTACCAACGTGTTGATTTGTGGTTGTTGCATTGAATTCTTGATTTCATTTTTGGAATATCCCATAGTGAAAGAACTTGACCACATGAAATCTTTTGTTACAATAGGTTTTCCTGACAATGTTATATCGAAACCGGAGGCGCTTAAGTCGGCACTATTGGCCCATTTATATCTTTCTCCTCCAATTCCGGAGACTTTTATTACACTTAACAAGTCGAAACTGTTTCGGATAAAATAGTCAAAAGAGAAGTCGAGTCTTCCTTTAAGGAAAGTGGCATCAAAACCAAAATTAGATTGATAACTCTTTTCCCATGTCAAATCAGAATTACCTAATGTGTAAATTTCAATGCCTGATTCGATGTCCGTACTTGGTCGCGTAGTATTGGAATTTATAAAAATGGGTGTTGCATTTGATAATGGAGGCATACTGGCTGTTAATCCAACGCCGGCACGTAGCGCTAATGCATCCAGCCAGACAAAATCTTTCATAAACGTCTCATTACCTATATTCCATTTCCCACTGATATTCCAGGTAGGCAGCCAGCGGGCTGAACTGGAATTTGCCATTGTGTTGGAGCCGTCATACCGTACTGTTCCGGAGATGGAATATCGTCTGTCATAGGTGTAATCAACATTTGCATAAAAAGCGGCAAAACGATCGTACGTCAAAGCTCTTGAATAATAATCAAAATTTTGCTCGATCATTTGTTTCATTATAAGATAGTTCATACTAACAGTGCCTCCCATGTCATATTGGAATCCGTAGCCGGTGTTACTGTTCGTTTGTCTATCGGAATATTTGATTTGTTGTCCTAATAATGCGTTGAACTCATGTTTCTCATTCCATATTTTGCTGAAACTAACAGAGTTTCTTATATCATAATTTAATAATAAGTTTTCGGCAGTATTATAGAATCCCCCTTTGGGGAGAACAACAATCGGTTCGGCTGACGGATCACTAGGGTCCTTGTAGAGGTAGGGATTGTTTTCTCGAATGGTAGAATTGCCAGCTGCACGATAAGCATTTGCCATATTAGAATTTTCGTGTATTTCATGCTCTTGCTTTGAACGTACATAGCGGATAGCTCCGGTAAAATTGTATTTCAATCCTTTAAAAATTTGCCAGTTAAATTCGGCTTGGGCTTTTAAATCTATCACATTCAATTTAATATAGTTATTATCGAGTTCTTCTAAAATATTGAATGGGGCAAAGTTGAGTGTATAATATTCCCGTTCTCCATTTGAGTCGTATGCTCGTAATGCACGGCTTGTGTTTAATGCATAATTGAACGGATTTATATCAAAATTACGTGAAGAAATACCGCTTACAACGTCACTGGAACGACTTAATGAACCGGGAGCGTTCTGCATTCTGACAGAACCTACCGTTTGAAAACTAAATCCGATTTTGTCATTTAGCTGGTAGTCATTTCGGAAGTTCATTGTGATTCGATTCACTTTATCGGCAACAGTCCATCCCGGATCGTTCAAAAAGCCTAATGAAATGTAGGATTTCGACTTTTGTGAACCACTTGATACACTTAATGTATGTTCATTCATTATGGAATTAGTAAATAGTAGATCAAACCAGTCTGTATTAGCTGCTGCGTGTTCCATTAAAAAGTTGTGACGGGCTGCATATGTATTCTCTAAAAGGTATTGTTGCTTTGATTCATCCCATGTGTTGATTCTATTATACATGATTCCATAAATACCGGAAGACTGGTTATTTACAATGTCCGAAGTTAATAAGCCTTTTCGTTCCATTTCTGCATACACAGACATTTGATCGGCTGAATTCATAATATTGAATTCAGAATAACGTGGTTTGGTCCGTACTGTGTAGTTTCCGCTATAATGAATACGTGGTTTTCCTTCTTTTCCTCTTTTAGTCGTAATTACAACTACTCCATTCATAGCTCTGGCTCCATATAATGCTGTTGCGGCAGCATCTTTTAATACGTCAATTGTTTCGATATCGTTAGTATTGATACCTGCTACGGAGGAGCCTAACAGGGTGGTAGGGTCACCGCTTGCTAGTTGGTCGTTAGATACATTTACCACATCTTCTAATACGATTCCATCTACTACCCACAAAGGTTTGTTTTCTCCATTGATAGACGTGGCACCACGTACACGTATTTTGGGGGCACTACCAAAGGTACTCGATACATTCTGAATAGATACTCCGGCTGCTTTGCCTTCCAGCATACGGCTTATGTCTGTTTCACCGGGCAAATTAATATCATCAGCTTTGATTTTAACGGAAGAGCCGGTAAAGGTTGTTTTTTTAAGATTCTGAAACCCGGTGACTACTACCGCATCCAATAAAACAGAAGATTCTGATAATAATATCGTTACTTTCTTTTGTGTTCCAATGTTAACCTCTTTAGTTTCGTATCCCATAAAACTGACGATAAGGATATCGTTATTATTGACCTTTAAGGTAAAATTACCATTATTGTCCGTAGTTGTTCCGCTCTTGACGTTCTTTATAGTAACACTGGCAAATGGGATAGGCTCCTGGTTAGTAGCATCTAGCACCTTGCCGGTAATACTATGTTGTGCACTGGCCCTTGTAAGGCCAATGCACAATATGATAAATAATAGAATAATGTGTTTATTCATGTACCTGTTTTCTTTGGTGATTTATTCTTTTACACAACGTACGCTATAACCTAAGTATCTGCCGTCTGCATTGTTAGGCATGATGGGAAAGAATGGTCCGTCATATTCGTCCACTAATGTTGCAGAGAATATATGATAACTATAGGCATTATTAGGATTGTCCGGATAACTGCCTAGCCAACCATTTTGTGCAGTTTTGTATTCAAACAAACTTCCTCCCGGATATTGACCGGTAATGGCATTTAAATGTCCTCCAAACGGGTAAAATATTTTTATGGAACTATTATTAGGGCAAAGATATATACCATTGTCAATGTCTTCTCCGTTTATTTCATCATAAGTGTTCATTTTATAAGGCACTCTCCAGCCTGCCGGACATGGATCGTATAGTGTTTTGGTTTTTTCATCACTCTTTTTGTACCATAATTCTGTACTACCACTGCCTTCAATTAACCAGTCTTTATAAGTAAAATGGTCTGCATCTCCCAAGAAATAGGTATCTGGGTTTTTCACAGCTGTTTCTTTAGATACGGGACCTTTTGCTGTTTTGATATGAATGGAGTAAACGTCTCCCCCTAAAGAGCTGGTTCCTAACTTAGTGATTTGGCTCCAATCAGTCATTATCGGATCCTTTCGACCGCATTGATAATACATACCGATCGTTTTCGCACCGTCAGTTGGTGTTGCACTTAGTGCACCTAAGTTGCGATCCATCATTGCCTGGGTGGACCCATCTTTCGTTTGATTGTTATCAATTCCCCCAAAACGGTAGATAGCTCCTCCTGTAACATCTGCTTTTCCAGGGTTTTGAGAAATTGCAGGAATTATTCCATTAATATCTCCTCCCGGATTATAATCTGTAATCCAAATGTGCCAGCTCCATAATGGTTTAGCGTCTTGAGCAGGTTCTCCTGCTGTTGCGTCGTAAATACCTATTAATACATTACCTTCGTTTCCTGTAGGTTTGATTCCTATATAATCATTGGCGGAGCTTCCTTGTTGGGTGGTGAATTTCAGTAATTCCTTGGAACTATCTTTTGTTATGATACGGGCAATCCATTTAGTTACTTTTCCTTGGTTGTTTCCGTCATTCAACATATGATCTGTTTTGAAGCCGCCTTCTTCTGTTCCCCAAAATGCATTTACTCGTTTCACAGGAACCAGTAGCTCATGTTCTGAATTTGGATTCAGTATATAGCAGTTAGCTTCAGCTGCAATGCCTTCTAATGGAATCTTTTCAATAGTGATGCGTTTATCACTGGCATCTGTCAGATTAAGATTAATATTGTAATTATATGCATTATTTCTTGTTACATTGAAATCTTTTTCATTTTCTCCAATGAACATTTTGAAAGTTGCTATTTCTTTATTGCCTTCACTCATTCTTTCACCAACAATTTCAATGAAAGTCGCTAGTTTATCTGTTACCTTGTCTTTGTCTGTTGTGATATTAGAATTTGTTCCCATCAGGTTCTCCGCTATGTAATGGGTATAATTTTCTTCACCGATAGTACATGGGATTTCACTATAGTCTGCAATATTACCTTGGGATAATGTTCCCTTACTAAAGTAATACATTTTATATATATTCTTTAATGCTATGGAAGTTAGCTGGAAGTCAGAAGAGGTATTATTGATAGTGAATTTTACTTCAGCTGCAATTCGTTCTAATGTGATAGCATCTAATGTTTGATTTTCTTTGGTAATAGAAACTACTTGCTCTCCTACTAGCGGAATTGCGTTAGATGAATTGACTGGTAATGTATAAATAGTATTCTTTAGTGCTTCATAGGTTTGTTTTCCTAATTGGAAAACAATGCTTTTATCTACATTAGCAATTACTACCAGTTTCATATTAGCCCCTGCTACTAATTCTACTGTTTCTGCAGAGTTGATACTGAATCGTAGTTCTTTTATAACTGCAACATTCTTACCTTGTTGATCGAATTCTAATAACCAAAAGTTTTCAATAGAAGTTCTGTTATCATTTATATTGGTTTCCATTGCGTTGATAGGAGCAATATTTAATGATACATTTACATTTGTTTTTTCTCCTTCTGGAATAATAGAGGTGTTTTCGTCGTCTTTTGAACAAGAACTGAAAATTGCGCTTATGATAAGATATGCGCTAAGCCAAATTAGGTTCTTCATAATTCTAGTTTTAAATAATTAATATTGATTTTTTTGCTATATCACATTTTATATTATATATTAATAGTTTAATCAAGATGTTATTATAGAATCTGATTTTGCTTACGTTTGATATTGCAAAGTTATGGAATATGATTTATGAATACAAAAAAAGCATTGGACAATAGATATTATATAAATCGCTAATAATTAATGTATTAATGTAAATAGGTATAGATTACCATTGGACAAATGGCAATTAAATCCTTTTATTATGAATAGATGTTAATGTAAGAAGGGATATTTCAGAATCTTTGAATAAAATCATCTAAAGAGATGTTTTTATCTGTAATGTTTAGTTTTTCTTGTTTGATTCTAAGTTTTCTTTTGCTAATTGCAGCTTTACTTCTGCAGTAGATATTGGCAAGGGTATTTAAATCTAATTGTATTTTTATTAAACAGCAGAACTGAATTTCATTTTTGTCGAGTAGTGGATATTCTTTCTTTAGTCTTACTGTAAATTGATCAAAAGTAGCATTAATATCTTTTTCCAGATTAGCAAAATCCTCATTAGAAAGTTTGATAACGAGATCGTTTGCTTTATTATTTAGAGATGGAATGTTGATAGCCACTAATCTGCGTAAAAAGTCTGCTTGTAGTGAAGATAGTTTTTCTTCTTTTTGAAGATTTTCTATAGCTTGCTGTTGTAGTTTATCTTTGGCTTGAGATATTTCTCTTTCTTGTTTTCGTATACGTTCACTCTTCTTTTTGTAGGTTATGAAGTAGCATAATCCTGTAATTAGTAACGCGAAAGCTGCAATTGCACTTATTTTATATACAAGAGAACTAATTTCTTCCATCTTTTTAGATAGTTCTTTGTTGTTTTTCTGCAGTTTTTCGTTTTGAAATAGATTCTGCATTTTAATAATTGCCACGCTTTGGTTTTGATCTTCTATCGAATCTCTTAATAGTTCATAGGTTTTGATAAATTCTAACGCTTTAAGAATGTTCCCTTTTTTTTCATAAATTTCTCCCAGATAGCTATAACTGAGTGCTTTTGCATATATATATTGGTTTTTACTACTTAGGGTAAAATAATGGATAGCAGAATCATATTGTTGTATATCTTGAAAGATTACTCCTTTGATAATGTAATTGTTATATCGGTCAATTGAATCCTTTTCACATGCAATGGCCTCATTGCAGATTTTTAGTGCGGAAATATAATCTTTTTTATTTATATATGCATAACATATATCGTTTAAAGCAGAAGAGGTGGCTTTGGGATGTACTTTTTGAGCAATAGGGAATGCCTTTTCGAAAAAATAAAGTGCGCTATCGATTTGCTCTTGGGTAGAATAAGCATGTCCCAAATCTGCCAATGCATAATAAATAGACAGACTATCTTTAGAAATCTGTGCATAATTATATCCTCTCCATGCCTCTGTTAATTTATAATCAAATAATCCTTGTTTAGAGTAGATGTCGCACAAGTCATGGGAAATTTTGAATGCTAGATTGTAGTCATTTGCTTTCTCCGCGAAATCTCTTGCTTTTAATAAGTATTGAGCAGCTTCTTCTATGTTTCTTATTTCTTTACTGATAAGTGCAGTATAAAAATATGTTCTTGCTGTTAGTATCGGGTCGGATGTGTCTTTGGAAAAATAGTCAAAAGCTTTAAAAACAAATGAGTCCGGAACTAAACTTTGAGCATTGTTATATTTTGCTTGAGCTACTAATAGGCACCATTTTGCATAATCCTTTGGGGACATATTTTCAGGATGCTGGATAGCTTTCAAATATGTCAGGGAACTATCAGGATAAAAATTTATTAGTTGGTCAGCCTTTGATAGATTGGGATGCGGATTGCAAGAAGTAAATATACTAATTACTCCCATAATAATTGTGATA
>OGPL01001882.1_pt1 | contig 17521 bp, 7 predicted proteins | sample 1552901 | NCBI WGS metagenome assembly OGPL01 (sample SAMEA2580244, study PRJEB22360) | human gut metagenome | biome: human gut; feature: human-associated habitat; material: faeces | place: Denmark | collected 2008/2010 | reverse complement strand
TGTATTCGGGGTCTATGGACAGTGTGCCGTTCATCTTCGAAGCGATTAGGGAGCAGATGGGTAATCCCAGTCCGTCTCCATCAGTCAGATCCTTGATTTCAGTAAAAGGCTTGAAGATCGCCATTTGCTTTTCGACAGGGATACCCGGACCGCTGTCGGTAACGATGAACTGACAGATATGGGCTCCTTTCTTCTTGAATTCCAGCTTGATTTTGCCTGATGTCGTGTAGATCGCCGCATTTCTCAGCAGGTGTAGCAAGATGCGTTGCAGCTGTTCGGCATTTGTCTTGATTTCGATCTTTGGGATATCAGCAGTGACTTCAACGTCCGGACGGACATCCTCTTTTACCTGTTCCATCACTTTCTCGCAGAAAGAGCTGACATTAAAAGATTGTGCTTCGTAGGTTTCCAGCAAGGAGTTTTCCAACAAAGAAAGTTCTTGTATATGATTTCCGAACTGTTTTAGGGCATCGATACGGGCTTGTATGGCTTTTGCTTGTCTGGGTGCTGTGATTTGCAATCCGGCTACCGATTTGCTCATTTCGTCTAGTGTCGGTTCCATCTGCGCCGATATACTTTGGATGAATCCGGTCTGTTGTTCGCTGTGCTCGGTGATGGTCTGGATGATCTTCTTCAACTTCCGGTTCAGGAGTATGAAGCGTATGACCAGAAATGCCAGAAACGCCAATGCGGCAATTAGGATGGCGGCTAACGTGCAGAGCCCGGCGATGATATACTGCTTGGCTGATAGCTGGTCTTCTTTTTCCTGTATCGTTTGCAGGCTGCTGTCGTATTTTTGTTGCAGGGCACCCAATTTGTCCTCTGCGGTAAGCATTTTTACGGAATCGGTCCATACCATATATTTCTCGTAGGTTTGCTCTAGCAACGAGATATTATTGGCTTTGCGGGCAATTGCGATCAGATTTTGATAGCATTCGTCGATTTTACCGTATTCCTTTTTCTCCCGGTATTGGCTGATGAGCTTGTTGAATGCTGCGTCTCCTTCTTTTTTCTGTTCGAAGATATAGAAATAATCGGTTTTTGTGTACAACAGTTCTTCGGTAAGTTCGGGATTGCCTGATTCTTCGGCCAGGTTGTCCAGCATGTTAAGCTGGAGCTGTGCTTGCGCGGTGTTTCTTAGCTTGATGTACATTTGTAGGCGCTCTTTTGTTATCCCAAAACGCAGGCCGTACAGTTTCTTTTGCTCTGCATGTTCCTGATTTGCCACTATCTGGCTCATTTGTCGGCAGAGGTCGAACGCTTCCTGATAGTAGTTCTCGCGGTGATAGAGGGATGCCGCCTGTGTACCGCATTCGATTGCCTGCGTTATTTTTCCTTCATTTGCGTAATCCTTGTATGCCTGGATATAAAGATAGCGGGCTTTCGTATAGTCTTTGTTCTCAAAGCTACTTTGTGCCTGTTGCTTGAATTTGTTCGCATTGTTTTGTGCCTGAAGGGAAACACAAAAACTGATAATGAGGGTGATAATGAAGTAGTAAATTCTCATAATTTGAATTTTAACGTTAGACAAATATACTAATTTCTTTGTAATAGGGAATATGAAAATGTGAGATTTCTTAGTCAAGAGCCAAGAGTCTTAGAGTTCTCTCGGCTTCTCTTCGTCCGAAGGAGTGGTAGTATCTCTCGTTTTCGGCAGGAGATTATTATCAAAATGACAATATGGGAAAGATAGTCGAGAAAGGATTTTTTGGTGTGGCTGTTTGAGGATAAAAGAAAAAATGTATTTTTGCTACAAAACAAAAATGTAGCCCATGAAAGACATAACCTTTGTTGATCTGGAAGTAACGTTGAACACCTGCCGGGTAGTGGATATCGGAGCTGTCCGATCCGACAGAACTCCTTTTCATGAAAATTCCTTTGATAATCTGTTGCTTTTTTTGCATCAGGTACCTTATATTGGCGGGCATAATATATTAAAACATGACCTTTCTTATTTGAAACCTCAGTTTGAGAAAGCAGGCTGCCGACAACCGAAAATAATTGATACGCTCTATCTATCCTCGTTGCTGTTCCCGGAAAAACTGCATCATCAACTGTCCAAGGATGATAAGTTACAGGCTGATAAACCCAATAACCCGGTAAACGATTCGCTGAAATCGTTGTTGTTATTCGAGGAAGAACAAAACGCTTTTGAACGCTTGGATAGTATGCTGAAAATGATCTATTACGGGTTATTGCATGATACGGATGAGTTCGGCGGCTTTTTTGATTACATAGATTATGCACCGGATATTCTGGATGATTTATCGGGTAGTATCCTTGAGTGTTTCAGTAAAGACATCTGTATATCTTCTCCGCTTGCTGAATTGATCACCTCTTATCCGGTGGAATTGGCTTATGGCCTGTCTTTGATTAATTGTTGGAATAGCAGTTCCGGCATTCCGCTTTGGGTATTGCATAATTACCCGAAGGTAGGATGGGTGATGGAGCGTTTGCGGGATACGCCTTGTGAAAATAACGAATGTGCTTATTGCAGAGGAGCATTTAACGGTAAGGAAGGACTGAAATATTTTTTCAAATATGATTCGTTCCGTACCTATGAAGGAGAAGATCTGCAGCAGAAAGCGGTGGAGGCTGCGATTGAAGGAGAATCTCTTTTGGCTGTTTTTCCGACAGGCGGAGGAAAATCCATCACATTCCAGCTCCCGGCTTTGATGAGCGGTAAACGGATAAAAGGACTTACTGTCGTTATCTCTCCCTTGCAATCCCTGATGAAGGACCAAGTGGATAACCTGTGGAAAAATGAAATCATGGATGTTGTTACCATCAACGGGATGTTAGACCCGGTGGAACGTGCCCATGCTATCCAAAGGGTGGAAGAAGGGTCGGTTTCCATCTTGTATATATCGCCGGAGTCGCTTCGTTCGAAAACGATAGAACGGTTGTTGGTCGGGCGGAAAGTGGTTCGTTTCGTTATTGACGAGGCACACTGTTTCTCAGCTTGGGGACAGGATTTCCGTGTGGATTATCTATATATAGGTGATTTCATACGTCTGTTACAGGAACAAAAAGGAGGGAAGCAGGCGATACCGGTGTCCTGTTTTACAGCCACTGCCAAGCAGAATGTAATACAAGATATCAAAGACTATTTTTTCGAAAAGCTAAATATACGCTTGAAAACATTTTGTTCGGGAAGTACCCGCAAAAATCTAAAATACAAAGTTTTCAAGGTAGAAAATGAAGATGAAAAATATGGACTGTTACGGAGTATCATTGAAGACCATGATTGTCCGGCTATAGTTTATGTTTCCCGTACCCGTACGGCAGCCAAAGTTGCCACGCGCTTGCAGCAGGATGGTTTTTCGGCCGGTACTTTTCACGGAAAGATGGAAACCCGGATGAAAACATCCAGTCAGAATGATTTCATAGACAATAAAATCCGGATAATGGTCGCTACCTCTGCTTTTGGAATGGGGGTCGACAAGAAAAATGTCGGTCTGGTGGTTCATTACGAGATATCGGATTCATTGGAAAATTATGTGCAGGAGGCTGGTAGAGCCGGGCGTGACGAATCAATTGAGGCGGATTGTTACGTTCTTTTCAACGAAGAGGATCTGGACAAGCACTTCTATTTGCTAAACCAGACCAAACTGCGTATTAAAGAGATACAGCAGGTTTGGAAAGCAATTAAAGAACTTACCAGTTCCAGGATTTCGTTGTCAGCTCTTGAACTTGCCCGTAAAGCTGGTTGGAATGAAAATATTCTGGACGTGGAAACGCGTGTAACCACTGCAATAGCCGCGCTTGAGGAGGCCGGTTATATTCGGCGGGGGCAAAACAATCCATGTGTTTTTGCTGATAGTATCCTTGCGAAAACAGCTCAGGAGGCTATCGATAGAATAACAGTCTCTCCACGTTTTGATGACACTCAAAAGGAAGAAGCGATACGTATCATCAAAAAATTAATTTCGACGAGAAGCCGCAAGCATGTAAATGGCGAGATCCCGGAATCTCGTATCGATTATATCTCGGACCATTTGGGGATATCCCGGCAAGAAGTGATGCTGGTCATTCGCTTGTTGCGGGAAGAGAATATTCTGGCAGACGCTTGTGACTTGACAGCTTATATAAAAAAAGGTGAAAACAGCAATCGTTCGCTTGAAACGGTCCTTCTTTACAACCGTCTTGATGAATATCTTTTATCCGTTTTTACCGCAAAAGAACAATCTTTCAATCTGAAAGAGCTACGGAAAGAAGCCGAGATCGAGACTGGAAAAAGTATTTCGCCAGATAAGCTAAACAGACTCCTTAATTTTTGGTCTGAAAAGAACTGGATCAAACGGATATACTTGGATAAAGCGCATAATTATGTCACGATTGCCCGTACCGGATCGGTCCTCGATCTGGAAGAACTGACGGAAGGGAGGCATCTCTTGTCTGATTTCATCATTCGTTATTTGTTTGAGAAAACAGGACAGTCCAGCGAGCTGGAACAGAGCGGAAATATTTTGGTCGAGTTTTCCATGCTTGAGCTGAAAGAGGCGTATGAGAAGGATGTCAGGAAACAATTGTTTGGGCATACCATTCGGATGGAAGACATTGAAGATACTCTTTTGTATCTTTCGCGGATAGAAGCCTTACAGATCGAAGGTGGCTTCTTGGTGTTATACAACCGATTGCAGATAGACAGATTGGTTCTGAATAATAAGATGCAATATAAACAGGATGATTATCATAAACTCGAACTGTTTTATGCCAATAAGATCCAGCAGATTAATATTGTCGGTGAATATGTACGGAAAATGCTTTCCGGTAATAGCGATGCATTGGAATTTGTTGACGACTATTTCCAACTGAATTATTCGTCATTCCTCCAAAAATATTTCCCTGGTAAACGGAGGGATGAGATTAACCGGAAAATGACGAATACCAAACTTCAGCGGTTATTGGGGGAATTGTCCGAAACACAATTGGAGATTGTCAAGGATGACCGTCCCGGTTCTATAGTCGTCATGGCGGGACCCGGAAGTGGAAAGACACGTGTACTTGTTCATAAACTGGCTTACTTGCTGTTGGAGGAAGATGTCAAGCACGAACAACTCTTGATGCTGACTTTTTCTCGTGCTGCTGCGAGCGAATTCAGACGACGGTTATGGGATTTGATAGGGACTGCTGCTGGTTATGTTGAGATCAAGACTTTCCACTCTTATTGTTTCGACCTGTTAGGGCTGCAAGGTTCTTTAGAAAAATCATCTTCCGTAATTATCGATGCCGTGGGAAAAATAGACAATGGGGAAGTAGAGATAAATCGTATTACAAAAACGGTTCTGGTGATTGATGAGGCGCAGGATATGACTGAAGACGAGTTTGCACTGGTGGAGGCGCTTATTCGTAAAAATGAGGACTTGAAGGTGGTCGCGGTAGGTGACGATGACCAGAATATTTACAGTTTCCGTCGTTCGAATTCCCGATATATGAGAAAGCTGGTCGATGAATACGGTGCTCGTACGCATGATTTGCTGGTCAATTTCCGAAGCAAAAAGTGTTTGGTTGAGTTTGCGAATCGTTTTTGGGAAACTATACCTGAAAGAATGAAGCAGTCGCGGATCATTTCTCACGACCAGGATGAAGGTGAGATCCGTATCGTTCAATACCAGTCGCCGAATATGGTTATACCATTGGTGCAGGATATTTGTGCAACCCCTCTAATCGGAACGACCTGCGTATTGACTCAGACAAACTGGGAAGCGATACAGGTTGCCTGTTTGTTGAAAGATAAACGTATGCCAGTCCGTTTGATTCAGTCGAACGAGGGTTTCCGTCTGTGCGATATGGATGAGATGCGTTTCTTCAACCGGATTTTAGGATCGCAAGCGGAGGTTCATCTGATAGATGAAGTATGCTGGGCTGAGGTAAAACAAGCTATTAAAAATGAATATTGTGAAGCTGCTTCTTGGGAAATTTGCCGAGGGATTATTCAGAATTTCGAACAACTTTATCCCTGTAAGTATCGTTCGGATTGGGAAACGTATCTGTTTGAATCGAAGCTGGAAGATTTCTATGCCGTTCGGGGAGAAACTATCGTTGTTTCTACGATTCACAAGGCAAAAGGGAAAGAGTTTGATAATGTCTTTCTGCTTTTAAACGATAATAGGGATTTATTAGGGGATAATCAGCCTGTCACGGATGAAAAGAGACGTGAGATTTATGTAGCACTCACACGTGCCAAAAATAAGTTATCGATCCATTTGAATAGCTATTATCCGGAAATTTTCGGCAATGAGGAAAAAATTATCCGGTTCGATAAGGCTTATTATCCGATGCCGGAACGTTTACTGTTCTTGCTTACGCATCGCGATGTATGGTTGGATTTTTTCAAAGATGCAAGGAGGCAGGAGTCGATTGGAAATCTGAAAAGTGGCATGCCATTGCGGTTGATGGAGGGCGGTTGTTGCGATTCGTCGGATAAGGAAGTTGTCCGTTTCTCAAACAGTTTCAAAAAAGAGATCGAGAAATGGCTGGATAAGGGATATGAACTGAAAGAGGCACGCGTTAATTTTGTCGTGTATTGGAAAAAAACGGGAGAAGAAGAGGAGGTAAAAGTTCTTTTACCGGAAATAGTGTTGGTAAAGGTGAGAAACTTAAATGTTTCGGAATTGATGATTTTATAAATGTGGAGGATGATATGAAAATACTGGAAACGGAACGATTGTTATTACGGGGATTGGAACAAGGAGATTTTAAGGATGTGTGCAAACTGTTGCAGGACGATGAAGTCATGTATGCCTATGAAGGGGCATTCAACGATCAGGAAGTGCAAAACTGGCTGGATAGGCAGTTCGGACGGTACCGGCACGACGGCTTCGGTTTATGGGGAGTGGTTGAGAAAGGTAGCAACGAACTAATTGGGCAGTGTGGTATTACTTATCAGGAATTTGACGGAAAACGAGTCCCTGAAATCGGTTACCTTTTTAGAAAGGAGTTTTGGCATAAGGGCTTTGCTATCGAAGCTGCTGTCGCTTGTCGGGAGTATGCTTTCCATACGCTTGGTTTCGAAGAGGTCTATTCGATCATACGGGATACCAATATTGCTTCCCAAAAAGTAGCGCGGCGCAATGGCATGCAAAAAGTGGCAACCTTCATAAAGCATTACCGAGGGGTGGACATGCCGCATTTTGTTTATAAAGTCAGTTTGTGTAAATGAGAAATCCAAAAGCGATTTCCCAGAACAAAATCGCTCTGATAATGATTATATAAAAAAGCCTTTTGCTTTCTTACGATCCGTATGTGATGAAAGGGCTTTTTCTTTTTATTTGGTAGATTTGTTGAAAGAATATTGTTTTATAGAATAATTTAACTAAATGGTAGATAAAATGATTATTTCTATTAATGTGTCAAATAAACTTCGTTTATATGAACATTATGTAATATAATGTAAGTATCTTTGCAGTCGGAATAAACAAGATAGAACCAAATGGAAGTACTTAAACACGAGTGTGGAGTCGCCATGGTCCGGTTACTAAAGCCTTTGGAATATTATCATCAGAAGTATGGAACCTGGATGTATGGGCTCAATAAGCTCTATTTGTTGATGGAAAAGCAGCATAACCGCGGTCAAGAAGGAGCCGGTTTAGCATGCGTCAAGTTGGAAGCTAGTCCCGGCGAAGAATATATGTTTCGGGAAAGAGCATTAGGCACAGAAGCCATTACCGAGATATTCGCAGCCGTTCATGAGTATTACAAGGATTTGCCGCCCGACAAACTGAATGATCCGCTTTTTGCTAAAACAAACCTTCCCTTTGTAGGAGAGCTTTATATGGGACACCTGCGTTACAGTACGACCGGGAAATCCGGTATTTCCTATGTCCATCCTTTTTTACGCCGTAACAACTGGAGAGCCAAGAACCTTGCTCTTTGCGGTAATTTCAATCTTACTAACGTACAGGATATTTTTGAAGAGATAACAGCCATCGGCCAGCATCCGCGTGCCTATGCCGACACTTTCATCATGCTAGAACAGGTGGGGCACCGTCTGGACCGTGAGGTCGAACGCCTGTACCGGAAGTACGAAGCCGAAGGGCTGAAAGGAATGAATATCACCCATGCGATCGAGGCAAATGTCGACCTGTCGAATGTCCTGAAACGTTGTGCCCCGCAGTGGGACGGTGGTTTCGTGATCTGCGGACTGACCGGGAGCGGCGAATCTTTCAGCGTGCGCGATCCTTGGGGCATCCGTCCGGCGTTTTACTATGCCGATGACGAGATTGTGATCTTGGCAAGCGAACGTCCAGTAATCCAGACGGCCATGAATGTGCCTGCCGAAGATGTGCATGAACTGAAAAGGGGAGAGGCGCTGATCATCAACAAGCAAGGTGACTGGCATACCTCGCAGATTATGGAGCCGAAGGAGAATAAGGCATGCTCGTTCGAACGTATTTACTTCTCGCGTGGAAGCGATCGGGATATTTACCGCGAACGGAAACGGTTGGGTGAAAATCTTGTACCTGCAGTCCTGAAGGCTGTGGACAACGATCTGAACCATACGGTCTTTTCCTTTATCCCGAATACGGCGGAGGTTGCTTACTTCGGATTGCAGGAGGGCATGAACGAATATTTGAACAAGAAGAAAAAAGAATGGATCGCCGATCGTAGCCACCTGCTTCAGGAGGAAGAACTGGAACAAATCCTGTCCATGCGTGTTAGGTGTGAAAAAGTAGCGATCAAGGATATAAAATTGCGTACATTTATTGCTGAGGGAAACAGTCGTAACGATCTGGCTGCCCATGTGTACGATATCACGTACGGAAGCGTCGTGCCTTTCGAGGACAATCTGGTCGTGATCGACGACAGTATCGTGCGCGGTACGACACTCCGGCAGAGTATCATCGGTATTCTGGACCGCCTGAATCCGAAGAAGATCGTGGTGGTCAGCTCGTCTCCGCAGGTGCGCTATCCGGACTATTACGGTATTGATATGTCTCGTATGAGCGAATTTATCGCGTTCAAGGCTGCCGTGGCACTTTTAGTGGACAAGGGGATGGAATCCGTCCTGCTCGATGCTTATAAGAAAGCCAAGCGGCAGCAGGTTGTGCCGTGCGATACGATCGTAAATTGCGTGAAGGAGATTTATGCGCCTTTTACCGACGAGGAAATCTCGGCCAAGATGGTGGAACTGCTTACCCCCGTAGGAACACGTGCGAAGGTGGAGATTGTCTACCAGACACTCGAAGGGTTACATGCCGCTTGTCCTGATCATCCGGGCGACTGGTATTTCTCCGGTGATTATCCGACACCTGGTGGTGTACGAATGGTGAACGAAGCGTTCATTCATTATATGGAAGAGGAATATTGGGGAATTGAAAAATGATAATTGAATATTGAAAATGACAAGAAAAACAGCAACATTGGTCTTAGACGACGGAAGCATGTTTCACGGCTTCTCTTTTGGTTTTGACAAGGCAGTGGTCGGCGAAGTGGTGTTCAACACTGCTATGACCGGTTATCCCGAAAGTCTTACCGACCCTTCGTATGCCGGGCAGTTGATGGTTCTGACTTATCCGCTGGTTGGAAATTACGGGGTGCCTCCTTTCTCTATCGAAGAGAACGGCTTGCCTACCTTTATGGAGAGTGAGAAAATTCATGCGGAGGCGATTATCGTGAGTGACTATAGTGAAGAGTATAGCCACTGGAATGCTGTGGAAAGCCTTGGTGATTGGTTGAAACGTGAGAAGATTCCCGGAATTACCGGCATCGATACCCGTGCGCTGACAAAAAAGATACGAGAGCACGGGGTAATGATGGGACGTATCGTTATCGGTACCGCCGATAAAGAAGGTGAAAGTGGAGGGGAAATACCGGATTACGGTAGCATCAATTATGTGGATCGTGTTTCTTGCAAAGACATTGTCGCCTACTTACCTGACGGGATCACCACCCATTACCCTGTAGGCTTCGACAACTTTCAATTTTCAACTTTCAACTCTCAACTCTTGAAGCGTGTTGTGCTTCTCGATTGTGGTGTGAAAGCCAATATCATCCGTAACCTTTTGAAGCGGAATGTAGCGGTGATACGTGTTCCCTGGAACTATGATTTCAATCATTTGGAATACGACGGGCTTTTCCTTTCGAACGGCCCTGGCGATCCCAATACTTGCGATGTTGCTGTCCGGAATATCCGCAAGGCATTGGATGGGGACAAACCGATCTGTGGCATTTGCATGGGAAACCAGTTGCTTGCCAAAGCAGGCGGTGCTTCGATCTATAAACTGAAGTATGGCCACCGCAGCCATAACCAGCCGGTGCGTATGGTGGGGACGGAGAAGTGTTTTATCACCTCCCAGAATCACGGCTACGCAGTGGATAATGACACATTGGGGGCTGACTGGGAACCGCTCTTTGTCAATATGAACGACGGGACAAACGAAGGAATCCGGCATAAGACGAAGCCTTTCTTCTCTTCCCAGTTCCATCCCGAAGCATGTAGCGGACCGACCGATACGGAGTTTATCTTCGATAAGTTTGTCGATTTGCTTTAGGAATTGGGACGACAGATCTAAAAATGTTAACGAATAAAAGAGTCTGAAAATGAAAGAAGATATAAAGAAAGTCCTGATACTCGGTTCCGGCGCCCTAAAGATCGGTGAAGCGGGAGAATTCGACTATTCAGGTAGCCAGGCTTTGAAAGCCATCAAGGAGGAGGGAATCCAGACAGTGCTTATCAATCCGAACATCGCTACGGTACAGACTTCGGAAGGAGTGGCAGATACCGTTTATTTCCTGCCCGTCACTCCCTTCTTTGTCGAAAAGGTGATCGTCAAAGAACGTCCGGATGGCATCCTGCTCGCTTTTGGAGGCCAGACGGCGTTGAACTGCGGTGTGGCGCTTTACCAGAGTGGTGTGCTGGAAAAATATAACGTCCGTGTACTCGGTACTCCGGTACAGGCAATCATGGATACGGAGGATCGCGAACTCTTCGTCCGCAAACTCGACGAGATCGGTGTGAAGACGATCAAGAGCGAAGCGGTGGAAAATGCCGAAGATGCCCGCCGGGCTGCTGCCGAGTTAGGCTATCCGGTGATTGTCCGTGCCGCTTATGCTTTGGGCGGCCTCGGCTCCGGCTTCTGCGACAATGAGGAGGAACTGGATGTACTGGTTGAAAAAGCCTTCTCTTTCTCTTCTCAAGTGTTGGTGGAAAAGAGTTTGAAGGGATGGAAAGAAGTGGAATATGAGGTGGTGCGCGACCGTTTCGACAACTGTATCACGGTCTGCAACATGGAGAACTTCGACCCGTTGGGTATCCATACCGGCGAAAGCATCGTGATCGCTCCGTCACAGACACTGACCAACAGCGAGTATCATAAACTTCGTGAACTGGCTATCCGGATCATCCGTCATATCGGTATCGTGGGCGAATGTAACGTGCAATATGCTTTCGATCCGGAGAGCGAAGACTACCGCGTGATCGAAGTGAACGCCCGTCTCTCCCGTTCGTCTGCGCTGGCCTCTAAAGCAACCGGTTATCCGTTGGCTTTCGTCGCAGCCAAGTTGGGACTGGGTTACGGCCTTTTCGATTTGAAAAACTCGGTGACGAAGACGACAAGTGCTTTCTTCGAACCAGCTCTCGACTATGTGGTCTGCAAGATCCCGCGCTGGGATTTGGGTAAGTTTCATGGTGTGGCTCGTGAGTTGGGGTCGAGCATGAAATCTGTGGGCGAGGTGATGGCGATCGGGCGCACCTTCGAAGAGGCGATCCAAAAAGGGTTGCGTATGATCGGACAGGGCATGCATGGTTTCGTGGAAAACAAGGAGCTGGTGATAACCGACATCGACAAGGCACTCCATGAACCGACCGACACCCGTATCTTCGTTATCTCCAAAGCGTTCCGTGCCGGATATACCATCGATCAGATACACGAACTGACCAAGATAGACCGGTGGTTCCTACAAAAACTCTACGGAATCATGTGTACCTCCAAGGAGTTGCATAAATTGACAATTGACAATGGACAATTGGCAATTAAAAAAGAATATCGCAATCCTGATAATTGTCAATCGTCCATAGTCCATAGTTCATTGCTTCGCAAGGCGAAACGGCAAGGTTTCTCCGATTTTCAGATAGCTCGCGCCTTCGGCCTTGAGGGAAATATAGAAAAAGGTATGATGCAGATCCGCCAGTTTCGTAAGGAACACGGCATCGTTCCGGTAGTGAAACAGATCGATACGCTGGCTGCTGAATACCCGGCGCAGACGAACTATCTGTATCTGACCTATAGCGGTACGGAAAACGACGTGCAGTATCAGGGTGACCACCGTTCCATCGTCGTGCTGGGTTCCGGCGCTTACCGGATCGGCAGTTCGGTCGAGTTCGACTGGTGTGGCGTGCAGGCGTTGGAAACGATCCGTAAGGAAGGTTGGCGTTCGGTGATGATCAACTACAATCCTGAAACAGTTTCGACCGACTATGATATGTGTGACCGCCTTTACTTCGATGAACTGACCTTCGAGCGTGTGATGGATATCCTCGAACTGGAAAATCCGCATGGCGTGATTGTCTCGACAGGCGGCCAGATACCCAATAACCTGGCGATGCGTCTGGACGAGCAGCATGTCAATATCTTGGGGACATCCGCCAAGAGTATCGACAATGCCGAAGATCGCGAGAAATTTTCCGCCATGCTGGACCGCATCGGTGTAGACCAGCCGCGTTGGAAAGAGCTTTCGTCGATGGAAGATATCAACGAGTTTGTGGCTGAGGTGGGTTTTCCGGTCTTGGTTCGTCCGAGTTATGTGCTGAGTGGCGCCGCCATGAATGTCTGCTCCAACCAGGAAGAACTCGAACGCTTCTTGCAGCTGGCAGCCAACGTGTCGCAGAAACATCCGGTCGTTGTCAGCCAGTTCATCGAACATGCCAAGGAAGTGGAAATGGATGCAGTAGCCGATAAGGGTGAGATCGTCATGTATGCAATCTCCGAACATATCGAGTTTGCCGGTGTGCATTCCGGCGATGCAACTATCCAGTTTCCCGCACAAAAGCTGTATGTTGAAACGGTCCGCCGCATCAAGCGTATCAGCAAGCAGATCGCAAAAGAGCTGAATATCTCTGGTCCGTTCAACATCCAATATCTGGCGAAAGGCAACGAGATCAAGGTGATCGAATGTAACCTTCGCGCGAGCCGTTCCTTTCCTTTCGTCAGCAAAGTATTGAAAATTAACTTTATTGAACTGGCCACTCGTATCATGTTAGGTTTACCTGTCGAGAAACCTAATAAGAACGAATTCGATCTGGATTATGTAGGTATCAAAGCCTCGCAGTTCTCCTTCAACCGCTTGCAGAAAGCTGACCCTGTTTTAGGTGTTGATATGGCTTCGACGGGAGAGGTCGGGTGTATCGGTGACGATGTTTCCGAGGCTGTTTTGAAAAGTATGCTTTCCGTCGGTCTCCGTATCCCGGAAAAAAATATTCTGCTCTCGACGGGTACACCGAAACAGAAAGTGGCCATGTTGGATGCCGCCAAGATGCTGGCATCGAAAGGCTACAACCTCTTCGCAACAGGCGGGACACACCGCTTTCTCGAAGAAAACGGCATTTCCAGTACGCGAGTTTACTGGCCGAGCGAGGAGGACATGGAACCTCAAGCACTCACCATGCTCCACGAAAGGAAGATCGACATGGTAGTGAATATTCCGCGCGACCTTTCAGCCGGTGAGTTGAATAATGGCTATAAGATCCGTCGTGCCGCCATCGACCTGAACATTCCGCTCATCACAAATGCCCGTCTGGCAAGCGCCTTTATCGAAGCATTCTGTACGCTGGGCATGGACGATATACAAATCCGAAGCTGGCAGGAGTATAAGTGATTTGTTACTTTTGGATCAAGTTCAAAGTAACAGAAATAATTATTACATTTGTGGTAATTAAAATAAACCAATATGAAGATAGGATTATTTATTCCCTGCTATATCAATGCGGTATATCCGGAAGTTGGTGTTGCTTCCTATAAATTATTGAAAAGTCTCGGGTTGGATGTGGATTATCCGTTAGACCAGACTTGTTGTGGCCAGCCAATGGCAAATGCCGGTTTTGAGAGTGAATCTGTGGAAATGGCTCGTCATTTTGACAGAAAGTTTAAAGATTATGATTACATAGTAGGTCCGTCGGCCAGTTGTGTGGTCTTTGTGCGCGATAATTACGGGCGCTTGTTGAAGGCGGAAGAACATCATTGCGCCAGTGAAGAAAGGATATATGATTTGTGCGAGTTTATCCACGATGTCATAAAACCTACTTCACTGCAAGCTAAGTTCCCACATAAAGTTTCTCTTCAAAACAGTTGTCACGGAGTGCGCTTAATGGGACTCTCTTCGCCTAGCGAACTCAATATTCCTTACTTTAATAAATTGCGTGACTTACTTTCTCTGGTAGAAGGCATAGAGATTATGGAGCCCGACCGTCCTGATGAGTGTTGTGGTTTCGGAGGAATGTTTTCCGTGGAGGAAACAGCTGTATCTGTTCAGATGGGGCATGATAAGGTGCATCGTCATATGGCAACAGGTGCCGAATATATCGTAGGGGCCGACAGTTCCTGCCTGATGCATCAGAATGGAATCATTGCCCGAGAGAAACTTCCGATAAAAACATTACATATTGTTGAAATATTAGCAGCTGGATTATGAGTACGAAACATGCAAAAGCAGCAGCCGGGTTTCTGGAAAATAAGAAGCAGGCTGCATGGTATGACGAAACCCTTTGGCTGGTAAGGGCTAAGCGTGACAAACAGAGCAAGGAGGTGCCTGAGTGGGAGGAATTGCGCGAAATGGCATGTGAAACCAAACTGTACAGCAACAGTCATTTGGATGAATTGCTGGTAGAGTTTGAAACTAATGCCCGTGCCAATGGAGCTCATGTATATTGGGCGAAGGATGCAGATGAGTATTGTAATATTGTATATAATTATCTTGTTTCTAATCATAATTATAATATTTTGCATCAGCACGGTGTGAAGCATTTTATAAAAAGCAAATCGATGTTGGCAGAGGAATGTGAGTTAAATCCGTTTCTTGAGCATAAAGGTATTGAGGTGGTGGAAAGTGATTTGGGTGAGCGTATTTTGCAATTGATGCATCTCAAACCAAGTCATATCGTGCTGCCGGCTATTCACGTAAAGCGTGAGCAGGTGGGGGAATTGTTTGAGAAAGAATTAGGAACGGAGAAGGGAAATTCTGATCCTACTTATTTGACACATGCCGCTCGTAAAAATCTGCGTGAAAAGTTTCTTCATGCTGAAGCTGCCATGACCGGAGCTAACTTTGCTGTGGCTTCTACCGGTGAGATTGTTGTTTGTACTAATGAAGGAAATGCTGATATGGGGGTATCGCAACCCAAGTTGCAGATAGCTGCTTTTGGCATGGAGAAGATTGTGCCTGACCGTGAATCGCTTGCTGTGTTTACGCGTTTGTTGGCACGTTCAGCCACCGGACAGCCTGTCACTACTTATACTTCTCATTTTCGTAAACCGCGGGAAGGCGGGGAGTTTCATATTATTATAGTAGATAATGGTCGTAGTAAAATATTGGCTGATCGGAAGCACATAAAGACGTTGAATTGCATCCGTTGCGGTGCCTGCATGAATACCTGTCCGGTCTATCGACGGAGTGGGGGATACTCTTATACTTACTTTATACCCGGTCCTATCGGTATCAATCTGGGGATGGCCCACGATCCGGAGAAGTATTATGATAACCTTTCCGCCTGTTCGCTGTGCATGTCCTGTTCCGATGTCTGCCCGGTAAAAGTGGACTTGGCGGAACAGATTTACAGGTGGCGTCAGGATCTCGACGCATTGGGAAAGGCGAATACCGGAAAGAAGATAATGTCCGGTGGAATGAAATTCCTGATGGAACGTCCCGCACTGTTCAATGCGGCTTTGTGGGCGGCTCCGATAGTGAATGGTCTGCCGCGCTTTATGAAATACAATGACTTGGACGATTGGGGCAAAGGGCGCGAACTGCCGGAATTTGCCGGAGAGTCATTCAATGAAATGTGGAAGAAAAATAAGGTACAGGGAAAGGAGGAATCAAAATGAGCAGCAGAGAAGAAATACTGGCGAGCATCCGTAAGCATACGCAGTCGCATTATGAAAAGCCGGATATAGCAGATATGAAACGGTTGACGTATCCCGACAAAGTGGAGCAGTTCTGCGCTATCAGCCGTGCTGTCGGTGGTACGGCAGTGGTATTGGACAAAGGGGAAGATGTGAATGCTGTCATTCGCCGGACGTATCCGGATGCGATGCGCATTGCTTCCGTACTGCCGGATATATCTTGTGCAACTTTCAATCCGGATATGGTGGACGACCCGAAAGAACTGGACGGAACGGAAGTTGCCGTCGTTCGGGGAGAGATCGGGGTAGCCGAGAACGGTGCGATCTGGATACCGCAACAGGTGAAGTATAAAGCGATTTATTTTATCTCGGAGAGTCTGGTGATTCTGATCGACCGGAACAAGATTGTGGATACCATGTATGACGCTTATTGCCAACTGGACGGACAGGAATATCAGTTCGGTACTTTTATTTCCGGTCCCTCAAAGACGGCGGATATCGAACAGGCATTGGTCATGGGAGCACATGGAGCACGGGAGGTTTTAGTCATATTGACATAATTCCGGCTTTATTATTCTAAAATAAATTTGGATTTAAAACAATAGAAGCTTAGTTTTGTTAGGACAAAGAAAAAACAGAGCTTCTGTTTATATCGAACGAAGGCTCCGTTGGTCAGAAACAGAGCCTTCGTTTTCATTATATAGAGTCTCTGTTTGAGATCCCGTTGACAGACAAGAATCAAAAATCGTCTAATAATAAATTGATATGTATGCAAATAAAGTAAAGAAAGTTGTAGCAGTTCATGATCTTTCAGGGGTAGGCCGGGTTTCGCTTACGGTAGTTATTCCCATTCTTTCATCAATGGGTTTTCAAGTTTGTCCGTTGCCTACGGCGGTGTTATCCAGTCATACACAGTATCCCAATTTTTCGTTTTTGGATTTAACCGATGAAATGCCAAAGATTATTTCCGAATGGAAGAAACTTGGTGTACAATTCGATGCATTCTATACCGGCTACCTTGGTTCTCCACTCCAGATACAGATTGTTACTGATTTTATAGATGATTTCCGGCAGTCGGAAAGCCTTGTCGTGGTAGATCCGGTTTTGGGTGACAACGGCAAGCTATATGCCAATTTTCATGATTCGATGATCAAGGAGATGCGGCAACTGGTAACGAAAGCCGATGTGATCACTCCCAATCTCACCGAACTATTTTACTTGCTGGATCTGCCTTATAAAGAGCAAAATACCGATGAAGAGTTGAAATCCTACCTTCGTCAACTTTCTGATAAAGGGCCGGAAGTGGTGATTATAACCAGTGTTCCTGTATTGAATGACATTCATAAGACATCTGTATACGCCTATAATCGTACCGGCAATCGCTTTTGGAAAGTAACTTGTCCTTATCTGCCTGCTCATTATCCCGGAACCGGGGATACTTTTACAAGTGTAATCACCGGGGC
>OGPL01001872.1_pt1 | contig 17687 bp, 14 predicted proteins | sample 1552901 | NCBI WGS metagenome assembly OGPL01 (sample SAMEA2580244, study PRJEB22360) | human gut metagenome | biome: human gut; feature: human-associated habitat; material: faeces | place: Denmark | collected 2008/2010 | reverse complement strand
GGCAGGCTGGCGCCTGTCAAGCGAAATTTGTGCAAGATGGCGGAAAATATGCAAGCTGAGCGTGCAACAAAGGCGATAGCCGTTAATTATGCGGTATTGCCTTAAATCAAAGGCAGTGAAATATGATTGCTTTACAGATATACACATTACCGCCATTATGATTTTATTTAATTTTACCATAAAAAAGAACGCAAATCAAGCTATTTTGTAAATTTTCACAACATTTTCGTTTTATTTTTTGATTATATTCGGGAAAAAGCGTCAAAAAAGCCCGTAGCCTAAGCCTACGGGCGCAGTCTGTCAATAAACCTATATTTTTTGAAAATGGGGTCGCAGGGGCATAGCCCCCGACAGGGACTAGGGGCGGTAGCCCCAGTAATATAGCCCCTTCCCACGGGGAAGGGGTTTGGGGTTAGGGTTAGAGAATTTGCTTTATTTTTTATAAATACAGACTTTTTTTACAATCTGAGCCCGTAGCCTTATCCTACGGGCGATGCTTATAATTTACTCTGCGTCTGACTTATCCGCACTTTCCTGTACCTGCGGCTTACTTACCGAGGCAATATCATTCATATGGCTGACGGTCATAAGATAATCCACCTTGCTCTGTACACCATCCTTTGTGGCTGTACCGGTCTGTTCCATTGAGGTACAGTATCCGTCTTTATCAATTGTATACACAACGCTGAAGCTGTCAAGGTCACCGACAAGGCCGAGTTGAGAAGCCATTGAGCTGTTGAGCTTTGAAACATCGTACTGCATAGTGATTACCTTTGCGTCTGCCGTATTCTTTACTTCCGAGCCTGTCACGCTTTCGGGCTTTATGAATATCATGCCCTCTGCGGTCATAGACATCTTGTTTGTGCGTGTGTAGCATACATAATCCTTATCGCCGCTCACAAGAGTATGCCATTCGCCGTCGGAATAATAGTTGTACTCCGAGCCGTTGTGATATTCATAATATTTTGTCTTGCCGTCTGTGCCGAAATAGCTGTACGATAGGGTATCGCTCTTATCGTAGCAGAATGTCAGCTCCTGCGTAACCGTACCGGTTTGCTTATCCGTAACCGTGATTTCGGCTGAATACAGCGAGGAATACAGCTTTCGTGCGTTTTCTATGTCACTGTAGCCGTCAATATGCGAATAATCGGCACTGCACGCCGTTATTGACGCCACAGCCGTTAAAGCCGTGATAAATGCGGCTGCGATTTTTCCTGTTCTTTTCAATATAATGCTCCTTTGGAATCTAAACAGTAAAGACTGTTAAATAAAAATACAGCGGGTGACCTGCTTTACGCAAAATCCCCGCTGTTTCTTTATAAATGTAATTCTGTCCGTCTACACTTTTCTACACGTCTACACATCGGGTGGTTACCCGATATACACTACTTGGTCGGGAGTGTGAATTATTCTGCAAAACCGCTTTCAACGAGCTTTACAAGGCCGTCAACAGCAAGCTGCTCATCAGAGCCGTCAGCAATGATTCTGATAGTTGTACCGCCTACAATGCCGAGTGAAAGGATACCGAGAAGGCTCTTTGCGTTTACTCTTCTTTCTTCCTTCTCAACCCAAATTGATGACTTGTACTCGTTAGCCTTCTGGATGAAGAATGTTGCGGGTCTTGCGTGTAAACCTACCTGATTCTTAACGCTTACTTCTTTAACAAACATGATTGGTTACCTCCGTAAAATCGTATTATCTTTCCGTCGAGCTGTCCGCATTGAGATGTTATGCGGTATCTCTGCTCTGTACCTATAGTATATCCAAATGTTCTTTGTTCGTCAACAAAGATTTTTCAATTTGTCAATTTTTCTGCGATTATTTTTCACTTTTGTTCAATAGTCCTTAAACATTTCACGATAGTTTGTGTGATATGCACAAAAAACTTTCAACAAAGTATTCAACATACACATTAGTTTTCAACCGTTTTGCTTATTTTGGCTGTTTTACCCGTCAAAATGTTTATGTTTGCTGAAATCATAACAATATAATCGTATTTTTAAGATAGTGTAAATTTATTATCCCTAACCCCAAACCCCTTCCCCTTGGGAAGGGGCTGATTGTCGGGGGCTGTCGCCCCTGCGACCTTACTTGGGGCTTCGCCCCAAACCCCTGCCTTTCGATTAGTGTTATCGTTAATTGTTATCGTTGTCTGTTTTCAAAGCAATATTATTTCCTTTGCAATACTCCATCGCCGGTTTTGCAAAAATGTAAAACTACAGCCTGCACCTGAAATCCTCATAAGAGAACTCTCTTATTTTCCGCATACCGAGCGAGGTATTATAATATATTGACGGCAGAGCCATACCGTTGAACGTATTATTCTTTACCATTGAGTATATCGACATATCGCACAGCACAAGGCGGTCGCCCGTTTTAAGCGGCTCGTCGAACGAATAATCACCTATCACATCGCCTGCAAGGCAGGTGTTACCGCCAAGCCGCACAGTGACAGCCCTTTCGCTCTTTTCGCCTGCAATGTTGCCGTTTGGCTGAATGATAACGGGGCGGTACGGCATTTCAAGCACATCGGGCATATGGCAGGCGGCTGAAGCGTCAAGTATCGCTATATCGTCCTCGCCGTTTATTTTTCCGTCTATCACGTCAAGTACCGTTGTCACAAGAAATCCTGCGTTCAGAGCGACAGCCTCGCCCGGCTCAAGATACACCTCAAGCCCGTATTCATTCTTGAAATGGTTTATCACCTCAACAAGCGTGTCAATATCGTAGTCATCCCTTGTTATATGGTGTCCGCCGCCGAAATTTATTACGCTCATCTTATCAAGATATTTGCCGAACTGCACCTCGACCTCCTTTGCGGTACGCTTTAAGTCGTCGCTGTTCTGCTCGCAGAGGGTGTGAAAATGAAGTCCGTCTATTTCGTCAAGGATTTCCTCGCCGTAACGCTTTATATCCTCCTCGAATGAAGCAAGCGTCTGTCCTAGCCTTGAGCCCGGGGCGCACGGGTCGTATATCTCGTGTCCCTCCTGCGTGGAAAATCTCGGATTCACACGGATAAGGCAGTGCTTGTCCTTTACTGCGTCACGGTGCAGGGCAAACTGCCTTATTGAATTGAACACAAAATGTCCTGCGTACTTTGCAAGCTCGTTTATTTCCTTATCTGTATAGGCAGGAGAGAAAACGTGCGTTTCATTGCCGAAATATTCATATCCGAGCCGAGCCTCGTAAAGTCCGCTTGCGGTAGTACCGCTGAGATAGCCGCTTATCAGAGGGTAGGTGCTGTACATCGAAAACGCTTTCTGTGCCAGAAGTATCTTACAGCCTGTCATATCCTGTACGCTTTTCAGTATCTCACAGTTGCGTCTGAGATAGCATTCTTCTGTGACATAGCACGGGGTATCCGGTTTGTTTATATCAAAAGTCGGTGTGTTCATATTTTGCTCCAGTCTATTGTGTCGGGTATCAGGTAATCATCAACGTCAAAGCGACGCTTTTTGAAGTAATAATGCTTGTCCTCGTCCGTTATTTCACGGATAACCCTTGCAGGATTTCCTGCGGCTATGCAGTTGTAGGGAATATCCTTTGTCACAACGCTCCCGGCACCGATAACAACGCCGTTTCCGACCTTTACTCCCGGTGTGATTACAACGTTTCCGCCTATCCATACGTTATCGCCTATCGTTATATCTATGCCGTATTCATAGCCTGTGTTACGGGGAATATAATGTACGGGATGACCTGCTGTGTAGATGGCTACATTTGGGGCAAGCATAACATTATTGCCGATTTTAACCTTACCGACATCAAGTATTACCAGATTATAGTTTGCAAAGAAGTTATCGCCGACCTCGATATTACTGCCGTAATCGCAGTGGAACGGCTGTTCTATATGAATAGTGTCACCCGTCTTACCGAGAAGCGAACGGAGGATTCTATCCATTTTTCCTCGGTCATCGGGGTGGCAGTTGTTGAATTCGTATATCTTACGCTTGCATTCCGCACGCTCTTCGCTCAGCCCGTCAAGCCAGGCTTTATAGGGAAGATTTGCGTGCATACGCTGTTTCATATCCATATTGTTTCTCCTTTATGATAAGCCGTATTTAAGTTCTACAAGCGTATTTTAGCACAAAAGCGGCGGTAATGCAACTGTATCAACCTGATACTGTGAAGCTGTTGACATCGACTTGATTTTATGTTAAAATACAAATAAAGAGGGAAACGACAGACGGTCGCTCCCTAAGGTTTGATTAAGAATAATCGCCTCGAGTTTAGCGGCTGGGGGGGGTTTTTTTTTTTTTTTAAAAAAAAGAAGGGGGATATTATAAATGTGCATTTCCCAAGAAATATTCCTATCTGTGTTAAATTGCTTAGCGTTATGTACACAGTTTCACCTCCTTTCAAAGCGCTTTCGCACTTCGGGAGATAGAACTGCTTTTTTATAGTTTCGACATTTAAATCCGCCGTCAAAAAAAGTGTAGCATACATTATGTTGTTAAAAGGCGGAACAGAGAACCGGGGCACCCGGTCGCCTGACGTCCAAGGTTTCCCTCGTGAATATTTTAGCATATTATCGGGGGAAATGCAACTTGTCTGAACTTGACAATGCGCTAAAGTCTTTATCGATAATCCAATTTGAAATTGATTTTTTCTCAATTATTAAGCGGTGGACTGTTGACTATCTGTAGATTATAATATAATTACAGTTCGATCGGCTGAATACTTGAATTGGAGTTGTAAATATGAGTTTCGGAAATATTATTAAAAAACTGCGCTCAGATAGGAATATGACGCAAGAACAACTTGCCGAAGTGCTTTCGATCTCTGCGCAGGCGGTAAGTCGTTGGGAAACAAATATTGCTTTACCTGATATTTCACTGCTGCCTATACTGGCAAACTTTTTCGATGTAACGACCGACTTCTTGCTGGAAGTCGATGCTTCGTCAAGAGAAAAAGAAATTGAGTCGCTGTCAGAAGCCGCAAGAGAATATACGACCAATGGTCAGTGGTCAAAAGGCGTTGAAATTTTGCGAAAAGCTATCAGAAAATATCCGTCGGCATATAAGTTGTCGCACGAGCTCGCAAGTGCTTTGTATTGTTCACCGCAAGAAACAGATACAATATCTGATGAGCATTACGAAAAATTGTTACAGGAAGTTGTTTCACTCGAAGAAAATGTGCTTGAAAACTCTAAGGATACAGAATTAAGGCACAGTGCGATTCAGTTGCTTTGTTATGCTTATCCCAAATTAAAAATGCCCGAAAAAGCGGAAAGTCTTGCAAATACAATGCCTTATGCTCATCAGTGCAGAGAAGATCTGCTTGTATCTGTATCCGACAAAACCAAACGATACAGATATCAGCAGGACGCAATTTTAACCCACTTGCAGTTAATGCTTTCCGGTATAGCCTTCAACTGTGCTCCTTTGGATGATAACACAAAGCCCTATACACCTGAGGAACTTATTTTATTGAATAAAAAAGTCATCGACATATTGAACATAATCTTTGAAGATAAGAATTATGGCTTTTTTAAGCAAAAAATCGCATGGACATATCTCGATATTGCTTGGTTCTATGCCAAAATCAACAATCGCAATGAAACCATAAAATATCTGACCCTTGCCAAAAATCAATCTATCGATAATGATAAAGCAGTATACAAGCCGACAGAAACATATACCTGCCTGATTGCGCGCGGAAAAGAGTACGGCGAAGTTTGGCATAATATTAATGCGAATGATTCAATGCACCAGATAAACGAAATGGACGATAAAATATATGACTTTATCAGAGATGATGTTGAATTTAAAAAAATCGCAGAAGAATTAAGACAATATGCGCACGAGCGTTAATATCCGTCCATTTTGCTCCTAAATCTAATATATAAGTGCAGAAAAATCAAGATTACAGATCCGAACAAGCAGGGTTTTCCTCAGCAAATGTTTCAGCATATAGCTTAAGGATAGGCAACAGCAAACCGCAGTATCGAAACTGACCCGATACTGCGGTTTCACTTACATTCAGATATGAAATCACATAACATCAGCTTTTATCCCCTGATAAGTATCCCTCAGCTTCATCTGACGGTCTATGCCGCCCAGTACCGCTATCTTATCTGCACTCCACATTGGTGCAACAAGATATTTTTTATCCGCATCGCCTGTAATGCGCTCTATGACTATATCTGCAGGGAGATACTCAAGCTGTGAGATTACTATATCTATGTACTCGTCACGGGTGAGCGGAACGTAACCGCCCGACAGGAAGAGCCGTTCAAGAGCGGTGCCGTGATTTATATGAAGAAGGTGTATCTTCACGGCGGCAGGGTGCAGACGGGCGACCTCCTTTGCGGTTTCGAGCATATCGGTTTTTGTTTCGCTCGGCAATCCGTCAATCAGGTGCAGGCAGGTGCGTATGCCGGATCCTTGCAGTTTACGGTAGCCCTCCAGAAATTCGTCATAGCTGTAGCATCTGTTGATGATTTGTGCCGTTTTATCGTGGACGGTCTGCAAGCCAAGCTCCACAGTGAGATGGGTCTTGCTGTTTATGTCACAGAGCAGGGCAATAACATCATCGGGAAGGCAGTCAGCCCTTGTGCCGATTGAAATTCCGTGTACACCGGAATCAAGCGCCGCCGTGTATGCCTCTTTAAGCGTTGCGACAGGTGCGTATGTGTTGGTGTTTGCCTGAAAGTAGGCTGTAATGAGACTGTTCGGGTGTTTCTTGTATATACGTTCCTTTTCTGCGGCAAGCTGACGCTTTACGCTGTCGTAGATTTCACCGTCCGATTTTTCGGTGAAGTAGCCGCTTCCGCCCATACAGTAGATACATCCGCCCGAGCCTTTTGTGCCGTCTTTATTCGGACAGGTGAAGCCTGCGTCAATGACCGCCTTGAATACCTTGCTGTTGAACGATGATTTATTATAGTAATTCAACGTGTGATAACGCTTGTTGTCATCGGAATATATAAAAGGGTTCGTACTGTTCATAGTTCTCCTTATACTGTTTGAAATTTAATGACCGACATATAAAATTCGGTATTTGATATATAAACATCAGCGTGCCGATAAAATAAACGGTTTGATGGATATATCAATCAATGTTTTCGTATCTCTTAATATGATTTTACAATTGCGGTATTGACTTTAATGTCGGCGGGGTGTATAATAAATTAGTATCTGCATACAGCGGATATAATACAGAGGTATAGACATAACAGGAGGAAATAATTATGCCATTTTGTCCTAAATGCGGAACAGAGTACCAGGAAGGTGCGAAATTCTGCGCCAAGTGCGGCGGAAATCTTGACGGTTCGGTAGCTCCCGTTCCTGTAAATCAGGGACCGGGATTTTTCCAGAAAATACTTGATACTAAGAATGTAACATCAACAATGGACGTCAACGATATAAATGCAGGTAAAGCAATGTCAATACTCGCATACTGTGCGGTACTGGCTTACATACTTGTAACGTGGCTGTTAGGCGACTTTTTTGCTGTGATTGTACTCGCAGGCTTGCTCGTAGCTCCCTGTATCACCGCTAAGAAGTCGAAGTTCTTACAGTATCATCTTTCAATGATATTCCCCTCATTACTTGCCGTAATGGTAGTCCGTGCTGTAGAAGGCTCGATTGCCGCTTTCTTCTATAATCTTATATCCAATCCCGTATATGATTATATAAGCAGCTATGCCGGTGTGATGTCAACACGAGTAGTAATAGGCACGATTGTTGCGTGGGTAATACATATTATATTCATGGCAATACCGGTTCTTGTGCTTGTTGCAGGACTTATAAACTCTGCCAACGGTAAAGCTAAGGATCTTCCGCTTATCGGCAGATTCAAGATGATATTTGAAAAGTAAGCACATACTTAAACAGCCTTCGCTTTTTGCGGAGGCTGTAGCTTGTAGAAAAGCCCCGATTCGTTTGCGAATCGGGGTTTTTCTACAGTCTGAGCGTAAATCCGTGTCCGGATTTACGCTTTCGCTACTCGACTGTATTTATTTTAGCATTTTGATTTCGTTTTTGTCAAGCCGACAGAAAAATTTCGGCGTTTTTATAATTCTGCGGCGGTAAAAACAAGGTCGATTTGTCAGATATTTTACCACACTATAAATAATAAATATGATAAGCGGCAAAATGACGGTTATTTTCCTGCGCCCCAGTATTTCCTGTCAAGACTTCTGAAATTTACCGCCGAGGATATATCCTGCCGCCTTATTATCTCGCTTCCTGCAAGGTCAGCGCAGGTGCGAGCGACCTTAAGTATCCTGTCGTATGCCCTTGCCGACAGCCCCATTTTGTCAAAGCAGTCGGAGAGCATCTTCTTTGCGTTTTCGTCCATAGGACACATTTCGTGAAGATATGATGGCGGAATTTTGGAGTTCGAGCGTATTTCCGTACCTGCAAAACGCTTTTGCTGTATTTCTCTTGCTTTCATTATACGTTCAAGTACGGCACTGCTCGGTTCGCCCTTTTTCGCACTGCTTATTTCCTCGTAAGATAACTGCGGCATTTCCACTTGTATATCTATCCTGTCAAGAACAGGACGGCTTATCTTGCCGAGATAGTTCTGTATCATATTCTGAGAGCAGGTGCATTTTCCCTTCGGGTTGCCGAAGTTTCCGCAAGGGCAGGGGTTCATTGCGGCAACAAGCATAATATCGCACGGATATGACACCGACCCTTGCGCTCTTGATATGGTTATAATTCCGTCCTCAAGCGGTTGTCTGAGCGTTTCGAGCGTCCTGCGGTCAAACTCCGGCAGCTCGTCAAGAAATAATACTCCGTTATGTGCAAGTGATATTTCACCCGGACGTGGGATACTTCCGCCGCCGATAAGACCTACTGCCGAGGCTGTATGTGATACGCTTCTGAACGGACGTACCGTGACTATCGGCTTTTCACGGTCGAGCATACCTGCTATTGAATGTATTCCTGTTGTTTCAATGCTTTCGTCAAAGGTCATCGGAGGAAGGATAGACGGTATACGCTTTGCTATCATGCTTTTTCCCGTACCGGGAGGACCTATGAGAAGTACGTTGTGGAAGCCGGCGGCGGCTACCTCCAGAGCGTGACGGGCGAGTGCCTGACCCTTTACATCGGATAAGTCCTCCGTTTCAAACATCTCTGCGGACGGAACGTAGGGAGGTTCGGGCGATATACGCTTCTTTCCTGTAAAATGGTTTATAAGATCGGAAATATGGCTTATGCCGTATACGGACAGACCCTCGACAACGGACGCTTCCTTAGCGTTTTCAGCAGGGAGAAACAGCCGTTTTATACCGCATTTCTTGGCTTCTATTGCCATGCTGATAATTCCGCCCGTGAAAACGAGCGAGCCTCCGAGCGAAACTTCTCCGATAAAGGCACAGTCCGATAAATCATCGGTTATTATATTGTTTACCGCAAGAATGGCGGCGATTATCGTGAAGTCGTACAGTGAGCCGCATTTGCGTACATCCGCCGGAGCTAAGTTGACCGTCAGTTTCTGACCGCTTATCGCTATGCCGATACCTGAAAGAGCGCCTTTTATACGCATTTTGCTTTCCTGCACCGCAAGGTCGCCCAGACCTACTATATCGAAGGACGGCTGACCTCTTGAGGATATTATTTCTGCGGTGACTTTAAAGGCGTTCATACCGAAAAGCCCCATACCGTTTACCTGAGAATACATATTTACACCCGTTTCATATCATTTTAAGTGATTGCTATGTAATAATTATACAACGTTTTAGGTATATTTTCAACAAAAACGGGAATTTTTGATTTCAAAAAATTTAATAATATTTTTACGATTTTATTTGCATTTACGGCGGAAAAATGTTATACTGTTTGGTGAATGGAATTTTAGGTTAGCCACAGCTATATTTACCTAATTTTTAAATACAGCAAACTGTGCTACCGTTTTATACAGAAAGGACAGATTATTATGGCAAACACTACAGAGCTTTATAACGAATGGCTTGAAAAAGCGGTCAAGGATCCCGATTTAAAGACAGAGCTTGAGAGCGTAAAGGGCAAGGACGAAGAAATAAACGACCGTTTCTACCGTGATCTTGAATTCGGCACGGGCGGTCTGAGAGGCGTTATCGGCGCAGGTACAAACAGAATGAACGTTTATACCGTAGGTAAGGCTACTCAGGGTCTTGCAAACTACCTCAAGAACACAGGCAAGAGCGATCTTAAGGTTGCCGTTGCATACGACAGCAGAATAAAGTCTGACGTATTCGCAAAGCACGCCGCTTCTATCTTTGCCGCAAACGGCATTACAGCAAACATCTACACAGAGCTTATGCCCACACCTATGCTTTCTTGGGCTGTAAGAGCGCTCGGTTGTGACGCAGGTATCATTGTTACCGCAAGCCACAACCCTGCAAAGTACAACGGTTACAAGGTTTACGGAAGCGACGGCTGTCAGGTTACTCTTGAAGCCGCTGAAAAGATTCTCGGCGAGATTGAGAAGCTCAATATCTTCGCAGACGTAAAGAGCGGCGACTTTGAGCAGTTCGTAAACGAAGGAAAAATCAAGTACATCGGTCAGGATGTTATTGACGAATATATCGCAAACGTTAAAAAGCAGTCCATCCACCCCGAGCTTTGCGCAAAGAGCGGACTGAAGGTTGTTTATACTCCTCTTAACGGTGCAGGTAACAAGCCCGTCCGCCGTATCTTAAAGGAAATCGGCATAAACAACGTTGTAGTTGTAAAGGAACAGGAAATGCCAGACGGCAACTTCACTACCTGCCCCTATCCCAACCCCGAGATAAAGGAAGCTCTGCACTTAGGTCTTGAGCTTTGCAAGACAGAAAAGCCCGACTTACTGCTTGCTACCGACCCCGACAGCGACCGTGTAGGTATCGCAGTTCCCGACGGTGACAAGTATGTTCTGTTCACAGGTAACGAGGTAGGCGCAATGCTGCTCGAATATATCTGCAAGGAGCGTACAGCCGCAGGCACAATGCCCGCAAACCCCGTTGCAGTAAAGACAATAGTTACGACCGATCTTGTAAAGGCTATCGCCGCTAAGTACGGCGTAGAGCTCAGAGAAGTTCTCACAGGCTTCAAGTTCATCGGTGAGCAGATCGGCTTCTTAGAGGCAAAGGGCGAGGAAAACAGATATATCTTCGGCTTCGAAGAGAGCTACGGCTACCTTGCAGGCTCTTATGTAAGAGATAAGGACGCTGTTGTAGCATCTATGCTCATCTGCGAGATGGCGGCATTCTATCGTTCACAGGGTATTTCTCTTGTACAGGCAAGAGCAAAGATGTACAGCGACTACGGCTTCTACTGCAACAAGCTTGATACGTTCACTTTCGAGGGCGAAACAGGTATGAAGAAGATGAACGCTATCATGGATACTCTCAGAAACGAAAAGCTTGACTCTGTTGCAGGTCTTAAGGTTATCGGTAAGGCTGACTACAAGCTCAGCGTAAAGACAGATTACGAAAGCGGCAAGACAGAAGAACTCACACTTCCTAAGTCAAACGTTATCACATTCTACCTTGAGGATAACGCAAGCGTAGTAATAAGACCCTCCGGTACTGAGCCTAAAATCAAGCTTTATTACACAACAGTAGGCACAAGCGTTGAAGATGCGGCTGAAAAGCAGGTTAAGCTTTCGGCAGATTTCACAAAGATAGTAGGCTGAACAAGCTGTTAATACACAAGTTTCAGAAAATTTTGAAAAAACTATTGCAAAACAGTTTTGTATATGCTATAATAGTAACCTAAGCGTGAAAGCGCAGTATTCTGAAATCATAGCGAAAGCTGTAATTTAGATTAATTCTAAAGGTCAGGAGGTGACAGCATGAAAGAAGGTATCCACCCTAACTACCAGCCCACCACTATCAAGTGTGCTTGCGGCGAGGTTATCGAAACAAGATCAACCAAGCAGGATATAAAGGTTGAAATCTGCTCGAAGTGCCACCCTTTCTTTACAGGAAAGCAGAAGTTGGTTGACACAGGCGGACGTGTTGACAAGTTCAAGAAGAAGTACAATCTTGACAAGTAATGAAAAAAGAGGATCGTGGTTTTCACGGTCCTTTTTGTTTTAAGCACGGTGTACAGCCGTGCTTGTTTTTTGCTATGCCTGCATTTGATTCTTTCAAAGGTGAAGGGAGTATTTAGCAAGGCTGTTGCAAAAAAGTAAAAAATCAGCCGTGCATCGCCTTGATGCACGGCTTCAGTTTGTAGAAAAAGTATGTTTTTTCAAAAAAGTGCTTGTTCTCAACCCCTATCCCCGGGAAAGGGGCTATATTACTGGGGCTACCGCCCCTAGTCCCTGTCGGGGGCTACGCCCCTGCGACCCCATTTTTATCAACGATAGAGGTTTTTCGACAGTCTGCAGCCGTGCATCGCCTTGATGCACGGCTTTTATGTTATTGGCTGTTCTTTTCAAAGGTCGGCGTACCCTTTGCGTAGCTTCCGTCACGCTGTCTTACAAGCGATTCATTCTTACTGCAGTCGATTATTGCGACCTTGCCGAGAATTTCTCCGCTTTCGTTGCTGAGTATCAGCGTTTCGCCGGTTTTAAGGCTGAAATTAGTCTGCATTTTCATCAGCGTATTTTCAGACTTGTTGTTCTTGCAAACTATCGTAAGCGTTGAATGAGGCTTTACGTTGACAGTGGGTATCTTGTAGCGGTTAAGCATATCATCCTTATCTGTAAGATAAAGACCTTTTGTTGATACGTCGTTGTCATTGGGGTTGTAAAGCTCTATCCAGTCGTCATTGCCGCCCGTGTACACTTCGCTTATATACAGCAGTTCGCCTGTAGACGATGTTTTTTCGCTTCGTGCGTTTATTGTTATCTTACCCTTTTTAGCCATTGAGCTGTCTATCGTTATCTCACGGTCGGTATAGGTCTTGCCGTTTATCTCCCAGCTTGTGAAGGTGTAGCCCGACATATCCTCGGCTGTCAGCTTTACCTTGTAGGGCGTGAAATATTCGGCTGTTACCGTATTTGAGTCCTTGACGGTCTGAATGTTCATAGTTAGCTTAAGACCCTTTGCACCGTTCAGCTTTACCTTGTATGTATCGTCCTTGTCTATTCCGAAATTACGGCATATATCGCCGAGAATGATATTTGCACGCTTGTCTGCGAATTCTCTTATTTCGTTTCTGCTGTTTTCAAACGTACCCTCGTTTGCCCACGGTGACGTGATGCCCTTGTTCAGAGCATAAAGCTGCTCCTTATCGCTGTCTGCGAGCTTCTGCTCAAGCGTTGCCAGAATATTTTCAGAGCTGAATGCACCGCCTATAAGGTCGCAGAGGTTGTTCGCCAGCTTTTCACGCATATCCGCACGTTCCATAAGTGCCGATATAAGCACTGAGCCGCCTGCAGGGTGAGTGCCGTTTAAAATCTTGGTCAACGTCTTGTTTGCGTATCCGTCCGAATAAAGTCCCCAGGCAAATTCTGCGTCGTAGAAGAAATATCTCCACTTGCCGTCCTGATACTTGCTTGTGACCTCTTCGCCGTCTGACGCAACATACCGCCACACTTTATAGTTGTTTCCGGGCCAGTCACGGTTGTCGATAAATAACTGCATTGCGAGGTAGTGCATATAGTTGTCTATGTCCACCATAGAGCATAACTGCTCGAATTTCTTGTCGTCGGTAAGTCCGCTCTTTGCAAGCTCAAGGACCTTATTATAATCGTCTGCCGCACCTTCTGCGTTTTCATCGACTATCTCGCCCTCGGCTTTTCCGACCACCTGATAGTTGTCCTTCGTACCGCCGTAGCGTTCTTCGAGATATGCACGGCTGAAATTCTGATGGAGCCACGCAAAGCCGTAATACTTTCCGTTAAGGAATACTGCCGCAGGGGCGGTCGACTGCGCATCAAGGTAGCCCGACTGCTTCGCAAGCGACATTGAAAGTTCGTCACGCACACCTGCGAATTCTCGGTCGTTTGCACCGTTACGCAAAACTATGCGGTCTATCTTTGTAAGAATCGCACCGCTTTCATCTGTAGCGTCGCTGAAGAACGGGTAGCTGAATTTACCCTTGTCCGGGGTATACATAGTTCTTGCTATAAGCTTCCACGATTTCTGGTCAACTGCGGCAGAATATGCGCCTGCAACTCTTGCGCCTGCCTGCTGTGAAACAAGAAGCTCTCCGCTGCTTGAAAAAGCCTCGACATACATAGGTCTTTCGCCTGCCATACCTTCCTGATTCCAGTTTGCAGGGTCGTTTGGCGTGATTTCGCTTTTTCCGTCATACTCGTTTGCTATCCACTCGTCACGGATTTTTCCTGCTACGGCGATGCCTTTTTCATAATCGTAAAGGTTTTCACTGTCGGTCGAAAGCACGAATACATAAGTGCCTTTTTCAAAACGATCCGACACACCCTTGCCTGTGACATAGCTTTTTGTGAATACTTCGGAAGTGCCGTTTTCGCTTACCGCAATGGCTTTTATCGTCTTTGCGGCGACCTCTCCCGAGCTGTGTACCGTTATGGGATTTGTATATTTGTTTGATTTTTCCGTGGGGGTCTCGCCGTTTGTGGTATAGTAGATCGTTGCCGTTTTATCTTTTGCTTTAAGCTCAACCGATATATCTTCATCGAAAAAGCTGCCGTCGGGAGAGAAGGCAATATCTGTTTTCTGCTTTACCCCACCGTCTTCGTCCTTTATTATCGGCTGAAGCGGGCTTAATACTTCGGGAAGTCCGCCCTCCGACGATAAAAAAGCGTTATAGGTTATTGCGGCGGCTGTACCTACAGCAACCACTGCGGCAAGAATGCCTGCACGTTTTAATGTTCCGCTGTGAATAAACATGATTCCTCCGTTTAGAATCCAAGGGTTAATGGCACTAAGCCTGTATAGATTCTATTGTAACAGAAAACGTTGTCAAAATCAACGATAATTACAAGAATTCCGCCAAATATTCCGCAAAAAATCAAATGTAAAGATATGGTAACATATTTAAGGAAAATCTGACATACACTTGTAAAAAAGAAAACACAACGAGGAAGGAACGGTATTTCAAATGACGGAATTTTTACCGGAGGGAAGAAGACTTGCATACAAAGAGAACACGGCGGCATTGCAATCAGCCAAAACGCTTATGCAGGCGGCGGTGTCGGGGGCAATACTTGAGGCTTCGTGTACGGTGTGCGATGCGGAGCATAATATGCACGTCGATCTTGGCTGTATGAAGGGGATAATACCTCGCAGTGAGGGCGCAATAGGCATAGAAAGCGGTGCGACACGGGATATAGCGCTTATATCAAGGGTTGGAAAGCCTGTCTGCTTCAAGATAACGAAGATAGACGAAACCGGAAGCGAGCCGTTGGCAATCCTGTCAAGGAAGGCGGCGCAGGAGGAGGCAGACAGGGAATATGTATCAAAGCTGACTCCCGGTGATATTATAGGGGCGAGGGTAACGCATCTTGAACAGTTCGGCTGTTTTGTGGACATAGGCTGCGGCATTGCGTCAATGATACCGATTGACGCTATCTCGGTATCAAGAATAGTTCATCCTGCAAACAGATTTTCGGTAGGCGATGATATTTTTGCGGTGGTGAAAGGTCGGGATCAGGGACATATCTGTCTTACGCACAAGGAACTGCTCGGAACGTGGCAACAGAACGCAGAACGTTTTGCGGTAGGTGAAACCGTTCCCGGCATTGTAAGGTCGATAGAGGACTACGGGATTTTTATAGAGCTTGCACCGAATCTCGCAGGGCTGGCGGAGCTTAAAAGCGGAATAAAGGTAGGAGATTGCGCCTGCGTGTATATCAAGGCGATTATACCCGAAAAGATGAAAATCAAACTGATAATTGTAAACTGCTGTGATGACGGCTGTGTTCCGCTTGAAGCGCCGTATTTCATTACGGAGGGGCATATTGACCGGTGGGTGTATTCCACTCCCGATGCGCCGAAGTACATAGTTACGGATTTCAGCGAATAGCGGTGCGGCAATGTGCCGCCTCAAATTCCGCCTTTGGAATTGTCCGAGCTATCCGCAGGATAGCAAAACGGCGGGTTTACACAAAGCAATAATTAATGAATAAAGCGGTTACAGTGCTACACTGTGACCGCTTTTGTATTATTGCTGTAAGCCACCCTCGCCCCGCACAACCCATTTCAAAAACCGCGCTATCCCTTGCCTCACACTAAACTTGCCTCCCTTGTCAAAGGGAGGTGGATTGACGGCAAGGCACAAACTGTTGCTTTATTGCGTTTTATTTGCGATATATCTGCCTTTTTTATGCTACAAACTTTTCTGACGTCAAGACGGAGGGATTGTCACACCACCACTCGCCCCGCACCAACTCTTCCAAAACCGCACTATCCCTTGCCATGCACTATATTCTTGCCTCCCTTGTCAAAGGGAGCTGGATTGCGACAAGGCTACTTCTTATTATAAATAGCAACATTTTGCGCTTTTATCAACGTTAATATTCGCTCAACCCTATCTGTCGCAAGACTGAGGGATTGCTCCCCATCCGCACCATCAATTAGATTTTCCGCACTATCTTCCTCCACACTCCCCAACACAAAAATCCGCCATTTGCAATAAACAGCGGATTCTTTATATTCAATTCTCAGCACTCGTCAAAATGGCGTCCGGCAGTAAAGCAATAATGCTTCAACAGCGCCCACAGCACCCCACCGTGACCGCCACTCCACACTATCCCTTGCCATGCACTATATTCTTGCCTCCCTTGTCAAAGGGAGGTGGATTGACGGCAAGGCACAAACTGTTGCTTTGTTGCTTTCTGCTTGCGATATGCCCACCCTTTTTATATTGCAAGCTTTTCTGCCGTCAAGACGGAGGGATTGTACTCCATCCGCACCATCAATTAGATTTTCCGCACTATCTTCCTCCACACTCCCCCAAAAAAAACACAAAAATCTGCCATTTGAGTAAACAGCGGATTCTTTATATTCAATTCTCAGCACTCGTTAAAATGGTGTCCGGCAGTAAAGCAACGATGCTTTAACAGCGCCCACAGCACCCCACCGTGACAGCCGCTCAGCACTATCCATCGCTCCGCACCAACCCTACCAACACCGCACTATCCCTTGCCATGCACTATATTCTTGGCTCCCTTGTCAAAGGGAGCTGGATTGCGACAAGGCTACTTCTTATTATAAATAGCAACATTTTGCGCTTTTATCAACGTTAATATTCGCTCAACCCTATCTGTCGCAAGACTGAGGGATTGCTCCCCATCCGCACCATCAATTAGATTTTCCGCACTATCTTCCTCCACACTCCCCAACACAAAAATCCGCCATTTGAGTAAACAGCGGATTCTTTATATTCAATTATCAGCACTCGTTAAAATGGTGTCCGGCAGTAAAGCAATGATGCTTCAACAGCGCCCACGTCACCCCACCGTGACCGCCACATATTAACTTATCACTCTCTATAACCCCGCCATTCCACCATCTTCAGCAAATTGTCATCATTTCCACAGGCGGAATTTGGTGCGGCGCATTGCCGCAGGCGGAATTTACAGTGGCTTTCAGCCACAGGCGGAATTTGGTGTGGCGCATCGCCGCAAAAAAAGTGGTCACCGCAAACACCGTGACCGCCACATATTAAATTATCGCTTTCTTTGCTATCTGCCGTTTCGCCATCCTAAGCCAATCTCAAACCTTTCCAAAGGCGGAATTTGGTGTGGCACATCGCCGCAAAAAAAGCGGTCACAGCATATCACTGTAACCGCTTTTATTGATTATTGCTTTGTGTAACTTCCGCCGTTTTGCCGTC
>OGPL01001858.1_pt1 | contig 17805 bp, 13 predicted proteins | sample 1552901 | NCBI WGS metagenome assembly OGPL01 (sample SAMEA2580244, study PRJEB22360) | human gut metagenome | biome: human gut; feature: human-associated habitat; material: faeces | place: Denmark | collected 2008/2010 | reverse complement strand
TCAGCAATCTGCGGACTTGTTGTTGTCATATCGATCAGATAAGCACCTTTCTTTGCACTGTCTAAGATATTCCCCTCATCAAAGTATACTTCTTCTACATCCTGTGGGAACCCAACGATCGTAATAACTGCATCACAATCCTGCACGCAATCCTTGATTGACTCATGGAACTGTGCTCCTTCGCTGATCACATCTTCTACTTTACTCTTTGTTCTTGCATAGATATGTAATTCAAATCCGGCTTTCATGAGATTTCTGACCATGGATTTTCCCATGATTCCTACACCGATAAAACCCACTTTATTCATCTGCTTTATTCCTCCTGTCTAAGATAGCTCCCATGTTATCACACAGGAGCCATTCTTATCATTTTCTATTTTCAACTATCTTTCTTCTTTTGTCACAACTTCGCCCTGTTTTTTGTAAATGCTGTTTGCCGGAACGAATCCACGTACAGAAGAAAGTGGATAGATGTTGCTGTGATTTCCAACAACTGTTCCCGGATTCAGAACGCTTCCGCATCCTACTTCTACTTCATCTCCGAGCATTGCGCCGAACTTCTTCATGCCTGTCTCAATCTTCTCTTCTCCGGCTTTTACCACAACAAGTTTCTTATCTGATTTTACGTTAGATGTAATTGATCCGGCTCCCATATGAGATTTGTATCCAAGAACAGAATCACCTACATAATTATAGTGCGGAACCTGAACTTTATTAAAAAGGATCACGTTCTTAAGCTCTGTGGAATTTCCTACAACAGCTCCTTCTCCTACGATCGCATTTCCACGGATAAATGCACAGTGACGAACCTCAGCATCCTTTCCGATGATTGCCGGTCCATTGATAAATGCAGTCGGAGCAACCTTTGCAGACTTCGCTACCCATACATTTTCTCCGCGTTTCTCGTATTCATCCTCGCTCAATGTAGCTCCAAGTTCAAGGATGAAGTTGCTGATCTTCGGAAGTACTTCCCACGGATAAGTAACTCCGTTGAAGATATCTTTTGCGATTGTCTGGTCTAATGAATAATTTTCTTTTACTGTTAATGCTTCTAACATGGTAATTCCTTTCTGCCGGCTAGAACCGACTTACATTTATGTCTTATTATTGTGTCATTTACTTCTGCTGCCTGTTTTTGTTCTACCTGTCGTTTTATTACTATTTACAGACGGATAAAACCCAGCGGCTTTTTCATAGCAGGCTCTAAGCTGATATTGATTGTTCAACCCTTTCACCCCAACGGTTCTGCTGGTGATGAAATGATCGAGTTTTCTCATATATTCATCTGATGTGATGGAACCTTCTGCCACATAGTTCAGCCCCTTCTCCCAGCTTGCTGTAAGTTCCGGGTTCAGGAGTGACCGGATGGAATGATCAACAACATCATAGATCATCTCTCCCTGCAGCGTCGGTGTGATCACCTGTGTCTTCTTGTTCAATGCGAGATACTTGATATTCACAAGCTTTTTCAGAATCTCTGCTCTTGTCGCACTTGTTCCGATTCCGCTTCCTTTGATCTGTGCCCTCAGTTCTTCATCCTCGATCAGCTGTCCGGCATTTTCCATCGCCAGAATCAATGTACCCGAAGAATATCGCTTCGGTGGAGATGTCTCTCCTTCCTTGATATTGAATGTCTGTACTGGAATCGCATCACCTTTCTTCAAAGATGCAAACTTCGCCAACTCCTCATCCGTCAGCTTCTGTTCTTCCTGTTTTTTGTCAGACGAAAGTCCTGCTATCGTCAGATACCCTGGATTTTTCAGTCGTTTGAAATTTGCAAAAAAGCTTTCGGTTCCATTTTCTTTTTCGCCAACCACCGTATGAATCTGTCTTGACAACACAAGGCTTACTTTCTCATACTCTGCTGCCGGAAAGAAAATGCTCAAAAACCGCCGTGCAATAATGTCATACACCTTCCGCTGAATATCATTTAACCCATTCAGATTCCCAAGTCCCTGTCCGGTCGGAATGATCGCATAGTGGTCGGTAATCTGTTTATCATTGACATATTTGGATTTGGCAACACCCTTGTATCCGCCCTGTTGCATAATATACTGCGCATACTGTGCAAGCGGTTCGTATTTCTGCAAGCCACCGATATTTTTCCCGATTTCTTTCGCAACGGCTGTGGAAAGCACACGGGCATCCGTTCTTGGATATGTTACCAGCTTTCGCTCATAGAGTGTCTGCACGGTATTCAACGTATCGGTCGGACTAATCTTAAACAACCGTGAACAGTCATTTTGCAGCTCCGCTAAGTTATATAACATCGGTGGTGCTTTCTTCTCTGTCTTTTTCTCTACCTTCTGCACGATCAGTTCAATCGGTGCATCCGCAGACAATTCAGTAATCAACTGCTTAGCACTCTCTTCTTTTTTGAAACCATTTTCCTTATACAGAAGAGGAGAATCCAGATAGGCAGAATCCTTCGTCGTCTTCCACTCTGCTTCAAATCCTTCTGTGCTGGCAAGCACCCGGTAAAATGGTGTCGGCACGAACTGACGGATCTCCCGTTCCCGCTTCACAATCATGCCAAGTACACATGTCATGACACGTCCAACTGCGATCACGCATCGATCCATGCCAAGATAATTCCGGACTGTGTAGCTATATTTCAGCGATAATGCACGGGAAAAATTGATTCCCATCAGATAATCTTCCTGCGCACGCAGATATGCCGCATCACTCAGGTTATCATAGGCAGAAAGCTCTTTCGCCTCCCGGATACCTCGCATGATTTCTTCCTCGGTCTGCGAATCAATCCACACTCGTCGCCGGTCTTTTTTACTTTTGTCCACGCCTGCCATCTGCTCGACAAGACGGTAGATATATTCTCCTTCTCGTCCCGAGTCAGTGCAGACATAGATGCGTCCAACATCCTCACGATTCAGCAGCTTGCTTACGATCTGAAACTGTTTGCTTGACGCATCAATAATCTCATATTTATATTCCTCCGGTATAAATGGAATCGTATCAAAGCTCCATTTCTTCAAGGCTGGATCATAGACCTCCGGATAGCTCATCGTGATCAGATGTCCGACACACCATGTCACGATCGTATCCTCGTTCTCTAAGTATCCGTCCCTTGCACCGGCAGTTGCAGCCCCCTTCATGCCGAGCGCTTTTGCAAACTCACGGGCAACGCTGGGTTTCTCTGCTATGTACAAATTCTTCACTTAAAACTCTCCTTATTTGATTGCATTCACTAAGGCTTCCATCGCTGGGTAATCAGATTCCTTCATCGTAGACATGATCGTAACGGTTGGCTCCACAATCGTGACATCCTTCATCGTAGAAAGAATCGTCTTCATCGTGCGGGCGGCACATGGTGCCCAGCTGCCATTCTCCAGAATACCAACGGTACGCTTCTGGTACGCCTTTGACTGCAGATGATTCAGGAAATCCTGCATGCATGGAAATACCCCACCATCATAGCTTGCGGCACAGAGCACCATCCGGTCATAGCGGAATGCATCCTCTATTACCTCAGCCATATCTTCTCTCGCCAGATCACTGACAACGACCTTCTCTACGCCCTCCGCGCGAAGCATGTCTGCAAGCTTTTTAGCTGTCTTCGCCGTATTGCCATGGATCGATGCATACGCAACAAGCACGCCTTTATTCTCCGGCTCATACTTGCTCCATGTATCGTAAAGTCCAATATAGTATCCGAGATTTTCCTTCAATACCGGACCGTGCAATGGACAGATTGTCTCGATATCAAGTCCTGCTGCCTTCTTCAGAAGTGTCTGCACCGGCATGCCATATTTACCGACGATATTAAAATAATACCGTCTTGCCTCACATGCCCAGTCCTCATTTTCTGTGAGGGAAAGCGCGCCGAACTTACCAAATCCATCTGCTGAGAACAGCACCTTCTCGCTCTTCTCATAGGTCACCATGACCTCCGGCCAGTGTACCATCGGTGCCATATAGAACACCAATGTATGGGTTCCAAGCGATAACTCTTCGCCCTCCTTGACCGCAATCTTCTCCTGCGCATCCAATCCATCCTCAAAGAACTGTGGCAGCATCGCAATCGCCTTTGCACTTGCAACCAGCTTTACCTCCGGAAAAAGCTCGACCATTCTTCCGATACTTCCCGCATGATCAGGCTCGAGATGTGAGATAATCAGATAATCCGGCTTCTTTCCATTCAATGTCTGAAGCAGCTTATCCTCCCAGCCTTCCATGCCCCTGGCATCAACCGTATCCATAACTGCAATCTTCTCATCCAGAATCACATATGAATTGTACGATACACCTTCTGGTACTACATACTGACTCTCAAATAAGTCAATATCCTTATCATCCACTCCAATATAACGAATTGCATCTGAAATAGTTACCTGCATGTTTTTATCCTCCTGATTATTGTATTCTCCTATATTTTATCGTTCCATAGCATACCAATTACTTTCCTGCGTTTATTCGTACAACACAGTAACTTTATCCGCTACCCTATTCTAACAGATTCCGCTCTATATATCCAATATAATTTCGTGTATAATCCTCAATCAGATAATCGCACACTCCTGTATTCTGAAGCAGCTTTTTATCGGAATCGCCGTAGATTCCTACAATACAAGCTGCGTTCGCAGCAACGGCGGCTTTCACACCGGATGGGCTGTCTTCGATCACCATCGTCTCAGATGGCTCCGCCCCGATGCGCTCCATCGCACGAATATACATATCCGGTGCCGGTTTCGCCCGCATCGTTCCATCATCATAGGCAAGCTTTGATTTGTCAAACCATTTTGCAAGTGCAAACCGTTCAAAATAAAAGTCGACATTGGATAGACCAGATGCCGTTGCGATATTGCATTTTATATTTCTTCGCTGCAACTCATCCAGAAATTCTGGTAACCCCTTCACCAGCCTGCAGGCGTCCTGATCTTCCTGATACATGCTTCTGTATAGAACCTCTTTCTCTTCGGTCAACTGCATGATCTTCTCCTCGGACAAAGCACCCTTCCCAAGCAGCCACTCGAAAATATCCCGGTTCGTATGTCCGAGTATCTGATGCTGGAATTCTTCTTTGGTAAGTTCCCTGCCAGCCAGCTTACTCACATATGTCCGCCATGCAATATCATGATATTTGCCATCAAAAATCATCGTGCCATTACAATCAAATATAATGTTCCTTATTTTCATGTCTCATCCTCTTCTTATCTTTATATATGTACATCTGAGTGGATATACAGAATCCACTCTGAAATTCGCTTAAAATTTCCGGGATGGGTTTTTCCGCTTACTTTCCACGTCCTACGCCCACGTTGTGGGCATTTTCATAATTATACTCCATTCTACGCCCATTTGCCATCGCCCCAAACAGAAAAACTCATCTCGATAAACCAAATTTCCAATTCAAATCTAAAAAATTCACTTTCAATACTGAAAACATTCCACATAATATCTCCTATTGCGTAAAAAAGGGGCTGCCAAAGCAGCCCCTGGGGGAAAATATATAAACCAAATGGTCTATAGCATATTCTACTGTTCAAACAACAGCTCTTCGTATGTAGGGAATGGCCATGCCTTTGCATCTACAATCTTCTCAAGTTCATCTGCTGGCTTACGAACGGTATCGAAGAAAGCAAATACCACATCGTGATAATATTTTGCCCAAGCCTTTGGATCATCTTCCTTCTCAGCAGCCTTCGCTACGATATCCTCAAGCTCTGCAGTTGCTTTCTTAAGTTCAGCAAGCTTTGTATCGATTGTACAAAGAATCTCCATCTGTGTATCTGCACTGATACCAAGCTCTTTCAGATCCTTCACAGATGCAGCCAGAGTACCCTCGTACTTCATAACAGCTGGGATGATCTGCTTCTTAGACATCTCAATCATTGTCAGAGCCTCGATGTTGATCTGCTTTGCGTAGTTCTCATACATAACAACGCCTCTTGCAACCAGCTCACGCTTAGACATTACACCATGCTTCTCAAACATTTCGATATTCTCCGGTGTTGCGAGGTAATCAACCGCATCAACCATACACTTGATATTTGGAAGTCCACGGCGCTCTGCTTCCTTGATCCACTCCTCAGAATAACCATTTCCGTTGAAGATGATTCTCTGATGCTCTCTCAACTTATCTGCAACCAGCTTCTTTGCGGCTGCCTCGAAATCATCTGCCTTCTCCAGCACATCTGCAAAATTGCAAAGTGTGTCAGCAACGATTGTATTTAAAGTCATCATTGGCTGTGCAATACACTGTGTACTACCAACCATACGGAACTCGAACTTATTACCGGTAAACGCAAATGGTGATGTACGGTTACGGTCTGTCGCATCCATCTTGAACTCAGGGATGACTGAACATCCTGACTTGTAAACCTTACCCTTCAAGCTGCTTGTTGCCTCTCCATTTGCAATGATCTGATCAACAACATCTGCAAGCTGATCACCAAGGTAAGCAGAAATGATTGCTGGAGGTGCCTCATTTGCACCAAGTCTGTGATCATTACCAGCAGAGCTTGCTGACAGACGAAGCAATGCAGCATGATTATCAACAGACTCCAAAATTGCAGCTAAGAATACCTGGAACTGCAGGTTCTTCTCTGGCTCCTTGCCTGGATCAATCAAATTCTCGCCATCGGATGTTGAGATAGACCAGTTATTATGCTTACCAGAACCATTGACACCTGCAAATGGCTTCTCATGAAGCAGACATGCAAATCCATTTCTCTCTGCAACCTTCTTCAATGTCTCCATCAGCAACTGGTTCTGATCCGTTGCTACATTTGTTGTACCATAGATTGGTGCGATCTCATGCTGAGAAGGAGCAACCTCGTTATGCTGAGTCTTCGCTGGAATACCATACTCCCACAGATCCTTGTTCAGCTCTCTCATGAAATGAGAAACCTTATCCTTGATCACGCCGAAGTACTGATCGTCAAGCTCCTGTCCCTTCGGTGCCGGTGCGCCAAACAATGTACGTCCAGTCAGCTTCAGGTCAAGTCTCTGATTGAACTTATCCTTGTCAATCAGGAAGTACTCCTGCTCTGGTCCAACGGAAGCAGTTACCTTCGCTGGTGTCTTACCAAACAGCTTCAGGATACGAAGTGCCTGCTTGTTAACGGCATCCATGGAACGAAGAAGTGGTGTCTTGTGATCCAGAGACTCGCCTGTATATGAAATAAAAATAGTCGGAATACAAAGAACCTTACAGCCATCCGGAATCTCTTTGACAAATGCAGGAGATGTACAATCCCAGACTGTATAACCTCTTGCTGCACACGTCTCACGGATTCCTCCGGAAGGGAAGGAAGAACCATCTGGCTCAGCCTTGATCAATTCCTTGCCAGTGAACTCTGTGATGAATGTACCATCACCAACCGGATCCATGAAAGAATCATGTTTCTCTGCTGTCAGGTTTGTGAGTGGATGGAACCAGTGTGTATAGTGTGTTGCGCCGAGCTCCTTTGCCCACTCCCGCATGGCAATCGCTACGGAATCAGCAATCGCTGCGTCAAGCGGTGCACCGTAATCAATTGTCTTCTTTAATTCCTTGAATACTGCCTTTGGCAATCTTGCACGCATGACTGCCTCACAAAATGAACGCTTTCCTAAATCTTCTGCTGTAACTTCCATACTCGTATTCTCCTTTTCCTTAATTTTTTTAATTATCTTTAACTCGTAATTAAGATAACTCAAGTCTAAGGAAAACGCAAACTGAAAAAACCGTCTTTTTTCTTTCATAAATTACGTCAAATCGAATTTTTACTATACATTATTAAGTTTTAACTTGTGAATCGTATGTAAAAACGGGCTTTTGTGTCGTTTTCGCAAGTAAATATAGGCGTTCGCAACGCTTAACTTGTGAAACCGTATCAAAAGTCCGTTTCTACTTGTTTTTATCTAGTCAAATTATCTCTCACACCCATATAATACGATGCAAACTCTTGTGTAATCAATTTGTTTCGTATCATCAGGTTGAGCGTATCTTTAAATTCTGCATAGCTGATTGTCGAATGCGCCAGATTATCCAGCGTCTTGCTGATCCGGTCTGCATATCCGTTCGCATCAATCACATTGTCCCGTAATAAGATATTCGACTTGTATGCTTCTTTAAAATAAATATTCACCTTGTTGGACATTGTTACCCGGTCATCCACCTGAAACTCTACCCCTAACAGGTCAAATAGTGCCGATGCCGACCGGTTTGTCACATAGATATCATTTCCGATTCCATACAAATTCTTATAGGCAGACAGATCATCCACAACCGTACTGTGCGCATAATCCGGCAGATACGGACGAAACATATCCGCAAGCACACTGCTGCCCTTATACGCTGCATAATCAATATCTTCATTTGCCGGCTGCTTCTTCAGATATGTAATATTCTTGATCTGATATAGTGGAATCGTGATGTGCCGCGGTTCCTGTTCAATCAGCAACAGATGAAAATCCTTTTTCTCTACCCAGATATAGGCAGGTGTCTGATTTGCCTTGAGCTTTTCGGAACGATCTACGAAGATCATACGATGCTCCCGCCGCACCTTGAACTTATGCAGCGTCTTCTTAACCTTCTTCCGGTCGTATGTTGTGACAGTTTCCTGCGTAAGAGCAACAATCGACTGTTCTTCCATCCGTTCCTCTCTGTCCTGCGACTCCTGTCCGCCCTCATCTGCGTCCTTCTTTTGCTGTTTCTTCCGCTTGTGCCGGTTGTGTTCTTCCTCGACATTCGAAGCTTCTTTCTCGTTCTTTCGCTTCGCAAATACCGGCGGCTTCATATGATCGACTTTCTTGTCCGCATCCTGTGGCTTCGTACGTTTGGAACGTTTTGTGTCCTGCGTTTCTGCGTTCTTCGCATCTTCCACAACACCACCCTGAATCACAAGCGTCTGCGCCAGCGTAATCACAACAAACACACATACGACTGCTGCAAAAATAAACAGAATCTGCCGGAACACGATTGCACACACAATCGCACCGACAGTTCCGATTCCGAACAGCAATGACAAGAGCACGATTGCCCTTGCCTTTGCCGTTCCATATTTAATTGTATTGACACATTTTCGAATCATTACGCCTTATATACAACCTTACGAAAATTCTTCTTTCCCTTCTTCAATACGAACTCCTCTGCGAAATCATCCGGTGTGAACATCTTCTTCACATCTGTGATCTTCTCTCCATTGACAGAGACACCGCCCTGCTCCATCGCACGTCTTGCCTCGCTCTTGGATGCTGCAAGTCCTGCCTGTACGATAATCGACATCAGATCTGTCTGTCCATCATTGAAGATATCTGCTGTGATTTCAGCAACTGGCATATTCTCTGTATTTCCGCCACCGAAGATATTCTTCGCTGCGTCAAGTGCCTTCTTCGCTTCTTCCTCGCCGTGTACAAGTGCAGTCAGCTCATAGGCAAGAATCTCTTTTGCCTTATTCAGCTCGCTGCCTTCCCAGTGCTCCATCTCCTGAATCTGCTCCAATGGAAGGAATGTCAACATCTTGAGACACTTGATAACATCTGCGTCGTCGACATTTCTCCAGTACTGGAAGAACTCATACGGTGTTGTCTTGTTTGGATCAAGCCATACAGCACCCTTCTGTGTCTTACCCATCTTCTTACCCTCAGAATTTAAGAGCAGTGTGATTGTCATCGCATGTGCATCCTTGCCAAGCTTTCTACGGATCAGCTCTGTACCACCAAGCATGTTCGACCACTGATCGTCGCCACCAAACTGCAGGTTACAGCCGTACTTCTGGAACAACGCATAGAAATCATAGCTCTGCATGATCATGTAGTTAAACTCCAGGAAGCTAAGTCCCTTCTCCATACGCTGCTTGTAGCATTCAGCCGTCAGCATACGATTGACAGAGAAATGCGCTCCAACCTCACGCAATACCTCTATATAATTCAGATCAAGCAGCCAGTCCGCATTATTTACCATAAGCGCTTTTCCCTCTGAGAAATCAATAAAACGGCTCATCTGCTTCTTAAAGCAATCACAGTTATGCTGAATGGTCTCCTTTGTCATCATCTGACGCATATCGGTTCTTCCGGATGGATCACCGATCATTGCGGTACCTCCACCAATCAGAGCAATTGGCTTATTGCCACCCATCTGCAGACGCTTCATCAGACAAAGTGCCATAAAATGTCCTACATGCAGGCTGTCTGCTGTCGGATCAAATCCAATATAGAACGTTGCCTTTCCTTCATTGATCAGACGGCTGATCTCCTCTTCGTTTGTTACCTGTGCAATCAAACCTCTTGCTACAAGTTCTTCGTACAATGTCATCTTTCTTTCCTCCAAAATATATTTTCTTTTTGGGGCATTAAAAAACGCCCTTATAAAAATATAAGGACGAAGTATACTCCGTGTTACCACCTTATTTCACGCTTACCTCACGATAACCGCCTTTGCAAGTATCGATATCAATACTTCAGCCTCTGTAACGTGTGCCAATCCGTCTGCCCCTACTTGACAAGCGTTCAGGGAGCAGCTCCGAGATGTATTCATGTTTCCGACTTACCGCGCCTCTCATCAACCGGCTGCTTTCTGTGGCAGCTGCTCGCAAACACTACTTGTTCTCTTCCTCGCCTTTGCTATCATTCACAATGATATGAAAATTATATATGATGATTTTCCGTTTGTCAACAATATCCTTTATCAAACGTAATTACTGTATAATATGTATCCTGTTTCTCCGCAAGCTTCTGCTGGATCTCAGACTTAATCTGTGCTTCTGTCTTCTTACATTCATATGGCACAAGCACATCAAAGATCAGATTGGTATGCGTTGGTCCCGACACAATCCGAAAATCATGCATCGTAAGACCTTCATCGATTTCCTTTAAAATCCCCGCCATCATATCACGGCAAACATTCGTCTTCTCATCATCGTAATCAATCGGGTCCATGTGGATCGTCATATGTACCTGCAATTCATCGTAGATGTTCCGTTCTAACTCATCAATCGCATCGTGAATCTCCATGATATTTTCATGACAGTCCACTTCCACATGCACACTACCAATCAGATTTCCCGGACCATAGCTGTGTATGATCAGATCATGCATGCCATGACAGAACATATTCTCCATCACAAGCTCCCGGATCTTTGCAACCAACTCCTCATCTGCCGGCTGTCCAAGCAGCTGATCCACCGTATCTTTCACAATACCAAAACCGGAAAGCATAATCATGACTGACACCACGATTCCCATGATACCATCCATCGGAAGATCCGAAAATGCCGACATCACAAGTGCGATTGTGGTTGCCAGTGTTGCAAACACATCGCTAAAGCTATCCTTAGAGGTTGCAAGCATAATGGACGAAGAAAGCTTCGTGCCAAGCTTCCGGTTCATAACTCCCATCCCAATCTTCACCAGCATGGAAAGCACCAGCACCAAAAGAGCAAGAAATGAAAACGTTACACGCTCCGGATGCATGACCTTCTCCACCGAGCTTCGCAGCAACTCAAATCCAACCGCCACAACCGCAGCCGCGATCACAAGCGAAGTCAGATATTCCATCCGCCCATGTCCAAACGGATGATCCCGGTCGGCTGGCTTCGCTGCCATCTTATACCCAAACATCGTCACGATACAAGTCGCACAATCCGATAAGTTATTCACACCATCTGATACAATCGAAATCGAGCCCGCGATCAGACCGATTGCAAGCTTACTTGCAAACAAGATCACATTGCAGATGATTCCGACGATGGAGGAGAAAAAACCATACCGTTTCCGCACTTCCGGGCGTTCGATCTCATCCGCATCCTTTATGCACTTATGAACCAGAAATTCAAGCACGTTTCTCTAACTCCTTCACTCTTCTACAATAATTCACAGTACCAACGCCCATTGCCATAAATACAAAGAACAGTGGTGTTGTAATCGGCTGATTCAGATTCAGGATGCTCTGCGCGAAATATCCAACTGTCGCTGCCAGACACACACTGATCCATGCATGCTCCTTTGCATGCTTAAACATATAGACGATACTGCTTCCGACCAATGCCAGATAAGAAAGCAGACCAACAATACCTGTGGTAAATAAGTACTGCAACAGCTCGTTATGCGCATTGTCATACACTTTACCCGTGACCTGAACCATCTCATTGTAGCATGCCGCCTTGAGTGTCACACGTACCGACTCATTTCCATATCCAAACAGCTTATTTACAAACGGTGCATCACCATACACTTCCACAATCTTTCTCCAGATGTAACCACGATAACTGCCCCATTTATCATTGAATGTCAGTAACGAAGAGCCAGTTACCGCCAAAACAATAATACCAATCACGCCAAGCGCCACACACGCACCACAGACAATCAGCACAATCTTCTTTTTATTCCATGCTGCAACCCTCGTGCCAAGCTTCCAGTTGCAGACACACACAACTGCAAATACAAGCAGCGCTGCTCCACATAACACAAATGCAATATCCAGCCGGTTTAAGGCGATTGCAAGTCCGCCCCGTTTTTTGTCATATCTTGTATGTCCATATTTATTGATAAACCCAAGCACCAGATTGCCGACAAACAATAAAAACACTGCAAACGAACTATACCGCAGTCTGCCCTGCATAAATGCAAGGATTGTCACCACAACAACGCCAGCAAAAATACCAAGGAATACACTGTCACTGTTTGCAATCAGAATATTGCAACCAGCCGCGATCAGTAGGATTCCTGACAGAATACGCGAAAACCAGTTCTTACAAAATGCAAACACTGCCAACAACACTGGAATCGAGATGGACAGATAACTTGCATACATATTGATATTTCCGAATGTTGATATGAATTTCGTATATTGATTTGATGCAATGTTATAACGCAGATTCAGGAAATCATGCTCCATATGCTGTCCGATTGCAACCGCATACGCAAATGCATTCGCCGCAGCAAAAAAGATAAACATGATCATCTGTGGACGCACACGCTGTGCCAACACAACGAATACGATCATCAGAACCAGATACATGCAAAGGCCCATCCGTCTGCCCTGCAAGCCATAAAAAGCATCTTTTTTATTATCTGCACAAAGCCATGCAAAAAAGTTTGCCATCAGGAATGCAAGTGCATAAAACTCCGGTCGCAAGAACCGTTTCTTCCCGGTATCCTCGACGAGCAAAGAATCATACTTATAATAATTCTTCAGATTTGCCTCCACAACATAACCGATCAATGCAAGCGCCAGATAGATACCGGCCGCATATAAAAAGAAATGATATTTTGTGATCGTAATATTAAAATAATGGTCATCGTAAATCAGTGGATACACACCAAACGCCAACAATGCAAATACATACACCGCGACATCCATCACACGAATTCCTCTGCAATATTCCAAATTGTCTGATTTTTTCGTCTTTGCCATGACTTTTATCTCCTTATCCAGCTCCTGCTGCTATTTTAACATATGTATATAAAAAGAAAAGAGAGATAATTGCTATCTCTCTTTCTCTTCGTGCGGGAGATGGGACTTGAACCCACACGACGTTGCCATCACTAGATCCTTAGTCTAGCCTGTCTGCCAATTCCAGCACTCCCGCATTCTCTTGCGTGTCGCTCACGCTCAACGCAAGACATATATTATCATTTTGATTGCCCTTTGTCAACAACTTTTTTCTATTTTTGTAAATATTTTTTCACCATCTACTATAATGCGCATAAATCCGTGCTTTTATCGTTGGATATACGACCGACTTTGCACACTGCGAATGCCCTGATAATTTACAGACGGTGCTGCGCCATTCTTCGGAACAAGCACAATCTGAATTCCTTCCAACCGTTTTGCCATACCCGCAGTTCCCGCTGGCGCTCCATTTTTAGACCATCCAAGCCAGCCATACGTCTGTGCATGCACACGGTAGTAAACGTCATAATGTACTGCCATCTCACCTGTCAGATTGATGCAGATTGCCTCCAGACGCTTTGCACGTCCACTTGTACCACTCATGACTCCATTCTGCTTCCATGTGGACACATCATTTATATTTCCCTCCCAGCCGTAAGTCTGCACATGGGTTGTGTAAACGATATTACCACTGTATGGCTTATTGGTCAGCTTGATACAGATTCCCTCCAGGCGCTTTGCCTGTCCACTTGTGCCGCTCATCTGACCGTTATATTTCCAGCCCTGCCAGCCATACGTCTGTACATGGGTGCGATACGCCACATTTACCGTATTCTCTCCGCTCACCGTCGGATTTGCATTTGTGGTTGCGGAACTGCCAAGCACAGGAGATGTTCCATTCTTCGCGATATACGAGGCGGTCTGACGCACAGTTGCACTTGCATATACACCAGCATAATCAACTTCCGGTGCTGGCATACCACGCTTTACAACCACGATCTGAATACCCTCCAGACGCTTTGCATATCCCGCAGTTCCTGCTGGCGCACCATTCTTCGCCCATCCAAGCCAGCCGTAACTTTGCGCATGCACACGATAATACACATCATATTTATCTTTGTCAGCGCCCGTAAGTTGGATTTTAATTGCTTCCAGACGTTTTGCCTCTCCCTCGGTTCCGTTCATCTCTCCATTCGACGACCAAGGCAGCCATCCATAGGTCTGACAGTGCGTCGCATATTGGATTCCAAGCTTCTGGTTGCCACTCACAGCGATCTCGATCCCCTCCAGGCGCTTCGCCTGTCCACTTGTACCGCTCATCGTGCCATTTGTCACCTGCTTCTGCCATCCATAGGTCTGCACATGCGTCCGATATCGCACTGTCACTGCAGGTGCCGCCTGTACTTCTTCCGTCAGAGTACGCACACGGACAGACACTGCTTTGCTCTCCCGGTAATATCCGCTCGTTGGACGTTTTACATAAAAGGTATATTCTGTATTTGGTTTGAGATTCACAAAAGCCGGACTTGACTGCCAGTGGATTCCATCCACAGAATACACACAGCCACTCTGTGTGTCCAATGTAATCCAAGTTGAACCGTACTTTGCAACCGTCGGAGTCTCCGGTTTATCCTGCCATCCGTATACCTCTATGGTACAGGTTGCCTTTTGATTGTTTGTCAGTTTACGGATTGTAATGGATGTTTTACCCGGTGCAACCGCAGTCACAAGCCCGGATGCACTGACCGTTGCAATATTTGTATTCTCTGACACATATCCTAACCGTTTGTCCGTAACATTTGCGGGCACAAAACTGGTTCGTATCTGCCCTGACTGATTATTCACAAGATCCAATACGACTGTCGCTGTATCCGCATGAATCTGCTCTGCATCCACAACCGTCACAGAAGCTCCGTAATCACTTTCACAACCAGGAGCTACGCCATCATAATAGTGATTCTGCGTATGCGATTCCCGGGAAGAGCCATCGTACTTCTCCATCGTAGCATCAGATTTATTGAAGAACTGATAGGATATCGGCGTTCCATCATCCCACGTGAGGTCCACATTGTACCACTGATTTCCAAGCTTCGTCCGGTTCCAGCCGTGTGTGGCACTCGTAACTGATACCGTCTCAAGCCCTGCAGCATTCGTCAACATACTATACAGCTTCGCATATCCGGCGCACACCGTTTTTTTCTGCATGACAGCACTATATGCTGTCTGATCGTAGGTGCCCTCTTCGTACTCTACATATTCGCAGATGATATCATGTGCTTTCTTCTCCTTTGCATACGCAGTTGATTCTTTTTGAATCGTCTGCACCCATACATCCACCCGGTTAAACATCTGCACGGAAGCATTAGAACGGGTATCTCCATCCGCAAAAGTATCATATACGCCCAGATATACAACTTTACTATTGTAATACAGAGCATTCTTGATGAAATAAAACTGTGGATTCTGATAGGTGAATATGTAAACCAGAGATGATAACTCCTCCGATGTCAACCCTTCATAGCGGATTGGACCGATACCAGAAACAGCCCTGCCATTAACGGATAACACCTTCGCATCCACACATGTATTCATATACGCTGTACAATACAAGTTCATCTCATCATAGAGTTCCTGCCATGTTGTACTCAGATTCTGATAGCAATAATCATCTCCATATGAGTCCCAATTCGTACGATAGACACCAGATAGTGCGGCTCCACTGCTACTATCACTGATTGACATGGCAGCCTCATCGAGATCTCCATAGCTTTCATCAATCTGGTAAAGCTCCAACGGCTTCAGATCCGATGTCTCCGGATCCGCCGTCTCTGCTGCATAAGTTGTCATATTCCCCGTCCAGATAAAGATCGTGCACAACAGCATGATTATACATTTTGTTACTTTTTTATTCATCCTTTGCTCCTTGTACTCTCCGGTCAACAGTTTTACACCCCTATTATAACAAAACCCGCTGTCCGAAGACAACGGGTTTTGAATACAATCTTTTATTAAGCGAGCTTGCTCTTAGCAACCTCTACTACCTTTGCGAAACCTTCTGGATCGCTGATAGCCATCTCTGAAAGCATCTTTCTGTTAAGATCTACACCTGCAAGCTTCAATCCATACATAAGCTTGCTGTATGAAAGTCCATTCATTCTTGCTGCTGCATTGATACGAGCGATCCAGAGCTGTCTGAACTGTCTCTTTCTCTGCTTTCTACCAGCATAAGAAGATGTCAAAGCTCTCATAACTGACTGCTTTGCTACTCTATACTGCTTAGATCTTGCTCCCTTGTATCCCTTAACGAGCTTTAATGTTCTATTATGTCTCTTCTTAGCGCCAACGCCGCCTTTAATTCTTGCCATCGTTCATTCCTCCTAATATCCTATAAATATGGTAAAATCTTCTTCATAACTTTGCTGTTTGTAGAATCAGTCATAGTTGCTTTTCTAAGATTTCTCTTTCTCTTTGTAGTCTTCTTAGTAAGAATGTGGCTCTTGTAAGCCTTATTTCTCTTAAGCTCACCGGTTCCTGTCTTCTTAAAACGCTTTGCAGCTGCTCTTTTTGTCTTTAACTTTGGCATTTCTTTTCCTCCTTAAAAATCATGCATATGCATGGTAATTTCTTATTTATATGAATTTAACGTTTTTCAGCTAAAAACATGATCATACTTCTACCTTCAAACTTTGCAGGTTTATCTACAACAGCAACATCTGAAAGCATCTCGGCAAAGGAATTCAGAATCGCTTTACCATTATCCACATGCGCAAGCTCTCTACCGCGGAAACGAAGTGTAACTTTTACCTTATCGCCCTTAGTCAGGAATTTTCTTGCCATGTTTGCCTTCGTATTCAGATCGTTATTGTCGATGTTTGGTGACAAACGAACTTCTTTGATTTCAATGACTCTCTGCTTTTTCTTTGCTTCCTTCTCGCGACGTGTCTGCTCATAACGGAACTTTCCATAGTCCATAATCTTGCAAACAGGTGGCTTTGCTGTCGGTGCAATCTTGATCAGATCAACACCTTTTTTCATACCGCTGCTTCCCAGTTTTATTCCTCTCCACATCGTGTCCATAGCTCTTCCATAAAACTGCATTATTTGTATCATCGTTGAAAATTCTTCACTCATGGTTCTTCCTCCTACTTTTTACCGAATTTATCCCACCAGTTTTTGGGTTCTTCTTCCTGTTTTTTGCCGGCCGCAATTTCATAAAATTCAATTTTTAACCGCATTTCCTCTGCTGTGTTTTGAGGAACGGCAATCGATTTTAAAACTTCATACGATAGTTCTTTTTGAAAAGCTGTTTTTAACTGTTCCAATTGTCTGGCATTGAACTGATCGGATTTAAGCACTTTCATCATCAGCTCTTCTTTGCCTTCTACCAATGGTTCCTGTTTCTTTGCACTTTCTTCCGCAGGATATTCCGGTTCTTTGATATCCTGCGGTATCTCTTCTTTCTTTTCATT
>OGPL01001857.1_pt1 | contig 17814 bp, 18 predicted proteins | sample 1552901 | NCBI WGS metagenome assembly OGPL01 (sample SAMEA2580244, study PRJEB22360) | human gut metagenome | biome: human gut; feature: human-associated habitat; material: faeces | place: Denmark | collected 2008/2010 | reverse complement strand
GCTTGAAAATGAATCTCGCCGCCGTATTTTATGATTTCCTTTCGGATTTCACGGACAATATGCACCAGTTTATCTGTCCCAATGTGTGGTTTTGCCAGATATAAAATTTCTTCCGGAGCGCCAAATGCAACAAAATTTTGCAGGACATAACGAATTCGAAAATCCTTGATGCCGGTCGTTAGTTTCCCATCTGAAAATGTGCCTGCGCCGCCTTCTCCGAATTGAATATTGCTCTCTGTAGAGAGTTTTCCGGTTTGACGAAACAGGGCAACGTCTTTTTGACGCTGTTCCACGCAAGAACCCCTTTCCAGGACGATCGGACGTAATCCTGCCCTTGCCAAAATCAGTGCAGCAAACATTCCTGCCGGACCAAATCCGACAACAACAGGCCTTTCTGCTGTGGATGAATTGCACTTTGGAATGGTGTAGTGATAAGGCGTATAAGTTTGAAGATCTTTGTCCTTTGCGATCTGCTTTTGCAGCTTGTCTTCGTTTGCAACTTGCAGTGCAACGGTTAGAATCACTGTGATTTTAGGCTTTTTTCTGGCATCAATTGACTTTTTTAGGTATGTGATAGACTGAATATCCTTTTTTGATACCTTTAGACGCTCCGCAATCTTTTGTCTCAACTGCTCTTGCGCAAAATTCAGCGGCATAGATAAATTGGTTAGCTTAATCAATGGTTTTCACCTCGTTTCTGTATAACATATTCAGCGGCATTTTTTCCGGCAAACTGCCCCGACTGCCATGCCCAATTCAAGTTGTAGCCGCCGCAGTCTCCATGAAGATCTAAAATCTCACCGGCAAAAAATAACCCTTCCATCATTTTTGACTGTAGTGTATCATCTGTTTCGTTCGCAGAAATGCCGCCTGCGGTAACCTGCGACTCGGACCATCCGCCACGAGAAAGCACAGGAAACTTCCAAGACAGAATGTTTTCTGCAACTTGTTCTAGCTGTGATTGCGTAATCTGGTAAACAGGACTTTCCAAAGATGCAGTAACTCCTGCGGTTCGAAGTAACTGTGTGCCAACCTTTTTCGGAAAAAGTCCGGATAACCAGTCTTCCTGTTTCCAGTTTGCACGAATGCCGTAAAGTTCCCATAAAATTGACTCGATTTTTTGAGATGCAATATTGGGAAGAAGTCGTAAGGAAAGCATTGTTGGTTCTTCCTTGCAGCATCGGGCAGACAAATTCATGACGCAAATTCCGGAGATCGTGCGTTCTGTAAACTGCACTTCTCCTGTGTCTTTTGCCAGAACTGTTCCGCTTTCAGAAACTGCACTGACTTCCGCAGGAATTCGGATTCCTTTTAGCGGATGAACAAGTTTTGGTTCTGTATAAAATGGAACAAGAGCCGGTTTGGTTGGCACAGTCGTGTGTCCGAGTTGTTCCAGCCAGGAGAAAGCCGACCCGTCAGAGCCTGTTTTCGGTGCAGCGAATCCACCGACCGCCAAAATAACCGCAGATGCAGGATACACACCTTGTGTCGTTTTTACTTCTAAAACATTTTCCGATTTTTGCAGTGCGGTAACATCGCAGTCACAGGCAATGGAAACACCGAGCTGCTGTGCGGTAAAGCGAATGGCATCCAATACACTGGTAGCTTGATTGGACAATGGATAGAGCCTGCCATCGGTTTCATGCCGGGAAAGCAATCCCATATTCTGAAAAAATATTTCTGCTGATTGCGTGTCAGAGAATATCTTTTTACATTGTTCTGCAAATGAACCGTGATAGTGTTCTAAATCTTGATTGGTGTTTCCAAGATTGCAGCGACCATTTCCGGTTGCAAGAATCTTTTTTCCGACTCGTGCGTTTCGTTCCAGAATTGTGACGGAAATCTCCGGGTAAAGTTGCTTTGCTGCAACAGCGGCGGCGAGGCCTGAGGCTCCGCCGCCGATTATCATAAGATCTGTTGTGTGTGTCTGCATATTTCGCTTAGTTTTTGATGCTGTGCATCGGCGCAGGAATTCTGCCGCCACGAGCAATAAACTTTTCAGCCGATTTGCGCTTTACGGGCATAACCGGAGCGCTGCCGAACAGCCCGCCAAATTCCAGCATATCGCCTTCCTTGAGACCGATTGCAGGAATCAGACGAACTGCGGTTGTCTTATTATTGACCATACCGATTGCCATCTCATCTGCAATGATAGCAGAAATGGTAGATGCCTCAATATCGCCTGGAACAGCAATCATATCCAGACCAACGGAGCATACAGAAGTCATTGCCTCCAGTTTCGTCAGAGTCAGTGTACCGTCGACTGCTGCGTCGATCATGCCAGCATCTTCTGAAACCGGAATAAATGCTCCGGAGAGTCCGCCGACATTGGAGGATGCCATGACGCCGCCTTTCTTGACAGCATCATTCAGCAGAGCCAGAGCAGCTGTTGTGCCGTGTGTGCCGCAGGTTTCCAGACCCATTGCCTCCAGGATATGTGCAACACTGTCGCCGACAGCCGGTGTCGGTGCCAGAGAAAGGTCTACGATACCAAAAGGAACGCCCAGCATCTGAGATGCTTTTGCGCCAACCAGCTGACCCATTCGAGTGATCTTGAATGCGGTTTTCTTGATGATGTCTGCAATCTGATCGATAGACGCATCCGGATACTTGGATACGGTAGAACGTACAACACCAGGGCCGGAAACGCCTACGTTGATAACGCAGTCTGGTTCGCCGACACCGTGGAATGCACCAGCCATAAACGGATTGTCTTCCGGTGCATTGCAGAAAATAACCAGTTTAGACGGACCAACACACTGACGGTCTGCTGTCAGCTTTGCGGATTCCAGTACAATGTCACCCATGATGCGGACAGCGTCCATATTGATGCCGCTTCTGGTAGAACCAACATTGACAGAAGAGCAAAGCCTGGTGGTGACATCCAGAGCCTCCGGGATGGAGCGGATCAGTTCCAGATCACCGGCGCTGAATCCCTTGTGTACCAATGCAGAGTAACCGCCGACAAAGTTGACACCGCAGGTTTCAGCTGCTCTTTGCAGCGCTTTTGCGAATTTGACCGGACTGTCTTTCGGGCAGGCAGCAGCCAGCATTGCAATCGGTGTAACGGCAATTCGTTTGTTGATAATCGGAATGCCGTATTCTTTTTCAATTTTTTCGCCGGTCTCTACCAGTTTTTCTGCCTTTCGGGTGATTTTATCATAGACCTTGTCACACGCTTTGTTGATGTCAGGGTCAATACAGTCCAGCAGAGAAATACCCATGGTTGTGGTACGAATGTCCAGACATTCATCCTGGATCATTCGAATTGTTTCCAGGATATCTCCTGCGTTAAACATAGTACTATTCATAATTCTTCTCCTGCGTTTCAGTTATTAGATACGATTATTAGATACGATGCATTGCGTTGAAAATATCTTCGTGCATTGTGTGGATGGACAAGCCCAGTGTCTCGCCCAGTCCATTGAGTTCGTCGCTCAGCTGGGTGAAGTCAGTTGTCATTCCGGTGATATCTACCATCATAATCATAGCAAACATATCCTGAAGTACACTCTGTGTTACTTCCAGAACATTTGCTTCATACTTTGCGCATACGCCGCTTACCTTGTGCAGAATGCCTACGTTGTCCTTACCGATTACTGTGATTACAGCACGCATAATAAAATGATCCTCCAATTGATTTATTTGTGTATTTTAAGCTGTTTACTTTGCAAGCAGCTTTTTCATGCGGTCCATTGCTTCCTTTGTCTTGTCTCTGTCTCCGAATGCAGTCAGCCGGAACCAGCCTTCTCCGTTTTTGCCAAAGCCTTCGCCCGGTGTGCCGACAACAGCGGCTTCGTGGAGCAGATAGTCAAAGAATTCCCAGCTCTTCATGCCGTTCGGGCATTTCAGCCAGATATACGGGGAGTTTTTGCCGCCGGTGTATTCGATTCCCAGTTCTTCCATTGTCTTTGCAATGATTGCAGCATTTTCCTGGTAATACGCAATGTTCTTTCGAATCTGTTTCTGTCCTTCTTCTGTGAAAACAGCAGCAGCAGCGCACTGTACCGGATAAGAAACGCCGTTGAACTTGCTTCCCTGTCTTCTGCCCCAGATCTGTGCGATGCTGACATCTGTTCCGTCAGATGCAATTACGTGCAGAGCAGTCGGAATGATTGTGTAACCGCAGCGCATACCAGTAAAACCGGCAGTTTTGGACAGCGAGCACATTTCAATAGCGCATTCCTTTGCGCCTTCTACTTCATAAATGCTGTGCGGAACATCCGGATCAGTAATGAATGCCTCATATGCAGCATCGAAGATAATGATTGCTTTGTTTGCCTTTGCGTAAGCGATCCATTCTTTCAGCTGGTCTCTGGTATATGCAGAACCGGTCGGGTTGTTCGGCGAGCAGAGGTAGATCAGATCAGCGTGAACCTCCGGATTCGGCATTGCCGCAAAACCGTTGGACTCGTCAGAATCTGCATAAATCACAGTTCTGCCGTTCATCTTGTTTGAATCTACATAAACCGGATATGCCGGATCTGTAATCAGAACGATGTTATCATCACCGAAGATATCTACAATGTTGCCGCAGTCGCTTTTAGCGCCGTCATTGACACGGATCTCATCCAGTTCCAGAGAAACGCCGAACTTTTCATAGTATCCTGCAATTGCCTTTTTCAGGAAATCATAACCGGAACCGCTGTCCTCATAACCACGGAATGTCTCTTTAACTCCCATTTCGTCAGCGCCTTTTTTCATTGCCTCAACGCAGACCGGTGCAATTGGCAGCGTAACGTCACCGATACCCATACGGATCAGCGGTGCATCCGGATTCTCTGCCATGAAAGCATTGACTTTCTTGGCAATGTTGATGAACAGATAGTTCTTTTCCAGCTTCAGAAAATTTTCATTGATCGTTGGCATTTGACATACTCCTTTTCATATGGTAAAAATAAATAACAGATACAAAATTAAAGCTTGGGGTACTCCATTTTCCCCTCAAATACATAGGTAGCAGGACCGATCATGGTGACTGTTTCGTCTTCATGATAGATGATGCGCAGATCGCCGCCACGCAGATGTACCAGGATTTCTTCTTCCATCTTGCAATAACCGTTGAGAACTGCTGCAACAACAGTAGCGCAGGTGCCGGTTCCGCAGGCAAATGTCTCACCGCTGCCCCGTTCCCATACACGCATCTGCAGCGTGTGATCGTCGATTACACGTACAAATTCTGTGTTGACACGATCCGGGAAAAGTGGATGATGTTCAAAAGACGGTCCGATTTTTTCCAGGTCGAGAGAATCCACATCCGGCAGGAAAACAATTGCATGCGGGTTCCCCATCGAAACGCACGTCATAGCATATTCTTTTCCGTCAACAGTGACCGGCTGTGCAATGAATCGATCCAGATCGGAATTTACCGGGATATCTTTCGGGACAAGAATTGCTTTTCCCATGTCCACTTTTACGCTTTCGATCTTGTTGTCAGCACCGGGATACAGTGTCAGGTATTTGATGCCGGAATTGGTCTCCAGCGATATCTCGGTTTTATCAGTCATGCCCATATCATAGACATACTTGCCGATACATCTGCATTGCCGCACATCATTGCCTCAGAACCGTCTGCGTTGAAAATGCGCATCCGAAAGTCCGCAACCTCAGAAGGCAGAATAAGTACCAGACCATCCGAACCGATGCCGAATCGGACATCACTCAAAAAAATGGATAGCTTTTCGGGATCGGTAACGGTTTCCTGAAAACAGTTGATGTAAATGTAGTCGTTGCCAATGCCGTGCATCTTTGAAAAAGTCAGCATATGAATCCTCCCTACGCAAAAAAGCAGCCTTGTTTTCACAAGAAAATGCTCCTCAGACAAATATCACATTCTATTATACCGAAAAACCGAAAAAAAATCAAGCATATCCGGAAAAAATTTTCAAATTCGGTTTTTTTACGCTTTCCGGGCAGAAAAGCCTTGCAAAGCAAAAGAAATTGTGCTATAATAAAAAATGTGTAAATTTACGCAGGTTCTGTGAAGTTGTATTTCACAGCGTTCCTGTAATTTCAGCAATAGAAATGAGGGTCAAGATTGGATTTACAGATGATTGCCTATTTGGCAGAACTGGGAAAACTTCATTTTACAGAAGATGAAATGAAGCAGATGGCATCTGAAATGACAAGCATCATTGAAATCATGGACACTGTAAAGGAAATTGATATTCAGTATGATGCGTATGCCGACAATAAAAATGTTTATCTAAACGATTTGCGAGAGGACATCAAGGCGGATAGCTTCCCGACAGAAAAGATTCTGCAAAATGCTGTGAATGACGAGAATTGCTTTGTCGTTCCGAAGGTTGTAGAATAATTACTATAAAAAAAAGGAGGCATTCGTCTGCGGGCGAATGAGTAAAACATATGGATCTTACGCAACAAACTATCGGAAAACTGCGTCAGATGCTGGACAGAAAAGAAGTTTCTGCGCCGGAACTGACAAAGGCTTATCTGGATCGGATAGCAGCTTATGATAAAACGATTCAGAGTTATATTACTGTAACAGCAGAACGTGCCATGGCAGATGCAGATGCTGCGCAGAAAAAGATTGATGCCGGAAATGCAGGTGTACTTTGCGGCATCCCTATGGCAATCAAAGACAACATTTGTACAGACGGCATTAAAACCACCTGTGCCTCGAAGATGCTGGAAAACTTTATCCCGCCGTATAATGCAACGGTTATGGAAAAGCTGATGGCACAGAATGTGGTTATGCTCGGCAAGGCAAGCATGGATGAATTTGCAATGGGCGGTTCTACACAGACCTCTGCATTTGCAAAGACACGCAATCCGTTTAACACAGAGTGTGTACCGGGCGGTTCTTCCGGCGGTTCTGCGGCGAGCGTATCTGCATCTCTGGCTGCGGCTGCCCTTGGCTCTGATACCGGCGGTTCGATTCGTCAGCCGGCTGCATTTTGCGGTGTGACTGGTCTGAAACCGACATACGGCAGAGTTTCCCGTTATGGTCTGGTCGCATTTGCATCTTCCCTGGATCAGATCGGACCGATTGCCAAGAATGCACAGGATTGTGCATGGATTTTGAATGCGGTTGCAGGATTCGATCCGCATGACGGAACTTCATCCAAGCGTCCGGTAGAAGACTATACAGCAAAGCTGGGAAAAGATATCAAGGGACTGAAAATTGCGATCCCGAAGGAATTCTATACAGAGGGTATCGACGAAGATGTGCGGAACGCAGTAATGCAGGCAGCAAAGACCTATGAAAAGATGGGCGCTGAACTGGTAGAATGCAGTATGCCCAGCTTGAAATATGCAGTTGCTGCATATTATCTGATTGCATCCGCAGAGGCGTCTTCGAACCTGTCAAGATATGACGGCATCAAGTACGGTCACCGTAGCAAGGTCGGCGACACCTTCCCGGAACTGATCTGCAACTCCCGCAGTGAGGGATTCGGCAGCGAAGTAAAGCGCCGTATTCTTCTGGGCAACTATGCGCTTTCCAGCGGTTACTACGATGCTTATTATGGAAAGGCAATGGCACTGAAACAGCGCATTTCCGCAGAATATGCACACATTTTTGAAACCTGCGATGTGATTCTGACACCGACAACACCGTCTGTTGCTTATGGTGTACATGAGAATGTTTCCGACCCTGTCAAAATGTATCAGGCAGATATCTGCACCGTTACTGTCAACATCGCTTCCCTGCCGGCTATTTCTACACCGTGCGGCTACAATGCAGACGGTATGCCGATCGGTATGTCGATTGTCGGAAAGCAGTTTGACGAGGCAACGATTTTGCAGGTCGCTGATGCGTTCGAGCAGCAGTTCCAGACTGCTGTCCCGGTATTGAAATAAGGAGGTCAAAGTTACATCATGTCATCATATATTCCTGTTATTGGTCTTGAGATCCATGCAGAACTTTTGACAAAGTCTAAGGTTTTCTGTACTTGCAGCGCAGGCTTTCTGAATGTTTGTTTTGGGTGTGGCTTTTGTTATTTTCATAGCGTTTGCAGCAAAAATAGTCTCCTCTTTTAGAGGAGATGCCCGACAGGGCAGAGGAGTTATCTTGTCTCCCTTGAAAAGGGGGATGTCAGCGTAGCTGACAGGGGGATTCAAAAAGCAACTCTTCTTTTTTTCTTTGCTAAAAAGAAAAAAAGAAGCAAAAAAAGAAAAGCTCCTCGCCTACCCTTATTCCGTACGGCAATGTATCACACGATTGGCAGTGTGTTTACGTGTATTTGCGTGCATTTCTTATTTGGAAAATCCACGCATATCCTGCCCTTCCAGCGTCAGCAGGTCGATTTTCCGGCGGTCATTTCCGAAATAGCCGCCCAGCTTTCCATTTGCCCCGACTACCCGGTGACAGGGAATCAGAATGGCAATGGGATTTCGTTTCATTGCGCCGCCCACCGCCTGGGCAGACATCTTCGGGATGCCCATTTCCCGTGCCGCCTCTTTTGCCAGCGTGCCATAGGTCGCCGTATAGCCGAACGGGATCTGCTGTGCCAGCCGCCAGATGCGCAGCTGGAACTCTGTGCCTTTGGGACAGATCGCCGGCGGTGCGCCCGGGTCTTTTCCCTGGAAATATTCGTCCAGCCAGAGACAGACGCTTTCCAGAAACGGTGTACTAGACTGCGACATCGTTGCCGCTACATCAAATGCCGCCTCGATGAGCGCATCGTCCTCTGCGGTGAGCCGGATGTTCCCCAGTGGGGAAACGTAAATGATCTGGGTTTGCATGAGCTTGCTCCTTTGATAAAAGTACAGCCTGAGAATTCTCCCATTCTCAGGCTGTTTTCGGTTCTGTTATGCGCAGGCGGTCTCCAGTGCGAGTCGCATCATATCGGTGAAAGAGGTCTGCCGCTCTTCTGCGGTGGTGAATTCACCCCGGAGCGGACAGTCGGAAACGGTCACGATGCACAGCGCCTCTTTCCCGGCGGCGGCAGCGTTCATGTACAGTGCCGCCGATTCCATTTCCGTGGCGAGAACGCCCATTTTTGCCCACTGCGGCAGAGGACTCGGCTCACGGTAGAACACATCGGTGGAAAACAGATTTCCCACCTGTACCGGGATATCTAGGCGCTTTGCGGTCTGATACGCCTTTTCCAGCAGAGAAAAGCTGGCGATGGGCGCATAAGTGCCGGGCAGCGCATACTGTGCCGCATAGTTGGAGTCGGTGCAGGCGGCCTGTCCCAGAATCACATCCCGCAGTTGTACGTGGTCTGCCACACCGCCGGCAGTGCCGATGCGGAGAATCCGGTCCACGTCGTATTCGTGAAACAGCTCGTAGGAATAGATGCCGATGGAAGGCATCCCCATGCCGCTGCCCTGGACGGAGACCGGAACGCCGTGATAAGTGCCGGTATAGCCGAACATTCCACGGACGGTGTTGTAACACACGGCATTATCCAGAAAATTCTCTGCGATAAACTTTGCACGCAGGGGATCGCCCGGCATGAGGACAGTTTTTGCGATGTCGCCTTTGTTGGCGGCGTTATGCGGAGTTGGCATAGCGATTAATCCTTTCTCACTTATTTTAGGCAACACCGCACAAAGCTTGTGCGTAAGATGCGAAGCCGGATTTTTCGGCAGATTGCATAGAAATTTCGCAGGCATACTGTCGTATGGCAAGGAATTTCTGGGCAATATGACGGAAAATCAGCAAGCAGATTGCGTGCAAAGCCGTCAGGCGGGCTTTGTGCGGTGTTGCCTTTATAGATTATCTGCGTTTCAGACGTGCCAGAGTCTGGGTGACAGCGCTGAAGTTGTACAGTACCATAAAGATGAATCCTACCGTCAGAATGAGGATCCACATCGGCGGCGCCTCCACGACCACAATGCCCAGCAGGAATAGGGCTGCGGTGTTGGCGGCAAACTTGGCGTGGTTGACCGGGAAGGGAACATATTTCCGGGCATCCACGATGCGGATGCAGTAGCAGACGAAATAGCTGGCAAAGGTTGCGATGGCTGCGCCCATAATGCCCCAGATATGGATGAGGATGATGTTCAGCACGATGTTTACCACGGCTGCTACCAGGCTCGTCCAGAACGAGTGGGTGGTGTGCTGGGTCGCAGAGTATACGCTGCTGAGGAACTGGTTAAAGCACATCATAAGAACGCCTACGATCAGCACCGGCGTATACGTAAATGCAGTGGCATATTCCGGATACGTGTTGGAGTCAATAAGGATGTTGGAGAGGATCCGCACAAAGACAATGAGTCCGGCGCTGGCGATAAACATAAACGACTGGTATGCGTCGAATACCCGATGATAGAACCGGCTGCGGTCCTTGGAGTCGTTCTCTTCGATGGCGGACATATTCCACGCCTGGAAAAAAATCGTAGAGATGGTGGAAATCAGATTCGGGATCTTGGTGGAAACGCCGTAGATGCCGGCAGCAGTTTCTCCGACCAGACCGGCAGGCCCGGACATATACCGGACAAACAGACGGTCGGAAAATCCGGTCACCAGCCAGAGCAGGGCGGACGGGATCAGCGGAATGGAGAACTGCAGCATCATGCGCAGGATCTTCTTGTCCATATACCGCAGCCGGAAGAACCGGTGCAGTCCGGCGACGCCCCACAAGAACAATCCCGACAGCAGGTCGGACAGGATGACGGAGATCAGAAAACCGGTAACGCCAAGATGGAATCCGGCAATAAATGTAACATTAAAGATAAACAGGGTCAGCGTGGCGAGAATGCCGTCCATGGCAAAGAGCCGCACCAGCCCTCTGGCTCGCACGAACTGTGAGGCGATCTGCCGGAAACCGGAGGTGATACAGTAGATCACCAGCAGCACCACATAGCCCTCGGTATAGGGCAGAAAGTTCAGCAGGGGTGAGAGCAGCAGCAGAACGCCGATACCAAATGCCTCTGTGACACAGGCGGAGGTAAAGATCTTCCGGTTGTCAAAATTCTTGTCGATGCCGTAGCGGATAACAGCGTCCGCAATGGAAAATGTGATAATGGGAATCAGAAAGTTTGCTGTCTGTTCCAGCAGTTCCTTGGTGCTGTTGTCGCCGGGGTTGATGTTTCCGGTGTAAAGCCGTGTCAGCAGCAGCAACAGGATCTTCGACCCGAACGAACCGATGGCAAAGATCAGCGTGTTCGAGACCAGCTTTTTATATTTGTTCATGAAAGACCACCTTTGTTGAGACAATGCCGCACAGGGATGCACAGCACTGCCGTTCTGTTTCGCTTTTCAGAGTGTATTCACATAAAAATGGCTGTGTGTGAAATTTTGCCGAAAAGGCGTGTGTTTCATTCCTGTGTGAATGCACTCTGATACTATTATAACATAAATCGTCGGAAAATGGAACGCTTTTTTTCAAATCTGCTTTGGAAAACGGAAATTGTACGATATGCACAAATTGAAGTCATAACTTTATGCAATCCTACAAATCGAAAAAACTTTTCGAAAAAGTGCAACATTTCGGGCTGCTCGATTGTATCCATAGTGAAGGGATTTTTAGCGGCGTGAAGAACGCCGCCGTATCGGAAATGAAAAGGTGTGTCTTTTTTATCGTGAGATGTTTCGGTTTTTCAGGCGGCACGGCAAAGGGACGGCAGTCAGCTGCCGGCTGTGCCGCCGGGAAACAGAACCGGCTCAAAGGGATGTGCTGCTCCGGCGGCGCAGAGACCGGGCGGAAACAGGCGCTGAAAGGGAAACACTGATGAAATGGAATGCGCCGTATGCGGCGATGCTGCACAGAAAGGAACGGCAGTTCAATTTCACCAGTGCTTCCGCACGACGGGAGAGTGCATTGGAATCTCCTACTTTTCCATTTCCTCTGGGATGTGTTTTCACAGATGTTTTGTGGAAACACACTCCGATTTGACAGTGCGTATCAGCGCTTTGGGGCGCTGCCTTGCAGCCGCTGTCAAACGGCATCCGGCAGACAGTATTTTACTGCTGTTTGCATTCTATACATACTTTATTTATGTTTATGCTGTATGATAAAAGGTAGAAAGACAGCATGAGCAGCAAAACAGCGTAGGACAGAAAATCGGCTTGCGCTGCGGAAAAAATTGCCGAGGTGCAGACGATAGGGGGCGTTTCCGTGCCGCAGGATGAAACCTCTTTTGCGCAGTTTTATGCACGGCAGGTCAATACGGTATATCGGATATGCTATGTAAAGCTGAAAAATCAGATGGATGCAGAGGACGTGACGCAGGAGGTATTCCTGCGGGCGATGCAGCAGCCGCAGCTTTGGGGAGACGATGCACACGCAAAGGCGTGGCTGATTGTGACGGCATCAAATCTCTGTAAGAATGCGGTGCAGCACTGGTCACGTTCCAAGCGGGAAGAAGTTGAAGATTGGGAGGCCTTTCTCGGAGCGACAGAACCGCCCGAGGAAGAGTCCGCTGTGATGACAGCGGTGATGCAGCTGCCGGATCCGTATCGGACCGTTGTGTATCTATTTTATTTTGAGGGATATTCCGGCATGGAAATTGCCGGAATGCTGGGAAAAAAGGAATCTACAGTCCGATCGCTGCTGCATCGGGCGAAAAAACGACTGTCCAAGGTGTTGGGAGGTGAGCCGTATGCGAAATCAGGAAGATGAAATGCTGAAAAAGTGTTTGCGTCAGACTATGGAACAGATCCAGCCGGATGAAGAGACGAAAAAACGGATGTATCTGGAGATCATGCGGCGGGCATCTGCGGCAGAAAATGCGAAAACTGCTGCGCAGAAGAAACGCCCCTGGTATCTGCGCTGGCAGACCAGTACCGGTATCTGTACGGCGGCGCTGCTCTGCGTGGTGATCGCTGCGGCGTCCATCCACAGCAAGATGCCGGACGGTACCAACCAGCTGGAGGTCGTTCTGCCGGCTGCGGTCACAACTGCGGCGGAACCGGAGGAACGCCCGGACACTGAGACAGAACCTGCGGCGACCGCAGAAACCACTCTGCCGGAAACGGCATCAGATGCGGCGGTGCAGAGTGGTGTGAACACAGAGACGAAAACCATTGCAGAAGAACCGGGAGATATTCCGGAAGTGATAGAAGAACCTGCGGACAACACAGCGCCGCAGACTACAGGAAAGCACAATACGCCTGCGGTAACGACGGCTGTGCCGCAGACCAGCAAGCCGGCGGAGACGACTCGTGCAGCGGAGACTTCGAAGAAAGCGGACATCGTGACAACGGCTGCACCGGTGGTGACAACACTGCCGGAGACTTCAAAGGAACAGGAAACGGAAACGGTTCCCATCCGGCAGAACATTTACCTGTACTACAAGCTGATCTGGCGCAACAATCCGTATGACACCAACTATGACGAAGTTCCCGGCGGTGTGCTGGATAACTATCTGGGCTATGGTGTGACCCAGGGCAGCGACGTCGATGACACATACACGGTGCTGATCTATTCCATCACCGGCGTTGACCCCAGACAGCAGGTAGCTGTCCAGTATGTGGGCGAAGAAAAGTATTATGTGTTTACCATACAGTAAAAGCGTGTTTTGGGGAAAGTGAAAAAATGAAATCTCGTTATGATGCCACGATATCTGCCGTGGCATCATTTTTTATGGAAATCGCTTGACAAAAAAACGAAAAAACAGTATACTAAAATAGAATGAAACGAGGTGCGGAATGCACAAAAATTTGCAGTTCTGGAGGTATTGAATTGGCAACCAAAAAAATCAAACAGCTGGAAAAGATCCTGATCGCTGTGGGGATCGCTCTTCTGGCAGTGGTAATCATCTGCATTGTGGTGTTCAGCCGTGCGGACAAGGTCTCTGCGCCGGAGGCGATTCCGGTACTGACTACCACTACGACAACCACCACGACCACCACCGTTACCACGACCACCACGGTGACCTATGACTACACCATGCACATCGACATGGAAAAGGTGAGACAGCACCACGAAAAGAATCCGGATGTGGTCGGCTGGGTCTATGTAAATGATACACCCATTGACTATCCCATTGTGCAGAAGGACGACAATGCCTACTATATTGACCGTGACTGGGAAGGCAATCACAGTTCTGCCGGCAGTATCTTCGAGGACTTCCGTGGCAAGATCAACGAGACGGAAAACACGCTGCTCTACGGTCACAACATGGGCAACGGCTCCATGTTCCACTCTGTCAAGAGTTTTAAGGAAGAGGAATGGGGCAGACAGCACATCTACTTTGAAGTGGCAACGCTGGAAAAGCGCTATCTCTACCGCATTGTGGCATCGTCCGTGCTGAACGGCGAGGACGGCGCAGCGTTTGATTACTGGAACCGCATCACACTGAACCAGGAAGAGTTCCAGAAGTACATCGAGGAAATACGCTCCACGGCGCTTGTCTGGTATGCGCCGGACGATGATCCGCCGACCTACGGCGATAAAATGATCGCCCTGCAAACGTGTAATTCCGGCGCAGACGACGGCATTCGCTGCATTCTGTTCGGACAGTGTCTGGGTGAGTATTAAGCGCATCACATCGACAAACATAAATAAAAAGGGCATCCTGTGGAAACAGGATGCCCTTTGCTTTTAGCAATTCATTAGAACCCATTCAGATGATACTTTGTCATCAGATCGGGATAGCATTTATAGCTGTAGTCCAGGTCTACGTTGCCGTTGATGCCGTTGATGTTGCCGGAGTTGGAATACTGCCACATACCGTAGCTTGTCTTGGAATAGGACGGGCGGCTGACATTGAAGTGTGCGACCCAGATGTCATAGTCCTCCAGAACCGACTGATAAACATAGGTGTTCAAAAAGCTTGCGTAGCTGTACAGGGAAACGTAATAGCCCTTGGATTCCATGACCTCGCAGAATGCGTTGATAACGGCGGAGACCTGTTCCTTGGTCAGTGCGGTCTGCACCTTGTCCTCAATGTCCAGAACCACCGGATACTCAAACTGGTATCCCTGGATGACGCTGGCGAAAAGCTCTGCCTCCTGCCTTGCCTCAGCCGGGGTAGTGGCGTAACTGTACCAGTATGTACCGCAGGCAATGCCGGCGGCCTTGGCATTTTTCATGTTCTGCTCAAAGTAAGGGTCTTTCTGGTTGGCGACCTTGCCGTAGCCTGCACGGATCATCGCAAAGTCGATGCCGTCAGCCTTTACCGCCTTCCAGTCGATGTTGGTCTGATACTTGGAAACGTCCACGCCACGGTAAGAATCCTTCTGCGCCCATGCACCGCCACGGTTCGTTGTTGTTGTCGTAGTCGTCGTTGTGGTGGCTGCGGTCGTAGTTGTTGTTGTGGTCGTTGTTGTCGCAGTCGTGGTGGTGGTAGTTGTTGTCTCCGTTGTTGGTGCAGCAGTTGTCACGGTCGTGTCTGCGGTAGTTACCGCTGTGCTGTCGGAGGAGACAGTGGTTGCCGGAGCGGCAGTAGTCGTGGTCTCTTCCGTTGTAAAGACCGTCGTTTCCAGCGGTGTGGTCTCTGTTGTGACAGAGCCGTTTGCGGCATCCCATTCACTCAGAAATGTGATGGAATCCTCTGTGTAATCGCCGGTAGCACCCTGATAAGCGCACCAGTACATCAGCAGGAAAATATCGGTGGAGTCGATTCTTCCGGAGTGGTCCACATCCAGGAGCGTCTGATTCTTCTCGGAAAAGGTGGACGCATAGCCGGCGCCGAAATAGGCGCAGTCCAGCAGTGTGGCATAGCTGAGCGTCAGAAAATCGCCTCGTTCGGCATCCTGTACCAGCTGTTCCGGTGACTTCACCAGATTCGGGATCGTTTCGGAAATGTCGGCATCTGCCGTGTTGTTACCGGCAGCGGAAACGCTGCCAAAGGGCAGACAGGATGCGCAGAGAATCGCTGCGGTGAACATACTGCCCAGCTTTTGAAGAACGTGATTTGCCATCGTGAAAGCCTCCTTGCGGTTTGTTTTTTATGATTACTAGATAAAGTACAGATAAATGAGCCCCGCCGCCTGCAAAACTGCCAGCAGGGGAAAGAAGAACCGGAAATACCAGTGCCGGGTCTTGTGCCGGAAGAAAAACATTCCGGCTGTGCCGCCGATGCCGCCGCCCAGGATCACTGCCAGAAACAAGGTCTTTTCCGGGATGCGCCACAGGTGCTTTTTGGCACGCTGCTTGTCGATGCCCATAAGGGCGAATGCGACCAGATTGACTGCGGCAAAATAACCCAGCTCCAGATACAGCTGCACCATTATGCCTGCCCTTTCTGGAAACGGAGCTGACGGGGCAGCGCAGCCGCAATGGCATCCTGCACGGCGTCGTTGGGAGTGAAGATGATGCGTGTTGCACCGTATTCCTCTGTCTCCAGGTCGGCGTAATATTCGCCCTCGCCGGTGTTGTCGGCGCAAAGCACAACGGTTCGTTCTGTGTCGTCCGGGATATCGTCGGTCATTTCGCCGTAGGCATCAAACTTTCCCACATCCACCGTGATGAGGTGTACCCGTTTCCGGCGTGCAATGATCTTGTCCACATCCATTTCTCCGTTGGTGACGGCATATTCATATTCCACCGATGTGCCGGAGATGAGGTAGTATGCACCATAGATAATGGCACAGGTGATGACCAGGATAAATGGGATGTGTGTCACAAAAACCAGAAATACAGATGCAGCGCAGAGCAGCACTGCAAGCAGGATGATCCCTGCCTTTTTGGCATTGTCCTGTGAATCCGGACGTTTTTTCACCATGTATTCCGCAAAATTGTCCATATGCGTAAAACTCCTTTTTCGAACAAGCCGGATTTTCGGTCTCCGCCTGTTCTTCTGTCGTTCTGCTGAGGATGCCCCGAAAAGAAAACTGTACCGTCTTGCAGTAAAAATTGGAATTTGCCCATCTTTTTTGTGCAAGTTGCTGAAAACATTTCTCTTTTTGCATCACTCAATTTCTATTATAGCATATGCCGCAAAAAATTTCAAGAAAAAATTTTCAAAAGGACTTGATTTTTTTTGTAAAAGCAGGTATAATGTGATTTGAAAACACAGTGACGAAGCGAGTAGGCATAGACTGAGGCGTCCGCATGACAGAAAAAATGCGGAAATTGCGGTGGGAATCCCATCGCCGCCGAAAAGGAGCCGCCGGTACAGAGAACGGGGTGCGCTGAGAACCCGTCCGGCGGAATATGTTGAAGTTCCCTTCTGAGTGGCTGGGCTGAACCCGGAAATGTGTACTTGCAGTGCAAACATTTTTCCAGAATTAGGCTTGGATGTGGCGTTCGCATTAAGGACAGAAGAGTGACGGCTCTTTGAAAATGGGTGGTTTGAACAAGCATTTGCCTTGTCCTGTTTTCGCAGGACAGGGCTTTTTTTATGAAGTGTCCCATAGAGCCAAATGACCGCAGGAAAGCGGAGGAAAGGAACGATATTATGAAAGAACAACTGGAAGCGATCCGTGCCGCTGCCAAGCAGGCACTTTCGGATTGTGCAGATTCCAAGCTGTTGGAGACACTGCGTGTGCAGTATCTGGGCAAAAAAGGTGAACTGACCGGCATCCTCAAGCAGATGGGCAAGCTCTCTGCCGAAGAGCGCCCGGCAATGGGTCAGCTGGCAAACCAGGTGCGTGCCGATATTGAGAATGCCCTGGCGGAAAAGCAGAAAAAGCTGGCAGATGCAATGCTGGCGCACAAGCTGGAATCCGAGACGCTGGACATCACGCTCCCCGGCAAAAAGCAGAAGGTGGGCAGTATGCACCCACTGACCATCGTGGAAAACGAGATCCGGGAGATCTTCCTGGGCATGGGCTTTTCCGTGGCAGATGGTCCGGAGGTCGAATACGATTACTACAACTTTGAGGCACTGAACCTGCCGCCGGATCACCCGGCACGGGACACCCAGGATACCTTTTATATTACAGACAACATTCTGCTGCGTACCCAGACCTCTTCGGTACAGGTACACGTGATGGAAAACCAGAAGCCGCCGATC
>OGPL01001803.1_pt1 | contig 18223 bp, 10 predicted proteins | sample 1552901 | NCBI WGS metagenome assembly OGPL01 (sample SAMEA2580244, study PRJEB22360) | human gut metagenome | biome: human gut; feature: human-associated habitat; material: faeces | place: Denmark | collected 2008/2010 | reverse complement strand
CGCCGCAACCCATCACCAGCGGCACGCGGCCGGCGATCTGGTTGGTGATGAACATGGCGATCACGGCCCGTTCGGGCATGTATAGGGTGGGGGTTTCGGCCGTCGTGCCCAGCGCCACGATGTAGTCCACGCCGCCGTCGATCACGTAGTCGATCATGCGGGCCAGCGCTTCGTAGTCCACGCGGCCGTCGGGGGTGAAGGGGGTGATCATCGCGGCCCCCACGCCGGAGAGTTTGGATTCTTGCATGGTATTCTCGTTTTTTCGGTTTCTAAAACAGTTCGCCCTGCCGGGTCGCGGCCGGGACTTTCCCGGCATTGTCCTCCGTGGCGGCGGTTTCGCCGCTATCCGCCGGGATGGTTCCGGGTCGGGTCGCGTCCTTCCCGTCCTCCGGTGCGGGGCCGGCTGCCGGAGAACTTCCGGGTGCGGATTCGCCGCTCGTGTCCGGGGCCGTTCCTCCGCCGTCTTCCGGCGCGGAGCCGGCTGCATTGCCGTCCGCCGGGCGGGGCATACCGTCGTCCGCGGCCGAGGGGCCTTTGGCGACGAGGCGCAGGAACTCCTCCTCGGAGACGATCCACCCCAGACCTCCGCCCTGCGCGTAGCCCCAACGGTTGCCGCGCGACAGGAAGGTCGAACCGATATAGGCGCCGCTGTACTCCGCCACGTACTTGTCGGCGAAGGCGTAGTTCACGCGGCCGCCGAAATTCACCGATTTCTCGGCGTGCGTGGCCCCGCTCTCCTTGTAGTGGTGCATGGTCGACATCAGCACGGCGCTGAGCTGGTGACGGCCGGAGAAGGTCCGGTCGTACGACAGCGCGTTGTTCCACCCCAGACGGCGGTAGAAACCCGTGTCGGTCATGGTCTGGCTGCCCACGAAATCGTTCGAGCCGTAGATGTTGGCGATCCGAATGGTGCCGTCGTCGCCGAACGCGGGTTCGTAGGAGGCGTAGCTGTTATTCTGCGTGGTGGTGTACTTGTTGTAGTTGTCCGTACCGAAATAGGTTTTGAACGACAAGCCCTCGGTCAGCCACGAGAAATCGACGTCGATGCCCACGTTGATATGTGCCATGCGGTCCATCGTGTTGGCGTAACCGCCCAGATAGAGGTCGCCGTAGGGATTGCGCAGGTAGTTGGGATTATTGTTGTTGTTACCGCCCACCAGATATTTGCCGCCGATCACCGAGCGTTGCAGCTCCGCGTCTTCCAGTGCCGTCTTGGTGTATTCGTCTTCCATATCCAGTCGGTCGACGGGGATCAGGAACGGATAGGAGTTCACCGGATTCTCGGTCGACAGCCGCCAGAAATTGCCGTTCTTCCAGTTCGGCCCGTGGTAGGAGTTGAAGATCGCGGCGGCATCGAGCGACACCTTGATATATTTGTTGATGTTCACGTCGACGTTGCCCCGGACATTGAACCGGTTGGTGCGCTGCTTGTCCGATTCGCCCATCGAGACGATGGATTTCGTGTTGTAGAACCCTGCGTTCAGATAATACTGTGCCACGCGGCTGCCGCCGATGAACTCGGCCGAGACACGATTCTGCGGCTTGAAACCGCGCAGGAACTCGCTGCTGTAATAGTCCTGATCGGGATATTTGACCGGATCCACGCCCGCCCGCGCATTCTCGATATCCTGGTAGCTGTACATCGGATTGCCGCCGTCATTGCGCAGCGCTTCGTTGTAGAGGATCATGTAATCCGCCGCACGCAGGTATTCGGGTTGTGCCTTGGGAATGCCGAACGACGTTTCGTAGGAGAAATTCATGATGCGCTTGTGGGCTTCGCCCCGCCGCGTCTTGATCAGGATGATGCCCTTGTCGGCATACGAACCGTAGAGGAGCCGCGACGCGGCATCTTTGAGAACCGTGATCCGCTCGACCTCATCGGCGTTGAGCATGTCGCTCAGCGAGGCCACCGAATTCGAACCGTCGCGCACCAGACCGTCGATCAGAATGGTGTAACCCATGCCGCGGACGTCCTTCGCGCCGAACACGCCGAATCCTTCGGCCTGCAACACGCCGTCCAGACCGTAATCGCTGAGTTTATCCTTATAGCGGTCCATATCGATGTCGTTGACCGCACCGACCACGCGGCGGTCGGTCAGTGTCCCGAACGGCAGTTCGACCCGGTCGGCGCTGCCGCTGCGATACGGCGAAGCTTCGAGTGCGATCGCCTGTCCGGCGGCCAGATCGGGCAGATAGACCTCCTTCGGTTCGTACCCCTCGGCCTCGATCAGAATGTAATCGGCCGCACCGCTCTTCACGCTGAATGCGCCGTCGGCGTCCGTACGGGCGAAATAGGCGCCCTCCATAGCCGTAACCAGCGCTCCGGCGACAGGAATCCCGGACGAATCGACCACCTGCCCCGACACGACGGAAATCTCCTGCTTCGCCTTTTTCGGCTTTTTCTGGGCCGACAGTTCCGACGTGAACCCGGCGAGCAGCAGCAGAAATACGAGTATGTATGTTCGTTTATTCATAATGGATTCATTTAGTTTGGGATTCTGGGAATGTTACCAACCCGGATTCTGTTCGAAACCCTCGTACTGCTCCACGTCGCTGCGGCGGAACGGGAACCAATAGTGCTTGTCGTCGAACTGCGCGGTGAATAGCTCCACCTCGCGGTAGAAGGTGTGCTCCTTGTCGAATTCGGCCTTGTAGCGGATCTTGTACTTGTCCAGATGCGCCACGTACCAACGCCGTATATCGTGCCAGCGGTGCCCCTCGAACGCCAGTTCGACGGAACGCTCGTTGCGGATCCGCTCGCGGAACGTAGCGGCGTCGGCCGTGAATTTCGGCAACACGTCGGGCAACGACTCGCTGCCGTAGGTCTGCAACTCGGAGGGCAGAGTGACATTTTCGGCAATCGGCAGCTTCACGCGGCGGCGAACCGTGTTGACCGCCTCGACTGCGGTCAGCCCGTTCGCGAAATCGGGCGCCGTATTCGGCCCCCAAACCTCGTTCACCGCTTCGGCGAAGGTCAGGTAGACCTCCGGCAGGCGGATGAACGGGCAGGAGAAGCGGAAATTGTTCCAGGCCGTATTGTCCGATTCGCGGTTATTGACCATATAGGGCGTGAATTTGCGGATCAGATAACCCGACAGCGAAGCGTTGCCGTCGCGGTCGAGACCGGGGCTCGGACTCGAATAGAGCTGCGTATAAGCGCTGGCGTCCGAAGCACTCGACACCCACTTGACCCCGTCGGTCAGGATCGTCTTCATCAGACGCGGATCGCGGTTGGCCCAGGGCAGCTTTTCGTCGAAATCGCCGGCCGGCAGATCGGGATCGTCAATCGGATAGCCCGTCGCCGTCTCGTAGAGGTTCACGAAGTTGGCCGTCGGGAACGTGCATACGTTGTTGCCGCCGAAACGACCGCTGGTGTGGACGCGGCCGATTCCGTTGATTACCTGGTTCTGACCACCGCGGCTGTTGTGAATCTTCTGGAAAATGGTCTCCGAGGAGTAGACCACGTTCGTACCGGGACGGGTATCGGTGAAGATATGGTCGTAATCCTCCCACGGCACGAGCGAATAGACGCCGGAGGCGATCACCTCGTAGGCGGCTTCGGCCGCCTGCCGGCACAGCTCCTCGTCGTACACCGCGCCGCGCCCCTCCATCCGGGAGGTGAGCGGGCTGGCCGCATAGAGCAGCGCACGGGCCATGAGCGCATAGGCCGCGCCGCGCGTGACGCGTCCCGTATTGACTTCGGGATTGTCCCACCTGTCAGGCAGGTTCTGCGCAGCCAGTCCGAGGTCTTCAACCACGTTCATCAGCGTCTCCCTGTACGAAAGGCGCGACAGTTTCAGATTGTCGCCGGCGCCCAGCAGCACCTTCACGTAAGGGATTCCGCCCCAGAACCGGGCCACTTCGAAATGGTTCCACGCCCGGAAGAAATAGATCTGTCCCAGCAGCAGCTTCCGCTCCTGGTCGGTGGCGTCGACCAGCAGATCGAAGTTTTCGAGCCCCTCGTTGCAGCGGCGGATATTGCGCCACGCCTGATGCCACAGTCCTGCGTGCGAGAGCGAACCGCTGGCGTTGACCATATCCATGAAGGGATTGTGGTCGCGGTTGCTGTAAATCCACATGTAATCGCCCCGGGTCAGCGCGTACGAAACGGGAAAGGTCTGGTTGCAGTAGGTATCGTCGCCGAAATCGAAGCTCGACGTCCACGGACTCGAACCCGTCACGTAATAGGAGATCAGCCCCTTGCCGTAGAGTTCGTCGAGATACCCCTGGAAATTGCGGTAGTTGCCGAAGACGATCTTCTCGTCGACGTTCGAATCGGGGGTCTTTTCGAGATAGTCTTCGCACGAAGCCAGAAGCAGGGCTCCCAGAGAGCACACACCCCATGCGATATTCCTGAATGTATTCAATTTTTTCATCTTTTTGGCCTTTTGCACAGTTAGAATTCGATCTTCACCCCGAACGTGTACCGTTTGGTGAGCGGGTACTTCATCACATTGTCGTTGGTGCGCGTACCGCCCGTTTCACGGTCTTCGTTCAGGTGCGAGAAGAGCCAGAGGTTGTTGCCCGATATGTAGAACCGCAACGAGGTGATTCCCGCCTTACGCAGCCGCTCCGCCGTGAGGGTGTAGGCCAGTTCGGCGTTCTTGATACGCCACTGCGTGCCGTCGACCATGTTGAAGCTGCCCGAATGGACGCTCGCGCCGGAGCCCTTGTACACGGGATGATGATAGGTTCCGCCCTCCTGCGACCCCGGAAGCCACATGTCGCCCATGATGCTCGTGTCGAGTACGGTATAGTAATGCGGCGACGAGAATTCGCCCGCGCTTCTGACCAGCGTACAGTTGCGTGTACCGTAGAGCTGCACCGAGAGACTGATGCCCTTCCACTCCGCGCCGACGGTGAAATTCATCGTATACTGCGGACGGTTGGGATAACCGTAGGGAACGATGTCGTTCGTATCGATCACGCCGTCGCCGTTGTAGTCGATCAGCTGGAGCATACCGACGTTGTTCCCCGACGTATTCTCGACCGCTGCCCCCGTATACATCTGGTCCCACGAGGTGATTACGCCGCTGTGGAGATAGGAGGTCTGCTGGCCGATCTGGTAACCGGCCTTCTTCTGGTATGCCGGCGTGAACTCGGGATCCTCCATGTAGACGATCTCGTCCTTTCCGTGCGAGAACATCGCCGTCGCGTAGTATTTGAGGCCGAACTTGGTCGAGTTGTTGTAGCGCATTTCGAGCTCCCAGCCGCGCTCCTTCGTCTTGCCGATGTTGGCGGCCACGGGATCGGCGCCGAACCAGGGCGGAATGTTGCGCTGGCTGGCGCTCATGAAGATGTCGTAGCGGCGCCCCCAGTAGTAGTCGAAGGTCAGCGACAGCGTATTCTTGAAGAAGGAGGCCTCCACGGCGAAATCGTTCTTCACGGCCGTCTCCCACTTGGCGTCGGGATTGCCGATGTTGGTGATGTGGAACCCCGAATACTCGGGCCGCGAAGCGCTCGGACTGCCCAGCCACGCCGTCGAAGTGGCCTTGCTCCACTGCGTCATGTAGAGCCAGCGGTTGATTCCCGAATCGCTGCCGACCTTTCCCCACGAGTAGCGGAACTTGAAGAGGTCGACGAACCGTTTGAGTTCGCTGCGGCGGAAGAAGGGCTCCTCGGAGAGTATCCAGCCGACGGCCGCCGACGGGAAGAACCCGAACTTGTTGCCTTTGGCGAATTTCTCGGAGCCGTTGTAGGCCGCATTGAACTCGAACAGGTACCTGTTGTCGAAGTCGTAGGTCGCACGCCCGGCCCACTCCTCGCGGTAGCTCGGGAAGGCGGAGCCCGCCGCATTCTCGATGCGCTTGAACAGGATCAGCCCCGACACTTTGTGGAGCCCGAACGTGCGGTTGTAGTTGAACTGCGCCTGGTACATCAGGTTCTTCGACATCTTGGGCGAGCCGCCGCTCGACCAGATGTTTTCGGTCGAAAGCGTATATTTGCCGAGCACGTAGTCGAAGCCGTATTTCGAGTTCGTATAGTCCGAGGGATAGTTGATCGTCTCCTCGCCGGTTTTCCAGTCGATGTATTTGGTAATGGGGCGCGAGGCCGTGATGTTGGGCCCGATGCTCCAGTAGTAGTTCTGGAAATTGGCCATCGCGCGGAACGAAAGCCCCTTCGTCACGAAATCGAGTTTCTGATTGAGCGTGAACGAGGTGTTGATGTCCATGCGCGTATGCCGTTCGAGACCGCTGAAATTGAAATACTCCACGGGGTTGTACATCGCGTATCCCGATTCGTTGTTGGCGAACGTCCCGTCCTCGTAGCGCACCGGATACTGGTCGGGACCCTTGGAGTAGATGCCGGGCCACAGGTAGGCCGGCGTGGCGGTCGTCGTGCGCTCGATGCCCCACGCGCCGTCGATATCCACGCTGATCGTCGTGGTGGCTGTGGGCTGGAAATCGAGGTTCGTACGGAAGTTGAAGCGCTTGTAGTCGTTCTTCGGGACATAGCCCTGGCCGAAGTCCTGACCTTTGAGCACGTCGCCGTCGTACACGTAGGCCAGCGAGCCGTAGTACTTGACGAATTTCGTACCGCCCCGCACGTCGAGTGCATAGCGTTGCGACCACGAATGCTTGCGCAGCATCTCGCTCTGCCAGTCGACGTTGGGATAGAGGTAGGGGTTGTCGCCGTCGCGGTAGCGGCGCAGGATCTCGGTCGGCGTATATTCGCTCCAGAGGTCTCCGTTCATCGAGACCTGATTCTCGATGGCCTGGTTCCGGTACCACAGTCCGGTATACGAATCGGCGTTCTTGGGCAGTTTCGACGACATTTTCAGCGTGACGTTGGCCGATGCCGAGAAGGTCGGGCTGCCCTCCTTGCCGCGTTTGGTGGTGATGAGGATCACGCCGTTGCCGCCCCGCACGCCGAACACGGCCGTCGCCGAAGCGTCTTTCAGCACCGAGATGTTCTCGACTTCGCCCAGATCGATGTCGTTCATGCCGCGTTCGATGCCGTCGATGAGCACCAGCGGCGAAGCGTCGTTCCAGGTCGAAACCGTGCGGATGAAGATCTCCGCATCGTCCTGTCCCGGTTTTCCGGAGTAGTTGAGCGTGACGAGGCCCGGCACCAGACCGGTCAGGGCGCTCGAAACGTTCGTCACGCCGCCGGCCTTCATCAGTTCGTCGCCCTTCACCTGCGAAATGGCTCCGGTGACGCTCTGCTTGGTCTGTTTGCCGTATCCCACGACGACCACGTCGGAAAGCACCGTCGAGGTCTCCTGCAACGTGATGTTCAGCGGGGATTTCGTCGTAGCGTCGATCGGAACCTCGACGCTCTGCAACCCCACGTACGAGAAGACGAGAGTTTCGCCGGGGGCCACGTCGATGACATACTGACCGTCGAAATCGGTCGAGATGCCTCGCATCGTCCCCTTCACGACAGCCACTGCCCCGATCACCGGTCCGGACGAGTCGCAGACGCGTCCTGAAATCCGCATCTGTTGGGCGAAAACCGACTGCGACACGAAAGCCAGCGCCACGGCAAAAAGCAATGACCTGATTGGTAGTTGTCTATTCATCTGTTTCTATTTGGTTGGTTTATAGGTTGATTCATCCTCCGACGGATGCCGCCTAGATCGCCGTATTCCGACGGCCCGCAGCCCGTTACCCGAACGTCCGCGCCGTCCGCCGGCGGCCGACCCGAAGTACGCATCAGGCCGGTCGCCGGATCGCACGACCCGCATTCTGCCGGAAAATTCCGCCCACGATTTTGCGCAAACCTTTGCGCACAGTTTCACAGGAAATCCGTACGCCGACGAGTCCGGCCATGGGCGAAAAATCCCGACATGCGCTTCATAGCTTCCCCCGACTATTTACGCGCATAGACCAATATCCCGTCCATGACGACGTTGGCGTGTTCCACCGGATTGAGCCAGCGGATCTTCATCGTATGGTCTCCTTCGGGAAGTTCGTAGTTCCAGTAGATGTCGAAACGGCGCCGCGCGAAATCGGCAGGCATCTCCACGATCTCCTTCCGCCCGTCGATCTCGACTTCAAGACGGGCGACATAGTCGTTCATCCCCTTCTTGGCACGCACGCGCCCCGTACACACGACACCCGATCCGTTGAATTCGTGGACGAACTGCTTCTTGAAGTTGCGATAGGTGTCGGTCTTCTTGTAGACCAGACGAAGGCCCTCGAAACTCTGCTCGAAACGCACCGGCTGCGGGGTCTGCACACGGATGGCCACGTCGTCGGCACCGACTTTGCCGCCGCCCCGCTCGATCATCCGGAGCGCCTGACCGAAACTCATTTCATAAGCCCTGTCGAGCGAAATATCGGTGTGGGCGAAATCGATCTCCTCCACCTCGCGCAGCGGCTTCATCCACTTCTCGGGAATGTTGCTGTAACCGAGCATCGTCCCCAGGATACCGGCCGCCGTAGCGGGATTGCAGTCGGAATCGGCGCCGCAGCGCGTCGAGACTTCGAGTGTGCGATCCATGTCGCCCGCGCCATAGAGCAGCCCCATGACCACATAGGCCGAGTTGACGGAAGCCTCGATGTTGAACGGGTCTTTCACCCCCTTCGGACAGGTGATCTCGTCGCACCATTTCTCTTCGATGAGCTTCCACGTGGTTTTCCAGTCGGCATTCTCCTTCGACCAGCGGATCGCGTCCGAGACGCACTGGTGATAGGTACTCTCGGCCGGAATCGTTTTCAGGGCTTCGGTGACGATATATTCGATGTCGTCCGAGACGAACGCCAGCGCATACATGGCCGCCACGTAGACGCCGCCGTACCAGCCGTTGCCGTAGGTCATGATGTGGCCGATGCCGTCGCACACTTCGGCGGCGGAATTGGGCATACCGGGCGACATGAGTCCCGCGAAGTCGGCTTCGATCTGGAAATCGAGGTCGTCGGCGTGCGGATTATTCTTCCAGTGCCCGCTTTCGGGCGCTTTCATTCCGTTGAGAATATTGTAACGCGCCGCCTGATTGGCATGCCACAGCTTGTAGGAGGCATAGGCGAAGGCACTGGCCATCGAGTCGACGGGCACGTCGAGTCCGTACTTGTCGTAAACCTCGACGAAGGTCAGATCCATGTAGACGTCGTCGTACAGGCCGGGCTCGTTGTCGTACCACCATTTGATATAGTTGTCGGGCCACGGGATCTCGTACTCGTCGGGAATGATCGTCCCGTTGTACTTGAATTCGGTCGGGCCCCCGTAGGTGCAGCCGAAAGTCTGTCCGGCCCAACCGCCCTTGATCTTGTCCAGCAGCACTTCTCTGGACAGCGTTACGGTATCGGCCGTCGCGCCGCCGCAACCGGTCACCAGCAGCACGATGGCCGCCAACGACGCAAACATTGAGTTTTTCCAGTTCATTTTCATATCGTAGTGAGATTTTGGTTATCGGTTCGTTTTCAACAGCCGTTTTCCCGCCCGCATGGCCCGAGCAGGTCCGGCACTACGCGCGGCTCAACGAAAACAGCGATTCCGTGCCCGCGATCAGTTGCCGCCCGAAAGGATAATCAGCCCCAACCCCGCGATGAAGAAGAGGAACATCACGCCCAGCAGCGTATTGACCGAGCGGTCGGCGCCCTTGAACTCTTTCCAGATGAAGACGCCCCAGACCGCGGCGATCATCGGAGCGCCCTGCCCCAGCGCATACGATATCGCGGCACCGGCCTTGCCGGCCGCGATGTAGCTGAACGCCGTGCCGAGACACCAGACGGCGCCGCCCAGCATCCCGACCAGATGCGTCGTGCCGCTGCCGGTGAAATACTCCCGATAGGAGACGGGCGCACCGACGAACGGCCGCTTCATCACACAGGTATTGAAGACGAAGTTGCTCAGCAGCACGCCGGCCGAAAGGATGAACAGCGCGCTGTAAGGCGTCAGCATGCCGGCCGTGGGGTTCTCAAAATGGTCGAGATCCATCGCCGCGGCGACGAACCGGTAGAAAAACGACATCAGCACGCCGGCCACCATCGCCAGCACGATGCCCTTGCGGCTGTTCGAGTTGCCGCCCGCACCCTTCTGCATTCGTCCCGAAGCGATGCCGTTGCAGACGATCGCCGCCACGATCAGCGCCACGCCGACGAACAGAATCACAGGATCGCCTTTCGGCGCACCCGCATAGTTGATGATCACGCCGAGAACCAGCGCGAGGCCCACGCCCAGCGGGAATGCGACGGCCATGCCGGCCAGCGCGGTCGAGGCGGAGAGCAGGATATTCGATGCGTTGAAGATCACGCCGCCCAACAGTGCGCTCGTGATATTGGCTCCGGAGGCCTGTCCCAGATCTTGCAGGAACGGCCGGCCTTCGGAACCGAAGCTGCCCATCGTCAGCGAAAGGATCAGCGCGAAGAGGAACATGCCGATCACATAGTCCCAGTAGAAGAGTTCGTAACGCCAGGTTTTGGCGGCCATTTTCTGGGTGTTGCCCCAGGAGCCCCAGCACAGCATCGTCACGAAACAGAAGACGACGGCCAGTGCGTAACTGTCGACAATAAACATAGGTTGAAGTTTTAGTTGGTGTTTCAGTTGGTTTTTCTTCGTTTTCTCGCTTCGTCATAACCCGAACTGCATCCGGCTTCGCTTTCGGCTTATCGAAAAAGCCGGTAACGATTACGGTTCGGGGCAATCGAGCGAATCGAGTTCGGCACGCGTCGGGATCGAGCTTTGCGCACCCATCCGGGTCACGGAGATCGCCGAGGCGCGCGTGGCGAAACGGACGGCTTCGACCAGCGTCCGCCCCTCGGCCAGCCCCACGCACAGCGCACCGTTGAAAACGTCGCCGGCCGCGGTAGTGTCCACGGCGTCGACCCTGTGCGCCGGAATACGCTCCGACACCTCGCCGGAGCGGACGAGCGCCCCCAGCGAACCCAGCGTAACGACGACGTTGCGGACGCCGCGCGCCAGCAGCACGTCGGCCGCACGCTCGGCGCCCTCCCAGCCGTCGACGACCACGCCGGTCAACAACTGGCTCTCGCTGCGATTGGGGGTGATCATGTAGAGCCCCGACAGCAACCCGTCCGACAGAACGGCAGCCGGAGCGGGATTGAGGATCACCTTCGTCCCCGCCTCGCGGGCGATCGCGGCAGCGTACTCGACAGCGGGCATCGGAATCTCCAACTGCATGAGCAGGTACTCCGAACGGCGGATCGCATCCGCCACCGCCTCGATGTCGGCGGGAGTCAGCCGGTCATTGGCGCCCGGAGCCACCACGATGCAGTTCTCGCCCGCAGCGTCGACCGTGATAAGCGCCATTCCCGACGGGGCCGCCGCGTCCTTTATAATATAGGAGATGTCGATGCCGTCCCGCGCGTAGGATTCGAGCGAACGCTGCCCGAACATGTCGTCGCCGATCTTGGCCACGAACTTCACGCCGCCGCCGATCCGGGCGACCGCCACGGCCTGATTGGCCCCCTTGCCGCCGGCATTCATCATGAATGTCCCGCCCAGCACCGTTTCGCCCGGGTCGGGAATACGATTCGTTTTTATCAGCAGATCCGTGTTCGAACTGCCGATCACCATGATTTTTTCCATCCTGAAGAATTATAAGTTCACTTGTTGAAGTAGTCTTTTTCCGCGCGACGCAAACGTTTGTGCAAATATACGCTATTTAGTCAGAAAAAAAACATATTTCGTCTTTTTTATGAAAAAATCCTATCTTTGTGCCAGAAAATCGATCTTCACACCCCGAAACAGGCCTTTCACCGATGCGAAAAGAGACTCTGATAACGTTGTCCCGACGAACCGGATTTTCCGTTTCGACGGTCTCCCGCGTGCTCAACGGCAAAGCCAACAAGTACAGGATCAGCGAGAAAACCGTCAAGCTCATCACCGAAGAGGCCAACAGTCGAAATTACAAGCCGAGTCTGCTGGCCAAAGGTTTGCGCACGCAGAAAACCAACACGATCGGACTGCTCGTGCCGGGGATCGACAACCCCTACTTCGCCAACATCGCCAGCACCGTCATCAGCGAAACGAGCCGGCTCGGCTACACGACCGTGCTGGTCGACACGATGGGCGCCCCCGACCTCGAACGGGCCGGTGTCGAATCGCTCGTATCGCGCATGGTCGACGGCATCATCGTCGTGCCGAGCGGGCAGGAACCCGACGCGCTGGAATCGATCGACCGCAACCGCACGCCGGTGGTGCTCATCGACCGCTATTTCGAACCGACGGCGCTCCCCTACGTCACGACGAACAACTACGAAGGCGGGTTCAACGCCACGAAATATCTCATCGGATTCGGCCATCGGGACATCCTATGTATCAGGGGAGTACCCCACTCGATGCCCGCACGCGAACGCGAGCGGGGCTATCTCGACGCACTGCGCGAGGCGGGATTGGAGGATCGCGCCCGCATCGCGGGCAACGACTTCTCGATCCAGAACGGGTATCTCGAAACGAAGTTCGAGCTGAGCGGATCGGCACGCCCCACGGCGATCTTCGCCATGAGCAACACCATCCTGCTGGGGACGATCAAGGCAATCAAGGAGTCGGGACTCCGGATTCCCGACGACATCTCGGTCGTCTCGTTCGACAACTACACCTACCTCGACTACCTCGATCCGGCCATCACGCGCGTGAGCCAGCGCATCAGCGAAATGGGTGCCCTGGCCGTAAAGATCCTCCTGCAACGGATCGAAGGCACGGGCAACGACGATGCGAAGATCCAGCTCTCGCCGCAGCTCATCGTCTGCAACTCGGTCGCGCACGCACACGGCGAGAAATAAGCAATCCAATCATTTTCAACCTAATATGAAACGAATTATCTTTCTGGCATCGCTTTTTCTGTTTGCGCATACGTTTGCGCTCGCACAAACGCGGAAAGACGGCGACAAGCCCGACCTCAACCGGGGGCGCACGCTCTACACCGTGGGTTACGTGCATCTGGACACGCAGTGGAACTGGGACTATACCAAGACGATCGACGTCTTCCTCAAACGCACGCTCGAACGCAACTTCGACCTGTTCGAGAAGTACCCCGACTACATCTTCACCTTCACGGGGGCACGCCGCTACCGCATGATGAAGGAGTACTACCCCGACCTCTACGCCAAGATGCTCGGCTACGTGCGCCAGGGGCGGTGGATCGCCGGAGGCTCCTGCGTCGAGGAGAGCGAGGTGAACGTCTCCTCGTCCGAGTCGATGATCCGCGAAGTCCTCTACGGCAACGCCTACTACGAGCGGGAATTCGGCTACCGCAGCATCGACTACATGCTGCCCGACTGCTTCGGCTTCGTCGCCTCGATGCCGAGCGTACTGGCCCATGCGGGCATCGAAGGATTCTCCACGCAGAAACTCACGTGGCGCTCGGCCGCCGGCATCCCGTTCAACGTAGGCTTCTGGCAGGGCCCCGACGGCAAAGGCGTCGTGGCGGCGCTCAACGCGACGAAATACGCCGGACGCATCCCCGAGCGGCTCGACCGCGACTCGGCGTGGATCGCGCGCATCGACGCCAACATCGCCCGACACGGCCTTCACTTCGACTACCGCTACTACGGCGTCGGCGACCGGGGCGGCTCGCCGCGTCCCGACGACGTGAAAAACGCAGTCGGATCGATCGGCAACCCCGACAGTGAGATCGACGTCCGCCTCACCTCGTCGCAGCAGATGTTCGAAGACCTCACGCCGGCCCTGAAACGAAAACTTCCGGTCTACGCGGGCGACCTGCTGCTCATCGAGCACAGCGCCGGAAGCACGACCTCGCAGGTCTTCATGAAGCGGATGAACCGCAAGAACGAGCTGCTGGCCAAAGCCGCCGAACAGGTCGCGGCCGGTGCCGACGCCGCGGGAATCGCCCGCTACCCGTTCGAGAAGATCAATCCGGCGTGGGAACTCATCCTCGGCAGCCAGATGCACGACATCCTGCCCGGCACGGCGATCCCGCAGGCCTACGAATATTCGTGGAACGACGAGTTCGTGGCGGCCAACCTGCTGGCCTCCACGCTCGAAAACGCGGTGAGCCGGATGGCCACACGCATGGATACGCGCACGGCAGGACACCCCCTCGTGGTCTACAACCCCGTGGCGGCCGAGCGGGACGACATCGCCGAGGCGCCGCGGGCGCTGCCGGCCGATACGCGGTCGGTGATCGTCCGCGACGCCGACGGCAACATCCTACCGTCGCAGATCGTATCGCGCGAGGGCAATCGGATCGGGTTCGTCTTCGGCTGCCGCATGAAGCCGATGAGCATGGAGGTATTCGATGTGGAGCCTTCTGCCGAACCCGAACAGGCTCCGGCGGAGTTGAAGGTCGACGGACGCACGCTCGAAAACGCCTGTTACCGCGTGGTGATCGCCCGTAACGGCGACATCGAATCGATCTTCGACAAGCGGCTCGGCCGCCAATTGCTGACGGCGCCCGCACGCCTCGAATTCCTGCACGAAAGCCCTCGCCAGTGGCCGGCCTGGAACATGGACTGGAAAGACCGCCGCCAGGCGCCCGTGGCGTTCATGGACGAGAACGCCGCCGTGCGTATCGTCGAGCGGGGACCCGTGCGCGCGACGCTGGAAGTGAGCCGTCAGGGCCGGGATTCGCGCATCGTGCAACGCATATCGCTCGCAGCGGGCGAAGCCGGCCGACGCATCGAGGTCGACAACCGCATCGACTGGCAGTCGACGGGCGTAAGCCTGAAAGCCGCCTTCCCGCTGGCGGCGGCGAACCCCGAAGCCTCCTACTCGCTCAACACGGCCGTGGTCGAACGCGGCAACAACGACTCGCTGAAATTCGAGGTTCCCTCGCGCGAATGGTTCGACCTGACCGACCGCAGCGGCCGTTTCGGCGTCTCAGTACTCGAAGACTGCCGCTACGGTTCAGACAAGCCCGACGACAATACGCTGCGTCTGACGCTCATGTATACGCCCGAAGCCAACGTTCCGCGCTTCACCTACCAGGCGACGCAGGACTTCGGCATCCACGACGTCAAATACGCGCTCTACGGCCACGAAGGCGGCTGGGACAACGGCACGCCGTGGCAGGCCAAGTTCCTCAACCAACCTCTGCTGACCTTCGCAACCGAACGGCACGACGGAGACCGAGGCCGCCGGATCGCGTTGGCCGTACCCTCCACCGGACAGATCGACATCATGGCCTTCAAGAAGATGGAGGAGGGCTCCTACTACATCGTCCGCGTCAACGAACTCTTCGGCAAGGCGTGCGACGGTGCGACGATCGAATTCCCGTCGGCAGTCGCGGAGGCCTTCGAAGTCGACGGACAGGAACGGCGCATCGGCAAAGCGACCGTCCGGAACGGAAAACTGACCTTCGACATCGGCAAGTTCGGCATCCGGTCGTTCGCCGTGCGATTCGCCGACACGTCCGCCCCGGCGAAACCTGTGCAGGAACAACTTCTGCTCGCATACGACGCCGATATTCTGAGCGACGATGCGGTCCGCAGCGACGGACGCATGGGACGCTCGGAGCAGACTCTGCCGGCAGAGATGCTTCCCGATACGATCACGAGCGAAGGGATCGATTTCGCGATCCGAGGCCGTGAAAAGGGGGCCGACAACGCCGTCGAATGCCGGGGCCAGCAGATCACGCTGCCGGCAGGCGACTACGACCGAATCTACCTGCTGGCAGCGGCCGAAGAGGAGGCCGCGGGACGCTTCGAGGTGGACGGTGCGGAGCAATGGCTCGACATCGCGAAATGGAAAGGATTCGTCGGACAACACTATGCGCAAACGATCGTGCCGGACAGCACTGCCTATAAGACGCTGGCCGTCGACAACCCCTACCTGCGCAAAGATCCGATCGCATGGTTCGCGTCGCACTGCCACGCACCGAAACGCAACATCGCCTACCAGTACTGTTACCTCTACAAATACGGTCTGGACATCGTCCCGGGAGCCAAAACGCTGACGCTGCCCGACAATCCCTGCATCAAGATCGTGGCGGGGACGGTCGCCAAAGAGGGGGGTCGCACCGTACCGCTGGCCCCGCTCTACGACGATTTCGACGACTATCCGGTCTTCCGCTGGCGCAACCGGCCGAAATTCGACCTGAGCCACCGGTAGCGGCGCCCTCCCCTTCCGGCGGCATGCCGGCCGAAATCCACCCGCAAAGGCGTCATGCCGCGGATGCTTCGGCGGATTTACGGGATACACGTATACAAAAAGGTCTTACCGCCGGCGGTAAGACCTTTTTCCGCGGCCGTTCGAAACGGGCGGACACACCGGTACGGCGATCGTGCACGCACGCGGACCGTCCGTGCGGGGTGCAACGAACGCCTGCGATCCGGCACGTATAACGCCGAATGGCGATCGTCCGGCGGAACGATTCCGTCCCGCATCGTCGAAGTCCCTGCCGCGAGGGCAGCGACCAAAACGAAAAAAGACCTGCAAGAAATGCAGGCCTTCGACTATTCGTGGACCCAGAGGGGCATGATCCCACGACCTTCGGATTATGAGTCCGCTGCTCTGACCGACTGAGCTATGGGTCCGTCCAATCGGGAAAACCCGACGATACGGTTGCAAAGATAAAAAAACAATTCCGAATTCACAATTCGCCGACCCGCATTTTGCACTTCGCGAATTCCGCACGCACCGCACGCCCGACACCGAACCGCATCGTCGGGAAACCTCCGACAACCAGCGGCCCGACGGCAGAGGAAGAGTGCCCCGAAATTTCGATTCAGTTTTCCTGCAAGAAACTATTTATCCCCACTGTTGCCGAAAGGCGGCGCCGAAGGCATCCGCCAGGCAGAAAGCTCGGTGAATCCCGCCGGCTTGCGCCTAAAACGCCACATGGACAAGCTCGCGCCGCGTTTTCGACGGCGCAGCCCCGCCCGTTCTTCTTTCCGATTTTCCGCAAGGCGGAGCGACTGTACGCTTTGGCTGTGTCGCCGACTCTGCGGGGGTAGAACTCTGCGGAGCACGTCAAGATAGCGGGCCTCCGCGGGCGGAGGCTGCGGCCCGCGCGGTGCCATGGCGCCGCAGAGTCCCGACAGGATGTGAGACGTGTACAGACCGCAAGTCCGAACAATACAAGACAAAATATGCCCGAATGCAGCCGTCGTGCAGGACGGAGGGGCGTCGCACAGCGACGCAGAAATTAAAGACACGAAACACGGCGGGTTATTTTTGCGGCCAGACATGAAATTAAATCGCCGGCAGGGAACGAATTTGAAAATAATTTATTACCTTTGCCCCACGATTGAATTTTTCAACAAAAACAAAACGAAAATGAAAAAAGGTATTCACCCTGAGAATTATCGTTTGGTGGCATTCAAGGACATGTCGAATGACCACGTGTTTTTGTGTCGGTCCGCCGTTTCGACAAAAGAGACCATCGAAGTGAACGGCGAAACCTATCCCGTGTATAAGATGGAAATTTCCAACACCTCTCACCCGTTCTACACCGGTAAGATGAAGTTGGTAGACACCGCCGGTCGCGTCGATAAGTTTATGAGCCGCTACGCAAAACGCTACGATAAGAAGAACGCTGCGAAATAAGCATTCCGCACGTTACGTCATCCGACGCTTCCGTCCGATTCGGACGGAAGCGTCTCTTTTTGCCCCCCCAATGATACACACATATTGAATAATTCGAACGATCGGTTTGAAAAACCGAAGAAAATGCTATCTTTGCATCGACATAAAACTCAATACTCAAACAAATGCTCAAAAAATTTCTGTTCCTGCTGACAGTCGTAGCGGTTGTCGCAGCGGAGGGGGGGGGAATGTAACGGCACAGACCCTCGAACCCGAATTCGAAGGTGAAGTAATGGGAGTTTATCCCGACGGCTCCTCCAAACGGTTGGAAAAACACACAGTCCAGACCCGAACGGGCGGAAGCGTCCTGGTCGCGGGATTCGCCGTGAACAAAGCCAAAACAAAAATACTCATCGAAGGTGCACGTGCCAACGTCCGCTTCGACAACGCCCGTCCGATCGCACTGGTAGTGCGGGTCAAGGACAATGCCGCCGATCCGATGTCGATCGTGCGGATCTTCCGCATGAAACCCGCCAAGAAACGGCGCACAGCCATCATCGCAGCCGCAGGCACTTTCCACGTCACAAGCAACGACATGGATTATCTGTCCTTCTCGGCCCGTAAATACGGCGAAAGCTCCTACTACCTCACGCTCGACGAATCGCCAGTCGGCGAGTACGGCATCACGGTCTCGAACCCGAACAACATCGACGAAAAGATGGTGATTGTCTCGACATTCGGTATCGACGGCAACACGACAGAGAAATAACCGCTGCCCTCATACCAACTCGGCGAACGAACTGCCGCAACGGTACACGAAACGGACGGCGGG